>WPCI01394359.1_pt1 | contig 18586 bp, 14 predicted proteins | sample 5399871 | NCBI WGS metagenome assembly WPCI01 (sample SAMN12869469, study PRJNA574797) | sludge metagenome | isolation source: wastewater treatment of pH7 | place: China:Beijing | collected 2019-05-20 | reverse complement strand
GGCCATCTCGACGCCGCCCAAGGACTTCAACGTCAACCGCAAGGTCCTGCGGCTGTTCGACGCCAAGCAGAAGATGCTGGAAACCGGCGAGGGCGTCGACTGGGCCATGGGCGAAGCGCTGGCCTACGGAACGCTGCTGGTGGAGGGCATTCCGGTGAGGCTGTCGGGCCAGGACTCCGGCCGCGGCACCTTCTCCCATCGACACGCCGTGCTGGTCGATCAAGAGAACGAGCAGCGCTACGTCCCCTTGAACCATATCAGCAACGGCCAGGCGCAACTCGAGGTCATCGACAGCCCGCTGTCGGAAGCCTCGGTCCTTGGCTTCGAGTACGGCTACAGCCTGGTCGAGCCAGACGCGCTGGTGTTGTGGGAAGCCCAGTTCGGCGACTTCGCCAACGGTGCCCAGGTGGTGATCGACCAGTTCATCAGCAGTGGCGAAACCAAGTGGGGCCGACTGTCCGGCCTGACCATGCTGTTGCCGCACGGCTACGAAGGCCAGGGTCCCGAGCACTCCTCGGCGCGCCTGGAGCGCTACCTGCAACTCTGTGCCGAGCACAACATGCAGGTCTGTGTGCCAACCACGCCGGCACAAGTTTACCACATGCTGCGCCGCCAGGTGATCCGCCCGCTGCGCAAACCGCTGATTGCCCTGACGCCCAAGTCGCTACTGCGCCACAAGCTGGCCATCTCGACGCTGGAAGATCTGGCCAACGGCTCTTTCCAGACCGTGATCGGCGAGGTCGACAAGCTGGATGCAGCCAAGGTCGAGCGCATGGTCATGTGCAGCGGCAAGGTGTACTACGAGCTGCTTGAAAAGCGTCGCGCCGAAGGCCGCGAAGATACGGCGATTGTCCGTATCGAGCAGCTGTATCCGTTCCCCGAGCCGGATCTGGAAGCGGAAATGGCCAAGTACCCGAACCTCAAGTCAGTGGTCTGGTGCCAGGAAGAACCGATGAACCAGGGTGCCTGGTACTGCAGCCAGCACCACATGCGCAACGTACTGGCTGCCTGCAAGCCCGGCCTGAACCTGCACTATGCCGGTCGTGCCGCCTCTGCCTCACCGGCCTGTGGCTATGCCTCACAGCATGCCGAGGAGCAGGAACAGCTGCTGCAGGACGCGCTCAACATTTAACGCTGATGGCCGCACCCTGTCGGGGTGCGGCTCTTGTCTTTTGTATCGAATCAAGTAGGAAAACACAGTCATGGCGATTGAAATCAAAGCCCCCGCGTTCCCCGAGTCCGTTGCTGACGGTACCGTAGCCACCTGGCACAAGCAGGTCGGCGAAGCGGTCAAGCGTGACGAGCTGATTGTTGACATTGAAACCGACAAGGTTGTGATGGAAGTACTGGCCGAAGCCGACGGCGTACTGACCGAAATCGTTGCCGCCGAAGGCGACACCGTCCTGAGCAACCAGCTGCTGGGCAAGCTGGACACTGACGCTGTTGCTTCTGCCGCGCCTGCCGCTGCTGCCGCACCTGCTGCCCAGGCTGCTGCTCCTGCCGCTGCCGGCGAGCCAATCCTGTCACCTGCCGCCCGCAAGATTGCCGCTGAGAACGACCTGCAGCCTGCCAGCATTCCGGGTACCGGCAAAGATGGCCGCGTCACCAAGGAAGACGCCGTTGCCGCTGCTTCCGGCAAACCTGCCGCTGCCGCACCTGCCGCAGTGGCTGCTGCCGAGGCACCGCTGTTTGCTGCCGGTGACCGCACCGAGAAGCGCGTACCGATGACCCGTCTGCGTGCCAAAGTGGCCGAGCGCCTGGTTGAAGCCCAGTCCACCATGGCCATGCTGACCACCTACAACGAAGTCAACATGAAGCCAATCATGGACCTGCGTGCCAAGTACAAGGACCTGTTCGAGAAGACCCACAACGGTACCCGCCTGGGCTTCATGTCCTTCTTTGTCAAGGCCGCCACCGAAGCGCTGAAGCGCCAGCCAGGCGTCAACGCCTCCATTGATGGCAAGGACATCGTGTATCACGGTTATCAGGACATCGGCGTGGCCGTTTCCAGCGACCGCGGTCTGGTGGTTCCGGTGCTGCGCAACGCCGAGTACATGGGCCTGGCCGAAATCGAAGCCAAGATCCGCGAGTACGGCCTGAAGGCCCGTGACGGCAAGCTGACCATCGACGAAATGACCGGCGGTACTTTCACCATCTCCAATGGTGGCGTATTCGGTTCACTGCTGTCCTCGCCGATCGTCAACCCGCCGCAAACCGCGATCCTGGGCATGCACAAAATCCAGGACCGTCCGATGGCGGTCAACGGTGAAGTGGTGATCCTGCCGATGATGTACCTGGCCCTGTCCTACGACCACCGCCTGATCGACGGCAAGGAAGCGGTAACCTTCCTGGTCACCATGAAGGACCTGCTGGAAGATCCGGCCCGTCTGCTGCTGGACATCTAACCCCATCCATATACCGCCGCCCGCCGAACCGGGCGGCGCGGTACCCGAGCGGTACAACAGAGGAAATCTCATGAGCGACAAATTTGACGTGATCGTAATCGGCGCCGGCCCTGGTGGCTATGTCGCCGCCATCCGCGCAGCCCAGCTGGGCCTGAAAACCGCCTGTGTCGAAAAGTACAAGGGCAAGGATGACAAGCTGGCACTGGGCGGTACCTGCCTCAACGTCGGCTGCATTCCGTCCAAGGCGCTGCTGGACAGCACCTGGAAATACCACGAAGCCAAAGAAAGCTTTGCCGTACACGGCATCAGCACCGGTGACGTGAACATGGACGTACCAACCATGATCGAGCGCAAGAACACCATCGTGCGCAACCTGACCGGCGGTATCGCCGGCCTGTTCATGGCCAACAAGGTCACCACCATTGAAGGTCATGGCAAGGTACTGGCCAACCGTCAGGTCGAAGTGACTGCTGCCGACGGTACTGCCACTGTCTACGAAGCCGGCAACATCATCATCGCTGCCGGTTCCCAGCCAATTGACATCCCGCCTGCACCGGTTGACCAGAAGGTGATCGTAGACTCCACCGGTGCCCTGGAATTCCAGGCAGTACCGGCACGTCTCGGCGTCATTGGTGCCGGCGTAATCGGCCTGGAGCTGGGCTCCGTCTGGGCGCGTCTGGGAGCCGAAGTCACCGTGATCGAGGCCCAGGACAAGTTCCTGCCAAGCATCGACGAGCAGGTGGCCAAGGAAGCGCTGAAAAGCCTGACCAAGCAGGGCCTGAACATCCGTCTGGGCGCACGCCTGACCGGCAGTGAAGTCAAGGGTGAAGAGGTTACCGTCACCTTCTCCGACGCCGAAGGCGAACAGCAGCTGACCTTTGACAAACTGATCGTTGCCGTTGGTCGCCGTCCCGAAACCAAAAACCTGCTGGCCGCCGACAGTGGCGTCAACCTTGACGAACGCGGCTTCATCTACGTTGATGACCACTGTGCCACCAGCGTGCCCGGCGTCTATGCCATTGGTGACGTGGTGCGCGGCCCGATGCTGGCGCACAAGGCCTCCGAAGAGGGCATCATGGTTGCCGAGCGTATTGCCGGCCAGCTGCCACAGGTCAACTATGACCTGATTCCGGGCGTGATCTACACTCACCCGGAGATTGCCGGTGTCGGCAAGACCGAACAGCAGCTCAAAGCCGAAGGCGTTGCCGTCAATGTCGGCGTGTTTCCGTTTGCCGCCAGCGGCCGGGCCATGGCTGCCAACGACACCACCGGTTTCGTCAAGATCATTGCCGATGCCGGTAGCGACCGTGTGCTGGGTGTACACGCGATTGGTCCAAGTGCTGCCGAGCTGGTTCAGCAGGGCGCGATTGCCATGGAATTCGGCTCCAGCGCCGAAGACATCGGCATGATGGTGTTCTCGCACCCGACCCTGTCTGAAACGGTGAAAGAGGCTGCCCTGGCAGTCAACGGTGCGGCCATCCACGTGGCCAACCGGAAAAAGCGTTAATGCTTGAAGAAAACCGCCCTCCGGGGCGGTTTTTTTATACCTCGCCATCGTCATTTCGCGTTTTGCTGCGCGTGTTCGACGTTTTGCTGCGCCCCTGTAGGTGCGAATTCATTCGCACACCGGGTACTGTTTGCATACCAGGCTCCGGCTGGCGACTGTGACATGCAGTGCAATCGCAAAAGCATTTGCCTGTACGCTCGGTATCCAGTACAACTCAGGCATAAAAGAACAACAGGAGCCCTCCCATGAATCTTCATGAATACCAGTCCAAGCAGCTGTTTGCCGACTACGGTCTGCCGGTTACCCTTGGCCTGACCGGTACCACCGTCGACGAGGTGGTGGATGCCTGCAAGACACTAGGCAAGGGCTGCTGGGTCATCAAGACCCAGGTCCATGCCGGTGGGCGCGGCAAGGCCGGCGGTGTGCGCATGGTGCACAGCCTGGATGAAGCCACAGAATTCGCCCGGAAATGGCTGGGCGAGCGGCTGGTGTCATTCCAGACCGACAGCCTGGGCCAGCCGGTCAACCGCCTGCTGGTCGAACCCTGCATCGAATTCGAGCGCGAACTCTACCTCAGCGTGCTGGTCGATCGCAGCAGCCGCCGGCTGATGTTCCTGGCCAGCGCCGAGGGCGGCATGGACATTGAAGAAGTGGCGCGGCAAACGCCGGAAAGGATCTTCCGCACCGCCATTGACCCGCTGGTGGGTGCGCAGCCGTTCCAGGGCCGTGCGCTGGCCTACAAGCTGGGCCTGGAAGACAGCCAGGTGCGTGAATTCAGCGATATTTTCGTCAAGATGTGCCAGCTGTTTGTAGAAAACGATCTCAGTCTGCTGGAAGTCAACCCGCTGGTGGTGCGCACCAATGGCAAACTGCATTGCCTGGATGCCAAGGTGGCGGTGGACGGCAACGCCCTGTATCGCCACCCTGACTTGCGAGCACTGCGTGATGTTACCCAGGAAGACCCGCGCGAGGCCCAGGCGGCCAAGTTCGAGCTCAACTATGTGGCACTCGACGGCAACATCGGCTGCATGGTCAATGGTGCCGGGCTGGCCATGGGCACCATGGACATGGTCAGTCTGTACGGCGGCCAGCCGGCCAACTTCCTCGATGTTGGTGGTGGCACCACCACCGGCCGGGTATCGGAGGCTTTCAAGATCATCCTTGAGGATGACAAGGTGAGGGCGGTGCTGGTCAACATCTTCGGCGGCATCGTGCGTTGCGACATGATCGCCGAAGGCATCATCGCCGCAGTGAAAGAAGTCGGCGTACAGGTACCGGTGGTGGTCCGGCTGGAGGGCAACCGTGCCGCGGAAGGTGCCGCACTGCTGGCGGCCAGCGGACTCAACACCATCCCGGCGCCGAGCCTGGACGAGGCGGCAAAACTGGTGGTCGCAGCAGCGGAGGGCAAGGCATGAGCATTCTGGTCAACAAGGACACCAAGGTCATCTGCCAGGGTTTCACCGGAACCCAGGGCACTTTCCATTCACAGCAGGCGATCGAGTACGGCACCCACATGGTTGGCGGCGTGACTCCCGGCAAGGGCGGCACCACGCACCTGGGCCTGCCGGTATTCAACACGGTGGAGGAGGCGGTTGCCGCCACCGGTGCCAATGCCACGGTGATCTACGTGCCGGCGGCCTTCTGCAAGGACTCGATTCTGGAAGCAGCCTTTGCCGGCATTCCCCTGATTGTCTGCATCACCGAAGGCATACCGGTACAGGACATGTTGCTGGCCAAGGCGGCCTGTGACGAGCTGGGCGTGCGCCTGATCGGTCCGAACTGTCCCGGCATCATCACCCCCGGTGAATGCAAGATCGGCATCCAGCCGGGGCCGATACATCTGCCCGGCAAGGTCGGCATCGTGTCGCGTTCCGGCACCCTGACCTATGAAGCGGTCAAGCAGACCACCGATGCCGGTTTTGGCCAGTCGACCTGTGTCGGTATCGGCGGTGATCCGATCCCCGGCAGCAGCTTCATCGACATCATCAGCCTGTTTCAGGCAGATCCGCAAACCGAAGCCATCGTCATGATCGGCGAGATCGGCGGTACTGCCGAAGAAGAGGCCGCCGACTACATCAGGCAGCATGTGACCAAACCGGTGGTGGCCTACATCGCCGGTGTGACCGCACCGCCGGGCAAACGCATGGGCCATGCCGGGGCGATCATTGCCGGTGGCAAGGGTACCGCAAGCGAGAAGTTTGCCGCACTGGAAGCCGCCGGGGTGCGCACCGTGCGCTCCCTGACCGACATCGGCCAGGCGCTGGCAGAAATGACCGGCTGGCGTTGACCGGATAGCAAGTGCCGGTATGGGTTACAGGGGCAGGGCAGCTGATGCTGGTAATGTTCCGGCCTGGGTACAGGCCGGGCAACACCAGTAGCGCATGGCGTCCACTGTTCACCGGATGCCTCGATGCCGCCGGCAATCACCTGGCTATTAACCGGACGGGCGAGCCCGGCCAGTGTGCGGGCAACATCCCGCTTGAAGCCGCCCCGGTCAATGCCTTTTCGTGTTCAAGACGCATCCCGGACTGCCGGTTCGGCATGCGTGTGGTATTGGCGTACATTGGCACGTAACGAGCCGGCCAGTCCGGCCAGTTCCTGACTGATGCGCAGGGACTCGCTGGCGTCAAGGTCAAGCTGGCCAACCGAGCGGTTAAGCGCTTCGATACCATCAAGGTTTCCGGTAACTGCAGACTGCTGCTGCTCTGTGGCGATGGAAATGCTGCCGTTTAAACGGGCAATTTCCTGCACTGCGTTGCGGATATCTTGCAGGGTCTGGTTGGAGCTAATGGCAAAGCCGACACTGTTCTGTGCCTGTTCTCGGGCTTCGAGCATGGCCCCGGTGGCCAGCCCGGCTTGTGTTTGCAGCTGCTCGACCAGTGTCTGAATGGAGGCGATCGAAGCTGCTGTGCTTCTGGACAGGTTGCGTACTTCGCCAGCCACCACGGCAAACCCCCGGCCGGCAGCTCCGGCCCGTGCCGCCTCGATCGCGGCATTCAGGGCCAGCAGGTTGATTTGTTCGGCTACCGACTGCACCACTTCCAGTACCCCGCTAATATCGATCGAGTGGCTGTGCAGGGCAGTGATGATATCGCTGGTACTGTCGATGTGCCGGGCAAGGCTTTCGATGGTGTGCATGCTATCGCCGACCCGTTGTACGCCTTCCTGGCAGAGACTGTCAGCTTCATTGGCCAGGCTGGCCGCATCGCCGGAGCGGGTTGCAACCTGATCAATGGCCAGCGACATCTCGTTGATTGACACCTTCATCCGTCCTGCTTCGGCATTTTGTTGCCGGCTGCTGAGACTCACCTGTTCGCTGATGGTTTGTGCCCGGACGGCGTGGCCGCTGAGGGTGCCGGCGTTTTGCTCCAGGCTGTGAATCAGTTGCTGGAAGTGGCCAAGTAAAGCATTGAGTGCGGCAGCAGTCTCGGCGACCTCGTCATTGCCAACCGGTTCGGCCCGCAGGCGAAGGTCGGAGTTGCTTTCAACGGTCAGAATCAGGTTGCGCAATCGATGGAGCGGATGCTGGATCGATCGCTGGATGCGCCAGGCCAACAGCAAGGAACCAAGCACCAGCAGGCTGCCGCCATATACATAGCCCTGTGCCAGAACCCCGGTCAGGGTGGCAGCTTCATTTTGTACCAGGGTGGCTGCATCCAGCTGGTGTTGAATCAGCCGGTTCAGCGTCTGGTCGTAACTGTCCAGACGCTCGCTGATTTCATGGTTGAAGGTGGAGTCGTTGAGAATGCGAATATTCAGCGCATCACTGCCCACGGGTTGCAACCAGTCGTGATACAGGGCAAGCGCATCGGCAAACTCGAGGTCTGCCTGCCGGTCCAGTTCGGAATCGGCATCTGTACGTGCCTGCTGATAGGCGAGCCAGTGCTGGCTGGCCTGTTCAAGCGTGGCTTTGACGCTGGCCACGGTGCTGTCGGCGCTGGCCCAGCCGGTACGGTATAGGCGTATCTCATCCAGTGCGCTTTGTTGCAGCAGGCGTTGCACCAGCAAGATATCGTTCAAGACCAGCAGGTGGTCCTGGTATAGCTGGTCAAACAACCGGTCTTTGCTGACTGATACCTGAAATGACAGCAGCAACACCAGCACCAGTCCAGTCATGGGTACGCCGCCCAGCAGTACCAGACGGGCCGGAATTTTTAAACGGTTCAGCATTGGTGCTCCATCAAGTGATGATTGGCATACCGAAAAGTGTAGGGAGCAACGGTTACACCTTTGTGACAAAGTGTGAAGTGTGTCTCATTGTTTTGGGCGAAGAAGGCCTTTTTGCAGCCAGGTGGCAGCACAATCCGTGAGCCGGCGATTCAAATCAATTCGGTGTGATTTACATCAGCACCAATACACAGAACCGCAGCAGGGCGCGATACAAAACTGTACAATGCCCGTCTTTGATTTTTACGGAAGTTTCTGAATGAAAGGGCTGGGCAAAACCCAAATCATGGCGCTTGGGTTTATGACCTTTGCATTGTTCTTGGGCGCGGGCAATATCATCTTTCCGGCAGCGGCCGGCTTGCAGTCGGGTGAACACCTGTGGCGGGTCACCCTGGGTTTTCTGCTCACCGGAGTCGGTCTGCCGTTACTGACGGTCGTGGCGCTGGCCCGTGTCGGTGGCGGCCTGCAAACCCTGACCCTGCCTCTGGGCAAGGTGGCGGGGACGATTTTTGCGATTGCCGTGTATCTGGCCATCGGGCCGCTGTTTGCCACGCCACGTACTGCCGTAGTGTCGTATGAAATTGCGCTGGGCTCCTTTGTCGAGCACAACTGGCGGGTATTACTGGTGTACAGCAGCCTGTACTTTGCAGTGGTGCTTTACCTGGCATTCAACCCCGGCAAGATCCTTGAGCGCATCGGTCAGCTGATCACTCCCGTACTGCTGCTGGCTCTGGTATTGCTCGGTCTGGCGGCCGTGTTCAAACCGGCCGGAGCGCCCGGCCCGGGGCAGCTGCCCTACAGCGCCGCTCCGCTCAGTAGCGGTTTTCTCGATGGTTATCTGACCATGGATGCGCTGGGCGCACTGGTGTTCGGCGTGGTGATTGCTGCTGCAATTCGCACCCAGGGTGTGACGGAGCTGTCAAAAATCACCCGCCACTCGATCCAGGCCGGCATCATTGCGGCAACCGGACTGTCGTTGGTGTATGTTTCACTGTTCTATCTGGGAGCCACCAGTCATGCCGTTGCCGCTGATGCAACCAACGGTGGCCAGGTGCTGGCTGCCTATGTGCAGAATGCCTTTGGCGTGCCCGGCAGCCTGTTGCTCGGCGTGGTGATAACGCTGGCCTGCCTGACCACGGCAACCGGATTGCTGGTGGCGTGCGGGGAATACTTCGAGCAACTGTGGGGCATCCGCTACCGCCGTACGGTGTTGTTCTTTACCCTGTTCAGCTGGCTGGTGTCCAACCAGGGCCTGACCCAGCTGATCAAGGTCTCGGTGCCTGTGCTGGTGGGGCTATATCCGTTGGCCATCGTGCTGGTGCTGCTCAGTCTGGCACAAAAACTGTGGCATGACCCGCAACCGGTGTTCCGTGCCTGCATGGCTGTCGCGCTGGTATTTGGTGCTCTGGATGGACTGACGGCGACCGGCTTTTCCGCCCTGTCCGGCCTGCTCGGGTTCTTGCCATTGGCAGAACAGCAGATGGGCTGGGTATTGCCGGTTGCCGTGGTGCTGCTGGGTATGACGGTACGTGATCGCTGGCAACACAGACTTCACGGCAATTGATTCTGGAAGCGGGCTGAGACATGACTGCATTATTGATTCTGGGTGGCGCATTGCTGGCTGTTCTAGGCTGGCTCTGGCTCTGGTTGCGCAGTGCGCGTATCCATTGGTTCTGGGCGCTGACCGGCGTGCTGCCGCCGCTGGCGCTGCTGTCCGGCCTGCTCAACCTGCGCCATGCGTTGTTGCCGTTGCTGGTACAGCTGGCCGGCCTCGGGTTGCTGGGCAGCGGGTTGTGGCAATTGTGGCAAGCCGACCCGCAACAACTGGAGCGCCTGTTGCACGGGCAGTGGTCGGAACAGCAGATATTGGCCGTTGATGCCGGCCAGCTGCAGGGACAGCTGCAGGGCCAGAGTTTTCTGCCCGGACAGGTGTTGCTGGAGCGTGGCGTACTGACCCTGCGCCAGGGCCAGGATTTCATTGCCAGCAAGGAACTTCGTATCGACCTGAGGGCGCATGGCGCGGCGTTGCTGGACGAGGAGTTCCGGCTGGACATCCTGCCCACCGACAGCGGCCTGCTGCCCATGGTGGAAGTGCTCTGGCAGGATGGCCAGACCGCCCAGCCGCAGGCACGCCGCATTCAGCGCGGTTACACCCTGCGCCTGGACTTGAAGCGCCAGCCCGCCGGTGTTGACGGGCAGTTGTATCTGTCATTGCCTTCACGGCTGGCAACCGTGGTCAGCGGCAACTTTCATGTGAGTGCTGCCGACGAGCAGACCGATCCGGACTGGTACCGGGCACAACCGCAGGAAACCGGGGCAACCGATGCCACGGAACTGCCGGCAACGTCGGCCGGAAGCGCCCAGCCGCTTGCTCTGGAGCAGCTGCTAACCCGCCCGGACAACTACCTGCGGCACACCATGTCGCTGGAAACCGTCGCCGGCCGGCAGCTTGATGGCGAGTTCCAGGGCATCAACGAGGAAGGCGAGCTGCTGATCAGGCAGCGGGTCGGAAAGTCCGGCTTTGCCGTTTTTCACGTGATGCCGGATGAGGTCAGTCAGATTCTCCTGCTGAATCCCTGAGCCAGGGCCGGCGACAGTCTCCTCGCCGGCATTGCATTATCTTTCCTTCTGTTCGGCCTTTTTCCGTGGCTGGCCATTGTTTTCGAAAACGCTACCTGAACATTGCCCAAGGCAAGTTTTGATCCATACATATTGCAATCTGTTTGCAGACAAAAAATTGTTATGTAATTCCTGCCTCCATTGATCCCGGTCTTTTGGCCCCATACACGGATAAGGCCGAAAAGCTGTGCGTTTTCCTATATGATGCCATTGTATGGATCCATTGAAACAAGGCACGCCAATGTCCCCAGATAACAGAGAAGCCCCGAGTGAACATGATCGCTGGATACGCCCCCTGAAAGAGGGCAGCGGCCCGCGTTATGCCCAGATCGCCCGCATGATCATTCACGCGGTGGAAGACGGTCAGCTGCGCACCGGCGATCGTTTGCCACCACAACGGGAACTGGCGCGGCAGCTGGGTGTGGACCTGACCACCATCACCCGCGCTTACAACGAGGTCCGTGCCGCCGGCCTGCTGAATGCCCAGGGTGCCAGCGGCACCTTCATTTCCAGCCCCCTGTCTGACCGGGCGGAAACGGTTGACCTGAGCATGAATATCCCGCCATTGCTCGGTGATACGGATTTTGTCCGGCTGATGCAAAGCGGCCTGTCGCACCTGAAAGGCCAGCTGGGCGATGGCAGCCTGATGAGCTACCACGTCGGAGCCGGCTCGCGCCTGGACCGAGAAGCTGCTGCCCAGTGGCTGGAACCGGCGTTCGGACAGATGGCCCATGAGCGTTTTCTGGTCTGTGCCGGTGCCCAGGCGGCGATCAGTGCGCTGCTGCTGGCCTATTCACAGCCCGGCGATGCCGTTGCTGCCGAAAGCCTGACCTATCCGGGGCTGCTGGCAGCCTGCCGTGTCATGCAGCGCAAGGTGATTGCGGTGGCCATGGACGACGAAGGCATGATTCCGGAAGCGCTGGAGCAGGTGTGCAAAACAGACAAGCCCCGGCTGATCTATGTCGTGCCCACCATACAGAACCCGACCGCCACCACCATGTCGGCGCAGCGTCGTGCGGCGATCTATGCGATTGCCTGCCGCTATTCCATTGCCGTGATCGAGGATGACCCTTACTGGCTTCTGGCTGGCGATGCGCCGGCACCGATTGCCAGTCTGGCCGGCTCTGCCGGTGATGCGCCGGTGTACTACATCTCGACCCTGTCCAAATGTCTGGCACCGGGGTTGCGCACCGCCTATATCCTGATGCCGGAAGGACAGCACGCAGATCCCGTGCTGGAAGCCTTGCGCGGCATGATGCTGATGGCCCAGCAGGGAGCGGTGTCCATGTCCACCAGCTGGATTCGTACCGGCATGGCACAAGACATGCTGAACCGGGTACGCGAGGAGCTGTCACGCAGGCAGGCACTGGCTGCCCGTTTGCTGCTCGGTATCCGGCATGCCCATTCGAATGGCCTGCATCTGTGGTTGTCACTGCCGCAATGGCAACAACCCCGGCGTTTGTTGCAGGTCGCGCAAGAGCAGGGACTGGGTGTCGCCGGCTCCGAAGCCTTCTGTTCCGAGGCGAGGGATGTGCACGGTCTGCGTGTTTCGCTGGGCGGTGCCCGTGACCAGGCCAGCCTGACCGTTGCCCTGCAGAAGCTCGCCGATATCCTGACCGAGCCGGCCGCCGCCGCACCTGTCCGCCAGGTGATTGTTTGACCCGGCCGGCGTCCTTCGCCCGGCTAGCTCCCTTGAAATCAGGCCCGGCTGTCCCCACATGATCAAACATTGCCTTTTTATTCCATTGTTTGTCGTGTGGAGAAACCAATGACCGCAACAACCCAAAAAGAAACCCTGGGCTTTCAGACCGAAGTCAAACAGCTGCTGCACCTGATGATCCACTCCCTGTACTCCAACAAGGAAATCTTCCTGCGCGAGCTGGTATCCAACGCCTCGGATGCCGCCGACAAGCTGCGCTTTGAAGCGCTGGCCAATCCCGAGCTGCTGGAGAAGGACCCGGAGCTGAAAATCCGCATCAGCTTCGACAAGGACGCCAACACCCTGACCATCGAAGACAACGCCATCGGCATGAGCCGTGACGAAGTGTTGTCGCATCTGGGCACCATCGCCAAGTCCGGCACTGCCGAATTCATGCAGCAGCTGACCGGCGACCAGAAAAAGGACTCCCAGCTGATCGGCCAGTTCGGTGTCGGTTTTTACTCTGCCTTTATTGTGGCGAAAAAAGTTGAAGTCTTTACCCGCCGTGCCGGCCTGAGCGCCGAAGAGGGCGTGCTCTGGTCGTCCGAGGGCGAAGGCGAATTCGATATCGAAACCATCAACAAGCCAGAGCGCGGCAGCCGTATCGTGCTGCACCTGAAGGATGACGAGAAGGAATTTGCCGACGGCTGGCGCCTGCGTAATGTCATCACCAAGTATTCCGACCATGTGGCGTTGCCGATCGAATTGCCGAAAGAACATCACGGCGAAGAAGAAGCACCTGCGGAAGCCGAGTGGGAAGTGGTCAACCGTGCCAGCGCCCTGTGGACCCGTCCGCGTACCGAAGTGAAGGACGAGGAATACAAGGAATTCTACAAGCATGTTGCCCACGACTTCGACGATCCGCTGGCCTGGAGCCACAACAAGGTCGAAGGCAAGCTGGAATACACCTCGCTGCTGTATGTGCCGGGCCGTGCGCCGTTCGACCTCTACCATCGTGAAGCGCCGCGCGGTCTGAAGCTGTATGTGCAACGCGTGTTCATCATGGATCAGGCCGACGAGTTCCTGCCGCTGTACCTGCGCTTCATCAAGGGAGTGGTCGATTCCAACGACCTGTCGCTGAACGTGTCGCGTGAAATCCTGCAAAAAGACCCGGTGATCGACAGCATGAAAACCGCGCTGACCAAGCGTGCGCTGGACATGCTGGAGAAAATGGCCAAAAACGATGCCGAAAACTACGCCAAGGTGTGGGATGCCTTCGGCCAGGTGCTGAAAGAAGGCCCGGCGGAAGACTTTGCCAACAAGGAAAAGATCGCCGGCCTGCTGCGCTTTGCTTCCACCCATGGCACCGACGGTACCCAGAACATTGCGCTGGCCGACTATGTGAGCCGCTTGCAGGAAGGCCAGGACAAGATCTACTACCTGACCGGCGACAGCTACGACCACATCAAGAACAGCCCGCACCTGGAAGTGTTCCGCAAGAAGGGCATCGAGGTGCTGCTGCTGTCCGACCGCATCGACGAGTGGATGATGAGCTACCTGACCGAGTTTGACGGCAAGCAGCTGGTTGACGTGGCCCGTGGCGATCTGGATCTGGGTGAGCTGGACAGCGAAGAAGACAAGAAGGCCCAAGAGGAAATTGCCAAGGACAAACAGGCTCTGGTCGAGCGCCTGAATGCCGTGCTGCTGGAGCAGGTGTCTGATGTGCGCGTTTCCCACCGCCTGACCGACTCACCGGCCATTCTCGCCATTGGCGAGCAGGATCTGGGCCTGCAAATGCGCCAGATTCTCGAAGCCAGCGGCCAGAAAGTGCCCGAGTCCAAGCCGGTGTTCGAGTTCAACCCGACACACCCGCTGCTGGAAAAGCTGGACAACGAAGCCGACGAAGACCGCTTTGCCGATCTGGCGCTGATCCTGTTTGACCAGGCCGCACTGGCCGCCGGTGACAGTATCAAGGACCCTGCCGCCTATGTGCAGCGCCTGAACAAGCTGCTGGTGGAAATGGCCGGCTGATCGCAAGTTCCAGGCCGAATGAAAAAGGGGTCAGGTACATCTGTACCTGACCCCTTTTTTTCGCCGTAGCAAATATCAACTTTTAACGGCCCAGCTTGCCGGCCGCACGCAGGATGTCATCCAGCACATTGCCGTCGCCGTTGGCATCCAGCATGGAGAGCAGGCCGGACAGATCCGCGCCACCGGCGTTCTGGGCCTGCTTTTTCATACCGCCGAGAATCGCCGGCAGCAGGGCGGCTGCTCCCTGCATGGCATCCTGTTCGCTGACGCCCAGGCTTTTGGCCATGGATTGCATGCCACCCATCTGGGCAAGAATGTCACTGATTTGCATGGTCGGAACTCCGTAACCGATGGCCTAGTTGAGCAGCTCGGCCGGAATATTGCCGCCGTTTGCGGCGATACGCGTCAGCACCTGCTTGTGCAGCCACATGTTCATCTGGGCCGAGTCGCCCATCAGCTCGGCAGGGCAGCCCAGCTCGGTGGCCAGCTCCTTGCGGGCGGTCAGGCTGCTGTCCAGGTCCAGCAGCTTGAGCAGGTCGACGATTGAGGTTTTCCAGTTCAGCTTTTGCGGATTGGCGGCGGCCTTCTGCTCCAGCTGGGCCACCACGTCAACCACGGCAATGGCGCTGGTGGCCGGTGCTTCGGCAGCTTGCGGGGCGGGCGCTGCGGTGTTTTCTGCGGCATTGGCGCTACCGATACCCAGTGCGCTGAGGACTTTATTGAAAAAGGACATGGTTGTCTCCCTGTAGATCATTGAGAACGGATAGCGCCGGCCTGCTGGCATCCCGCGGTAGTGGCCTGAGCCAGCGCGAATGATAGCGCGTTTTGCTCGGGAGGCACGAAAAATCGATTTTTGAGTTTATTCTTTCCATGGACGGCACAGTTGCACAAACAAGCCAGGGAGCATGATATTCAGCTGCTGGGTTGCTCTCCCTGCATTGAGGGATTGTTTCTGCGCTTGCTGGACAAAAAAGTACCAGATAGTTCGGCAGCCTGTAAGAAAGAACTGGCCAGGCATCTGGTAGCAACGCTGACTGAACCCGCTGACTATGGATTGTGGTGTACATCAGACTTGTTGCGGCATAAGCAGGGGGTGAATGAGTTGCAGGAGTTGCTGGCAATTTTCTGTATGCCATAAACCCGACGGCTGTTGTAGGTACTACCCCCGGCTTTTGGGCCGGGTGTTTATTGCTTGCTTTTTAGCCGGTACTTCTGCAACCGGCTGCTGGGCTTGTCGGGGATGGTGTATTCAATCAGTCCCTGTTCCAGCGCCGGGTTGATGTAGGCAGTGCGGACGTGCTTTCTGTTTTTCAAATCAAGCCGTTCGGCAATGTCCAGCGTACCCAGCTCGCCATGCTGGCGTAGCAGCTTGAGCAGCTCCGCGACTTGGGGGGTGACTTGGGGGGTAGACTCTGCCCCGGCGCTGAAAGGAAAGCGCACTTCCATAAAATTTTCACTGAAATGAAAAATGCCCGGCTCGTAACTGCGCAGGATGCGGGCCATGCCGGAGCCGAGCTGTTCCACCAGCTCCAGATCACGAAAGACCCGCATCAGCTCACGGTTGCGCGGCATGGAACGTCCGGCCAGACATTCATCCACGCTCAGACCGTTGATCAGCCCGCCGTAGGACGTAATGCACAGACGGTCGGCGTAAATTTCCACCACCGGCATCACCTCGGCACTGTAATCGTTGTGCACCATGGCGTTAATCAGCGCCTCGCGTAGTGCGCGCTCATCCAGCAGGCGGTGCTGTTCACGCTCGGCAGCGCCGGTGATACGGGTCAGGGTGCGGTTTTCGATATTGAGCTTGCCCAGCACGCTGTGGGTTGCCTTGACCAGCGAGCAGAAGCCGTATTCCTCGTTCTCGATCAGGTCGCACTTGTCAGTACCGGCATACTTGGCCACCTTGACCGACAGATTGTTGTTGTCAACCAGTAAATAGGCCACATAGTTCAGGCTATGGCCGTCCGGCGTGTACAGGTCAAGGTTGTGCAAAAAGGCATCGTTAATCTCGAAACCTTTTTCCTGGTAATAGATTTATCAGGTAGTCGAGGCTGTCCTTGCTGTAGAAACCGTACACCGGGCGGTAGCTGTTGTACTGGCTGTCGTCCCAGATGAAGCTTTCGTAGCCGTTGCTGTAGAAGATGACCGGGCGCTGGCCGGTCATGGTTTGCAGGGCATCGGCATACAGGCGCGCCTGTTCGCGGCCGGCTTGCAGGCTGACATTGCCGGATTTTTTCGCCTCCACCACGGCCAGCGGCTTGCCGTTATCGCCCCAGAGTACATAGTCGGCAAAGCCGTTGCCGGACGGATTGTGCGGAAAGTCGAGGCGGTATTCCAGGCTGACCTGCTGGCTGTCCTCTACATTCCAGCCGGCTTGCAGCAGCATGCTGTCGATCAGCAGGCGGCGGGTGGTGGCTTCGTCCCAGTGCAGGCTGTCGGCTACCTGCTGGCTGTGTTGCTGGCGCTTGTGCTGGTCGGGTTTGGCCGGGGCTTCCAGGGCCGCCTGTTTGCTGCGCTCCTGCTCAAGCTGTTCGGTGAGCTGTTGCAGCGCCTGCTGTTGTTCCTGGAGCTGCTTTTCATAGCTGGCCACCGACTGTTGCAGGCTGCCGGTGCGGTCGGTTGGCTGGGTGAAAACGGGCAGCTGGCTGGCGCTGTGGCCGTAATAGCTGACCGCCATGTACAGGGCCAGCTGGTGGGCGCTTTTCAGTGCTTGCATGGCTCTGGCCGGATCGCCCAGTCCGCCGTGGGCGGTGTCGTTGCCCTGCATGCGCAGAAAGTGCAGCAAATCGAGCAGGGAGCGGTTGGCGCAGGCGGTAAACACGCTGTCATTGAGCAGCTCGTACAGGTTGGCTTGCGGCAGGCGCGGCAGGCGTTCTTCCTTGTAGATGCTTTTGACGGTTTCTTCGGCAAAGGCGCGCAGGCGGGTTTGTGCGGCGCCGGGGTCGATGTGCAGGGTGGCTTCGGCCAGGCTGCCCAGCTCGGCCAACAGGCGGTTGTGCGGGCGCAGGAAGTCGAAGTTGCTGGCGGTGGTCATGTCTGCTGGATACCTTCCGGTGGAATACATGCGGGAATGGTACGGGATTATAGCCGTTGCTGCCGCCGGATGTGCTGTCGTGCAGGCTGGCCCGTGCAAACGGGTATCCCTGTTTTTTCTGTGGCTGCCAAAGACTTGCTACCAAAGTGCCGCCTGGTGCCTGCCAAAGCAGCCTGTGGCAGGGTGCCAGCAGGTTTCTATACTCGGGGGTGTAATCCTTTGGTATTCCTGCCCGTCTGCCTTGAGTACAGCGGCGTGGAATAAAACAAGAATAAAGAGACATGCTGAGTAGGGCGGGGGCGCGACAGGATTTTGTTGTTTCCGGGTGCTTTTCAGGGGCATGGATGGCCAGTGCACAGTCAGCCGCTTATGCCATGCCTTTGAAAACAGGACGACATCATCATGAGTAGTCAATTTCCGTGTTTTGCCCTTAAGCCGGTTCAGGTTCTGGCCGTTGCCGTCAGCCTGCTGGGCAGCGGCATGGTCTGGGCACAGGAGCCGCTCAACCTGCCGGCACAGGTGATTCTGGGTGGTGGCCAGGACACCACCGATCAGACCATGCCGCTGGCGCGGCATACCTTGCAGATGCAGGACGAGCAGGCAACCCAGCTGGGTGCCAACCTGTCCGAGACGCTACAGCGGGTGCCGGGGCTGAGTGCCTTTAATCGTGAAAACTATGCCCAGGACTTGCAGATTTCGTCGCGCGGCTTTGGTGCCCGCTCGCAGTTTGGCGTGCGTGGTGTGCGTCTGGTACAGGATGGCATTCCGCTGACCATGCCGGACGGGCAGGGCCAGCCGGCGCTGTTTGACCTGGATGGCCTGCAGCGGCTGGAAGTGCTGCGTGGGCCGTTGACCACCCTGTACGGCAATGCCTCCGGTGGCATCATTCAGGGCTATACCGCCGATGGCGCGCAAACCCCGACGCTGGATGCCCGTGTGGCCGGCGGGCCGGACAGCCTGCTGCGCTCGCGCATCCGTTATGGCGGCCAGCATGGCGATCTGAACATCAGCGGCAATGCCTCGCGGTTGTCCACCAACGGTTATCGTGATCACAGCAAGACTCACCGCAACGTGGCCAACCTGCGTCTGGGCTGGGATATCAATGAGCTGTCACGTCTGACACTGGTGTTCAACAGCCTGGACCAGCCGTTGTCGCAAGACCCGCTCGGGCTGACCGCCGA
>WPCI01238682.1_pt1 | contig 18639 bp, 28 predicted proteins | sample 5399871 | NCBI WGS metagenome assembly WPCI01 (sample SAMN12869469, study PRJNA574797) | sludge metagenome | isolation source: wastewater treatment of pH7 | place: China:Beijing | collected 2019-05-20 | reverse complement strand
ATGCCGGATTTTCGGGGGTACATCCGCCAAGCGTTTTTTGGTGGGCATTGGAATACTAAATATGCACCCATGTTTTACCGGTTTTGATGGCGTAAACATTACTGCGGCTAATATTGAATTGCTTGGCTATAGTAAGTGGATGCTCGCCGGCAGCCAGTAGCTGTTTTATTGTCTTGGCTTGCCCGGCATTGAGCTTTGACACTAGACTCTTTGAGCCATTGACGTAGGGCTTACGGCCTAGCTTAATTGTGTGGTGGTTATTCTCTTTGGTTGTACACCACTCAAGGTTAGCTGCCCGGTTATCTAGGTGGTCAGCGTTTAGATGGTTTACTACTCGCTTTTGCTCAGGGTTTGGCACAAATGCTTGCGCCACCAGCCTATGTACCATTAGCGTTTTTGATATGCCAAATATGCATGGCCTAATCATGCGGTAACCTTTGCCATCTAAGTACTGTTTTAATAGCTTGCCTTTTCTATTTGTCCATCGCGGCTGAGTGTAGCGGTCCTGCCTCACATACATGCCCCGGTCCACTGAGCGCGCCCTGCCCAAATTACTTATTTGGTAGTGACCCTCATACCCCTCAATGTCAGACCATATCTCCAATTCTTTCATTACGAGTATTTTAACATAGGCTGTTGTATAATAATGCTCATGGTAGGTATGCAGATAACATTTACTCAGAAAGTAGCCGGTGCTGTGGATGCTCTTAATAATCCAACCTATACCACGCAGCAAGTCGTGGTTGATGACTGCCTAGTAGCACCAATTACTGAGCCTACAACTGCACGCGAGCAGCAAGCTATGGAACAATCCAAAGACCAAGTGCGCGTACACATGCCCAAGGCTAGTACGGCTGATGTTGGTAACTCTACCTTTACTTATGACGGCAAGGTGTTTAGCGTTGATAGCTCTAGTGTTAAGTTTATGGACGGCAATACGCCTACGCGCTGGAATAGGTACTACCGCGCAGAAAGTGTAAATGCATAATGGCTAAAATAGATGTTGAGGCAGTAGTAGTTGCTTGGCTTAATTCAATATTAGGCAGCGGATGGGCAGCGCATGGTGACAAGCCGGAGGATGCCCCGGCTCAATATGTATTAGTAGACCGGACTGGTGGGCCGCGTGAAAGCATAGTACTTGATAAGGCAGAGATATTAATTGAGGTCTACCATAAGACCAGCCGGAACACTGCCAAGAATAAAGCCAATGATATTGCAGACCGCGTTATAGAGCTTGAGGCTTATGCTGCAGATATTACTCATGCGGCTGTTAATTCAGTAGTAAATCTAGATGATACTTTGACTCAATACCACCGCTACCAAATCTATTGTGATGTTTGGGGCGCTCGCAACAGTTAAAAAATGTGTTCAAAAAAGTTGTTGCAATAAAAAAGGTTATGGTATAGTTAAATCAAGTCAGACTAATAAACGGTTACTCACCGGAAAGGAAAGAGGGGAATGGCTGAATACTTTTACAAGGATGGTGATGAGTTCAAAAAAGTGGATGACACTTTGCATACTCAGGCGGACATGGACAAGGTTGTTGAAAGTCGCTTAGAGCGTGAACGCAAGAAATTTGCGGATTACGATACACTCAAAGAGACTGCAGGCAAGGTTGAAACCATCAAGTCAGAATATGAGGATAAGCTCAAGGAAAAAGACACTACCATTGGTACGTTGTCCGGCGAAGTAAAAACCGCCAAACTTGCAACCGATAAGGTTAAGCTAATCCATGAATTTAAGCTATCAGATGAACTATCAGAGTTTGTCACCGGAGATACTGCAGACGAAATGCGAGAGAGAGCTGAGAAGTTGTCCAAGGGCATTGGCGTAAGTGGTGGTAAGGTTGTTGTCAATAAAGAGGGCAAGCCCGGCGAAAAGCAAACTGACAGTAAGCAGATTGCTAAAAAGTTATTCGGCGCAAAAGAATAGTCAGACGATTTTAAACTAATCTCTTAAAGGAGAAAATCGTTATGGGTAATCCCCTCCGCACTAGCGCCTTGAACCTTGCCAATCATACTGGTGAGTCATGGTCTAAAAACATTCGTGGTGGTGTCCTTGCGGCACTAGCACCATCATTGCCTGATGTAAAAGTAGGCAGCACTGACCACTTTACATTTACCACTACGCCAAAGGCTGAGTTGGTAGGTGAAAGCGCTCAGAAGTCCAGCATGGACGGCACGCCTAGTAAGGCAACTGTGAAAACCTATAAGGTCCAAATTACCTACCGCTTTAGCAATGAAGTTATGTGGGAAGATGAGGACTATCAGGCAGGCATCGTTGATGGCTTGGTAGCTAATGTTGCTACAGCACTCAGCCGCGCGCTTGACCTTGTAGCCATTCATGGTATTAACCCTCTAACTGGTGTAATTAGCTCTAGCGTTACTAACTACTTTGACAAGGCCGGTAACGGTGTTGCGCGAGTAGTTGCCACTGGAAATGTACAGACTGACTTGGAAACCGCTGCCAGCGATTTGCAAGAGGCTGGTTATATTGCCACCGGTATTGCGCTTGACCCAGTTTTTGCCGGTCAGCTTGCACGTAAAAAGGATGGTGAGAACCGCCCACTTTACCCTGAGCTTGGCCTAGGTTTCGGCTTTAATAGTTTCCAAGGTTTAACTGCTGCATCTAGCGATACAGTCAGTGGCCGTCAGGAACTAGAGCCATCTGAGGTTAGCATTCAGGCTATCTTGGGTGACTGGAACGCCTTTAAGTGGGGTGTTGCCCGAGAAGTACCACTGGAAACCATTGAGTTTGGTGACCCGGATGGTGCAGGTGACCTAAAGCGTACTAACGAAATTGCAATCCGCGCTGAGGCAGTGTTTGGTTTCGCAATCTTTGATGGTAGCGCCTTTAGCATCATCAGCTCACATGGCGCAAGCTCTTGAGCCACCGCAGGAGTGAGTCCTGCACATAGATTTGAGACCGCTACGGCGGTCTCTTTTCTTTGGGTAATAAATTTATGCATCTGGCGTGGTAAAATATGCTTATGACTAAAGCAAAACTATTGCCATACATAAACAGGTTTACCGGTGATGTGAAAGTACTGACTAAAAAAGATGGCAAAAATCTAAGTGAGGATTGGGCGCGCGCCAAAATGGTAACTAACCATGAGGGCAAACGCGTATTTCGCTTTAAGCTGGATGCTACAGTCAAAGGTAGAGATGGCAAAATGCATGTTGGTACGGCAGTGGTAGACTTAACGGAAAATCTTGAGCCGGTGGAGTTGGAGGCGGTAAATGGCCAGTGAGTCACAGAGCAAATATATTGCTGATTTGGCAGTAGCCAAAACCAAAGAGTTCAAAGAGGTTAAAGAGCTGCTAATTGCCAATGAAATTATTGGAGCTGATGCGGAGACTGTTAAAAATGCCAGTACCATAGCTGAGATTACCGGCGCTCTGAGCGATTTGCAGGCATCTAAGCTGATAGATGCCCTTATTGCCACTAAAGAGCCTACACGCGGCACATCCTACTCTAAAAAGCGCATAGAAAAGGTGACCACATTACTTGATGACATTAAAAAAGACATTGCTGCTTGGACTTTTCCATCTGACTCTACCCCGGCTGACTTTGGCAAGCTGGCCAATGCGCTAACACCTAAAGTACTGTCTGCTATAGCCATACTCAATAACCCGGAAGTGCAGCCGGACACCCGGCAGCTCAATGAGGAGATATTTTTACGAGAGGTGGCCAAGGCCATCTATGATAAAACATATGAAATGAGCGCCTTTGATATGGACATAGCGCATACCACCGGCAGCGGTATTGATGACCGCTATTATGGCATGGCCAAAGTAGCTAGTAATAGCGTATCTACAGGAGCAGCATAATGGATGAATATATACGCAACTTCTTAATGAGTACTGCAGCCAAAGCTCAAAAAGATGCTATGGTAACGGCCCGGCAGTCTGGCAAAAAACCTACGGTCACACGCACTGAGAGTAGTGACGCTTGTAAGTGGTGTAGGCCAAACGTTGGCACATATGAAAACCCCGGCTCAGATGTCTTTGAGCGTCATGGTGGCTGTGAGGGCAAGATTACTACTAAAGGCTATATGTCACGCAATGGCCTGCTAGGTAACTATAAAAAAGGCTCAGGCAACATTGGCGCAGCAGCACCCATAGCGCCGGATGGTGGGCAGGTTGTATTTCGTGGCACTGGCCGAAATGTGTCAGCCGGTGGGTTAGAGCTAGGCAGCGGCTTTTATGTAGCGCGTGATACTGCCACTGCTCAGAATTTTGGCAATGTCGCACAATTAAGCCTACCCCTAAAGAGCAAAGACATTTTGCTTATTGCCAGTGATAACCAGTATCAAAAGCTAATCCTAGATGCTCAAAAATGGGCGGTCCGCACAGGCAACAGTTTAGACACCAATGACTTTATACCAGCCTATGTACGTTACCTAGGCTATAAGGCCGCTGAGGTTGCTGCAGCCGTAGACCCACTAGGCGGCATAGCCGTATATGACCCGGCAATTATTAAAAAGCTACAAAAGCAAATGGCCAAATGATAGAGCTGGTACTTGAGGGCAGTGTACCAAGCAAGAAAAACCAGCGCATCAATCGTGGTGATGGCAAGAGTTTCCCGAGTAAAAAGTTTGTTCAATGGCAGGACGATGCTTTAAAGCAGGTGCGGATGCAGACCCGGCAGCGCTTTTATGTGCCGGTTGGCATTGAGGTGATTATTTACTTTGGCACAAAAACGCGTAGTGACCTAGATAACCGCCTGAGCAGCATACTAGATATGTTAGTAGAGGCTTTGGTATTGCGTGATGACAAATGGCAGGATGTGCCACGCATAGCAATACAGGCTGAATACCGCAAAGGAAACCCCGGCGCATTTGTCCGGCTGACCGAGATAGAATAGCTTGGCAAAGCTCTTATGTTACAATTACAATATCTGGTATAATAATAACCAAATAATAACTACGCATACGGTGCGGCAAATCCGGCTAAATGAGGACAGAAATGCAACCAACTCAGCAGCCGGAAAACCCACTAATTGACGCAGCAAACAGACTAGCTCAAAAGCTGCTCTTGGATTTAGCCAGCCATGAGACAAGTGTGCAGGACAAATACGAGTATTACGATGCTGATAATGACATACGTGATTACGGCATTTCTACCCCTGCAAAGATGGTGCATTTACGCCCCGGCATCGGATGGGCCAGTCGCGCTATTAATACCCTGTCAGACCGCGTTGTATTTGAGGGCTTTGTAAATGATAAGTTTGGCATTAATGCTTACCTAGAGACTATTAACGGTCTTAGGGTTATCAATAACACCAAGCATGATACTTATATTGGCGGCTGTGCTTTTGTTGCTGTTTCTGATGACCTAGAAACAGATAAGAAAATATTAGTACCATTTACGGCTACTGAGGCTACCGGATGTGTAGACCAAACCACCGGCTTGCTTAAGTATGGCCTAGCGGTAACGCGATGGGCAGAGCCACAGCCAAAAAAGAGAGGTGTGCGCTTTGCACCGGCAGATTACTTGGTGTTTACCCCTGTCTATACTGCCATTTTCATAGGTCGCACATTATCAGAGATAGTAGAAAACCCTACAGGGCGTACTTTGCTGCATCCACTTACCCGGCGCTCTAGTGCAGCCAAACCACTTGGCAAATCACGCTTAAGCAATACGGTCCGGCGCATTATTCAGGAGGTTGGTAGACTTAAACGGCGTGAGGAAATTGCTGAGGAATTTTACAGCCTGCCGCAGCGCTATATAAATGGACTTGCTGAGGGTGCTACCAAAGACCCTAACTTAGATAGCGCCATTGGTAAAGTTTGGACAATCACCAAGGATGATGAGGGAGAAAAGCCTGACATTGGCCAGCTTGCTCAGATGTCCATTGACCAGTTTGAGACAGCCAAAAAAGATAAGGCGCGTGATTTCTGTGCTGAGACCGGCCTAACATTACGCAACCTTGGCTATGAGACCGCTAACCCAAGCAGCGCTGAGAGCCTAATTGCCATGTCTGATGACTTGCTACTTGAGGCAACAAACTCACAAGAGGAGATGGGCCGCCAGATTAAAGAAATTGCTATTACCCTACGCTTGGCCCTAGATGACAACAATGTTGTGCCTGACGAGTTACGCAGCATTGTACCGGCTTGGAAACCAGTATTTCAGGTGGACATTGGTGCTACAGGTGATGGTGTATTTAAGCTATTTGAGGCTATGCCAGAGCTGCAAGGCACTATTGCCGGTTACCGCTTTTTGGGCATCAGTATTAAAGAGGCTGAGGAATTGGCTGCAAAACGTGCTGCAAGTACTGCAGGCAGTGTATTTGGAGGAGGTCAGTAATGGCAGGCGTAGTAACACCAGTAGTATCACCAAATCCATACGCTAATAACGATGATTTAACGCTGTTTTGGAAAGCCCCGGATGATGCAAATAGGTCACTCTACTTGCTTAAGATGGCAAGTAACCGGCTCAGGCTCATTGGGCAGGACTCAGGCGTAGATGTAGATGCTCGCGTAAACTCTGACCCTGCTTACTTTATGACGGTCCAATGGGTAGTTATGGAGTCTGTTAAGCGCGCCCTGCAAACTCCGATTGACGGCCAGCCTACAGAGTCATACGGCCAGACAGCCGGGCCATACTCTGAAAACTTTAAGTATTCTAACCCTACCGGTGACCTATGGTTTAAGAAAACTGAGCTGTCATCTATTGGCCTTTACGGTAAACAAAGTTTGGGTAGCATTAGCACCTCACAGAACCTATACGGAAACATCTACAGCTCTTAGGGTACTATGATGGAGTACCTTGCCCAAACCACAGGTGACCCGGCCAGCAGTGCTATAGGCTATTACTTTACTCAGGGTGTGCTTGGGGTTACAGTAATAGTATTGGCATTAGTCATTAGATTTTTGTTCAGCTACTACACTAAAAAGATTGATGAAAAGGATGCCAAAATTGACCTCTTGCAAAACGCCCGGCTTGAGGACAATAAGACGCACACCATAGATTACCGGGAAATGGCCAAAAATGACCAAACAGTTTTGTTAGGTAATGCACAGGCAAGCGAGCTACTAGCTGCTAAAATAGAGGCCGTAAAAGGTAGGCAATAGTATGGGGTTATTTAAGCGCAAGGCAAAGCCAGAGCCAATAGTAGTTACACCACCGGCAACTAGTCGCGTGGAGGTTGAATTACACAAAAATGCTAGTGAGGCCGCCGCACAAAAAGCTATAGAGGTAAACCAACATCTTAAAGACCTCTATGTTGAAAATGGTTTTACCCTTAAAATATACCTAGCGGCTGGTGGACAGATTTCGCACAATAAAAAGGTGGCAAAGAGATGAATATTCAATTACTAGCATTCCTACTACTGATTGGCAGGGTTATATCAGATATTTTTATTATCATGGTACTCAGAAAACAATGGAGAATTAGGAAAATACCTACGCATCCGCGCCTACAAAATATCAGGCGCGTTTTAACGCTGCTGGCCATACTAGCCTTTATTGGCAATATCTACCCACTACTGTTAGACCTCTATACGCTGTTTTACCCCGGAGTCCGCACTAGTCAGGTTGTAAACCCTGTGGGCGTGCTTTACTCGCTAGACAATAACCTAACCTTTATGTTTGCCTCAATTCTAATATGGGCGCTCTACAAAATATCTGATGTGGCTATTGAAGTAGGTGAGCTGATTGCCGGTAATCCACCAAAAGAAGTTACCTTGAAAGAAAAAAAGTAGTATACTACAAGCATAAGCAGAGCTTTGCCTAGCGCATTGTTGTGCCACCAACTTGTACAGGAAACTTAACCATGAATGATGCCGATAATGTGTCATTTGGTAAGCCAAAATCCACCGGTGCTGTGTATGTAGCGCCTGCTGGTACACCACTCCCTACAACTGCTTGGGCAACCCTCAATGCAGCTTTTAAGGGCCTAGGGTATGTCAGTGAGGATGGGCTTGTCAATGGTATTGAGACCGATGTAGAGGATGTAAACGCTTGGGGCGGTGACTTGGTTTTGACCGGTCAGACCACCTTTAAGGAAATGTTTACAGTCAATCTCATTGAGACCAATGCTGACGCACTCAAGGTTTACTATGGTGCTGACAATGTCGTTGTAGAGGGAAATGGTAGTATTACCGTTACCCAAACCAATGAGATGCTACCGCGTGTTTCTGTTGTATTTGAGCTTGTAATGACCGGCGGACGCATTAAGCGTATCGTTGTGCCTTACGCACAAATTGCAGACCGCAGTGGTGAAATCACCTATGTTGATGGTGAGGCCATTGCATACCCTGCCGTATTTGTCGCTTACCCCGATGAAAATGGTGATACTCACAAAGAGTACATTGCAACTGCTCTTAGCTCTTAGCAGCCATCACAACCGGCAAGAGCGCCCCTTTTTTGGGGCGTTTTTGTTTATGCTATAATTTGAGTATTAACTAAGGATTGGAGCAACCACTATGGCTGACGGAACGCCGCAAGCAGATAACACTATTAAAGACATTGACGTTAAGGGTTATAAATTCCAAGTAGATACTGACCTTTTGGATGACGTAGACTCACTAGAATTTATTGAGCGCATTGAGAATAAGGGCCAGACTGCAGTAGTGCTATCACTGCTCAAGCACATCATGGGCCTAGAGGAATTTGAGAAATTGAAAGCTCACTTTATTGCTGAGGATGGCAAGGCACATGAGGGCAAAGAGGGCTATAAAGCGCGTATGCGTATTGAAGTGCTGAGTGATGTTTACTTAGCCATCATTGAAAAGTTTGACCCAAAAGGTTAGCTCTAATCAGAATACTCCGCGAGCATTTTGATGAATTAGAGGCGGACTTTCAGCAATACTACAATCTAGACATCGCGGACATTCTAGCCAGCAGCCGTAAAAGGGCGGCACGCTTGATGTTTCAGTTGCCGCGCGAGTGCCGGTTATTTTCTGCTATTAATCCATCCGCGCAATGGGGATGGATGGAGGTACTTGCCAATAAAGCTAACTACCTACTAGAGCTTAAACTGTGGCAAGATACGCCAGTGAAAAAAGGGCAAAAAGAGATGCACAACCGGCGCAAACCAAAGCCATATATGCCTGAATTTATGAAAGTTGAGCAGCCGCCAAGTGAGATAAACAAAGGCTCTGAAAAGCGCACAATTGATGACATTAAAAGCATTCTGGCACTACCTAGAGGGGTGTAAAACCACTCCCCTGCTGGCTTTTTTAGCCAAAAAGTGGCATTGTATGCATTACAACGCTTAACAGGGGTGCAGGGTACTCCCCTGCCCTATCATAATATAATTTACGCCCTGTCAAACACCTTGCGCCCTTTTTCCAAGCGAGACCCAAGGCAGAGCAGGGGAGTAAGCAATAGCATCACCATTACGCATGAGCTATACTTAGTGCATGAGTAAAGATGTATCATTCTTTTTGGACACGCAAGCCGCTGAGGAAATACTTACAAAGATGGCAATGCCGGTGGTCAAACAAAAGGCTGATGCTATTGCAGCTCGCGCAGCATCTATGGCAGGCAGTATGTCCAAGCAGCCGCCTAATATTTCAGTCAGTACTAGAATAGGTACTGTTAAGCGTGGTGTGCGCGCCATAGCTGAAATCAAAGCTGATGGCAGAAACGCCCATCAAAACTACATTGGGCATTACGTGTTGGCGCGTGCAAAAGACGCAGGCCGCTAAACAAACCAGTTATGTTATAATTTACAATATAAAACCACGCTGACGGTTGCGGCAAAACTGGCATAATAAAAGGTAGAAACGCAACCATATGGCAGACATCGGTACAGCAACAGTCAGAGTAACCCCCAATATGCAGGGCATCCAAGGCAAAATTGCCGCTGGATTTAAAGGCTCTGCTGGTCCGGCTACTGCTGCATTAGGCGATGAGGTAGAAAAGAATAGTGGCCCATTTCAAAACGCAATGGGCAAACTTGGCGGCTTTGCTAAAGGCGCTGGTATTGCTATTGCTGGTGGTATGCTCGCAGGAGCTGCCGGACTGGCCGCACTGACTACCAAAGCCGTTATGTCCGCTGCAGAGCTAGAGCAACAGCTAGGCGGCTCTGAGGCTGTATTTGGTGAGTACGCTAAGACAATCCAAGAGACCGCTAAAAGTGCCTATAAAAATGCAGGTTTATCACAGCAAGAGTTTCTGCAAGGCGCAAACAAAATGGGGTCTCTATTCCAAGGTGCAGGCTTTGACGTTAAGCGCTCAATGGAGATGTCTAGCGAGTCTATGCAGCGTGCATCAGACATTGCCTCAATCATGGGCATTAGCACTACTGATGCATTAGAGGCTGTTACTGGCATGGCCAAGGGCAACTTTACCATGATGGATAACTTAGGTGTTGCCATGAATGACACCGCCATTGGCGCATACGCAGCATCTAAGGGCATAAACAAAACAACCGCAGCAATGTCTATACAGGAAAAAGTAGGCTTGGCGCAGCAGATGTTTATGGAAAAAACCGCCAAATATGCCGGCAACTATGCTAAAGAGAATGAAACCTTATCTGGTAGCCTAAACACCACCAAAAAGGCATTTGATAACTTACTGAGTGGTCAGGGTGATGTGAATGACTTTATTGACTCGCTGCTAAACACCATAGATATTGCCATACCGCAGATTGTAGCGATGCTGCCTAAAATCGTTACTGGAATTGGCGCGGTCCTAAAAGCTCTAGTGCCGGCTTTGGCAAAAGCTCTACCAACATTAGTGCCTGCTTTAATTCAAGCGGTCCAAGACCTCTTAAATGCCCTAATTCAAGCCCTGCCTACTGTATTTCAAACACTGGTTGCAGCCCTACCGATGCTTATAAAAGCATTTGTGCAATTATTCCTAGCGCTCTTGCAGGCATTGCCGCAAATAATAGCTATCATAGCCGAGGCGATACCGCAGATTGTGGATGCCATTGTAACTAGCCTTACAGACCCGGCATCATTGCAGGCTATTCTTTTGGGCATGGTTGAGCTGATGATGGCGCTCATCAAAGCAATACCTATAATTGTTAATGCTCTAGTCAAAGCCCTGCCTGTAATTATTAGGAATATTCTAGCGGTCCTGACCAATCCCACATTTATTAGGGCAATGATTAATGCCGGCGTACAGCTACTACAGGCGGTCATAGGTGGTATTGCAAGCATGGCAGGTAATCTTGCTAGCGCAGCTTGGAGCATCATTAAAACTATTGGAAATGTCCTAAAGCCAAGTAACCTATTCAATATTGGTAAAGAGGTGGTTAGCGGTATCTGGCAAGGCATTCAGGACATGGGCGGCTGGCTCAAAGATAAAGTTATTAATTTCATTAAAGACAAAATCCCCGGTCCAATCAAAAAGGCTTTGGGTATCAGCTCACCATCAAAAGTGGCGGCTAGTCTTGGTATGCAAGTGCCGCGTGGTCTAGCAAAGGGTATTGACTCTACCAGTAATCTAGTGGCAAAAGCTGCAGACAGCATGGCAAATAAAGCCATAGCTGGCATGACCGCACCCTTGGTAAACCCATCAATAGCATTTGGCGGTGTAAATGGTGTGGGTGCTGTTGGCGCAGGCGCTGTTAGCAATACTCAAAATCAAACTGTAAATATCCAAAAGGTTGTGCTTGCTGATGAGACTGCTGTTAAGGAATGGTTTAGGCAGCTTAACCGCGATACAATCTACTTAGATATGGGGATGACACCAAACCAAGGGGCAACAGCATGAATGGCGATTTAAGTTTTAACAGTCACGATTTACAGACATATGACCCTACTACCAATGTGGGCATCATTACTAACCTGATTGACCATACTGACGGTCCTGAGCTGGATTTAACGCTTTTGGCGCTTGCTGATGCTAATGGTAGCTCAATACCCAATATTAATAGCCCCAGCAAGGCGGTTGCTCTGGCAGGCGCTATAAAAGGCAGCAGCCAAGCAGATTTAGATGACCGCATTGATACATTCAAAGGCTATTTTGTTGGTAAAGACAAAAACCTAGATGTGGCTTATGGCTCAGGCACTAGGCGCTACATTGCCACTGCCGGTAAGCCAGCAATTAAGCGCTCGCAAAAATCACTTATCGCTACATTCCAAGTGCCGATTGTAACCACTAACCCATATGGGCTTGATACAAGCTCTACAGACCTATGGGCTAAAAAGAATAACTTTACTAGCGCTACCTTTACCGAAACCCCTACAGTGGGCGGCAATGCACCATTCCAGCTACCAATATTCACCATCACTATTGATGCCCTAACTGGCGATGGCGATTATGTCCAAATCTCAAACGATAATAACAACCAAGAAATACTTATTTATGGCGCTGGGCTTGAGGCAGGTGATGTACTAGTAATTGATTGTGTAGAGCGCACTGTAACCTTAAACGGTGATGAAATTAGCTATTTTGGCACATTCCTAGAGCTTGAGCCGGGCGCAAACTCAATAACCTACACTGATGGCTTTACTACTCGCACAGTAGATGTAGAGGCTACCTATGTGAAAAGGTGGCTCTAGTGGAACAGAATTACACTACCACTAAAGCGCCTACAGTTGGCTCAAATGTTGGTCCGGGCTATCCACCAAACGCAAGCTGGTCTAACCCTAGCCGTATAACTACTGACGATGGCAGCAGTGCATCCATTGGCTTTTTTGGGGGTGGGCAAGATGGTGACTCGCTTGTTGGCAGTGATTTTGGTTTCTCTTTTCCGCCGGGCGCAGTCATTGACGGCGTATCGGTATATATAGATGGCTCACAGACTGGCACAATGGGCAGCGTAAGCGGTCCGGGTACTGAGCTTAAAGACTTGGGCGCGTTGCCGCAGGTTTATGGTGGAGCTACAGACCTATGGGGCGCGGCTGAGATAACCCCGGCAGAATTAGCAAGTTTGACTGTGCAGGTTGATACTGCTGATGTATCAGGTGGTGATGGCATAGCCTCAGTAGACTACATGGAGGTTACTGTATATTGGCACATTGAAATGGCTAATACCCCAAATGATGGTGTGCCAACTCGCTTTGACTACAAAGTTTATTCAAGCGATGGTGACTATTTAGGTCTGTTGCCAAAGGTGACCAGCAAGTTTGGCTTTGCTCAGGACATAAATAGCGCCGGCTCTACAATACAGATTGTATGCGGTACTTTTGCAAAGAATGAGGTAACGGTAAGCCCACTACTAACTGAGGATGATGAGGTAATTACTACAGAGGATGACTTGCCAATTTTGGCAACCTCTACTGAGATACTTGTTGCTCGCGGCAATTCACCAGATAATGCGATATTTAAAAATGGTAACCGCGTGAAAGTATGGATGTACAACCGCTACTACCCTAATGGCAAGCTCATGTTTAGTGGACAAATAAACCGCGTAGGCTTTAAGTATGGTAGTGGTGACTCCTCAGTTAGATTGACAGTTTACAGTGACGGCTTAGATTTGAACAACTTTATTGCTCGCGGTTATCCATTTAGCTATACCACCGATGTTACGCAGAGCAGCCAAAATGGTTATGTGGTAAATATAATGGGCAGTGGGGTCAAAGGTGATAATGGTTGGGATATTTACGGTCAAACATGGAAAAGTGGCGCGGCTGCAAATAACCTAGGGCAAGTGGTCCTAAAATTGCGCGGCTCTGGTACGGTTAATCTATATGTTTACGATGCACCAAACGGCAACTTGCTTGGCAGCATATCTAAGACATTCTCTGCACCGCCAACAGGCAGTGACATTAGTTTTGACTTAGCATCACTCATAGACATTACGCCGCTTACAACCTATTTCTTAGTGCCTTGGGCATCACCGGGTCAAAACTTTGGAGTATTCCGCCACAGCTCATCTGCAACCTATGCAAACGGCTCTATGTATCGCTCACAGTACGCAGGCGGCTCAGGCGGCGGCTCATTTGTTGAGGTTAGCGGTGATTTTTACTTTATTACCAAATACGGTACGCCAACCACCACTACCACCTACAGCAGCGATGACCCTGTTACTGATATGGCGCGCGGTATTTTGCTTGATTACAATGCGCGTGGCGGCTATATCCAAGAGGGTGAATTTGAGGCAACCGGGCTATCACTCACTTATACATTTGTAGTTTCAACCATATTGGATGCTCTTAAAAAGATACTAGAGCTTTGCCCTACCGGGTATTACATGAATGTTGATTTGGGTACGGCAGAGCTAGACATAAAACAAATGTCAGAGACCGCAGACTTTACGGTTGTACGCGCCCGGCACATTACAGAGCTTGACCTTGGGCTAAGTATTGAACAGGTGAAAAATTACCTGCTGCTATCTGGTGGTGAAACCGCCGGGGTAAATCTTTATAGGGATTATTCTGACCAAGAAAGCTCTACCTTTTATGGCTTGCGTACAGCTACCCTATCAGACAACCGGGTAACGGTGACGGCTACCGCAGATGCTATAGGCGAAAGTTTTATAGATGAAAATGCAGATGAGACCCAAGAGACTACCTTAGTGGTAAAAGATGAGCATGTTGATATAACACAATTCATACCCGGCAAAACTGTTGGCTTTAAAAACTTTGGTAATTTCATTGATGATATGGTCCTGCAGATTGTCCGCCGCGAGCCAAACTTTAGTGACGGTGTAGCCGTACTGACACTTGGGCGCTTGCCAATCCGTACAAATGATGAAGTGCAGCGCATCAAGCGCGGCTTGCTCAACCAGCAAACTATTAATAACCCATCCGCCCCAAGTTAGGGTATAATAAGCGTAAGGAAAAACACTATGCCAAAGATTAGCGCACTACCACCAGCCGGAACACTAGCAGATGATGATGAGACACCATTTGTTGATGATAGCGCCAGCTCTACAAAAAAATTCACACTAGCTGGATTACTAGTTTGGCTGCAATCAAAAACTAGCTGGATTACTACCGCCATGATTGGTGATGCTCAAGTAACGGCTGCAAAGCGCACCGGCGGTTTTAAACTAATAAGATTTACTACCACAGGAAATGGCAATGTGGTTGTGACTGGCGCAGGCTTTACCCCAAAAGCGCTGCTCATTATTGAACATGACTCAAGCCACCAATCCGCCTCAGTAGCAAACTTTTCATTAGGCTTTACTGACGGCACTACACAGGGCGCAATAGGATTTAGGGCGCAAGAGGGCGGCGATATAAGCGGTCAAATTCATACGGATAGGACTATATTTTTGCCTAGCTCTGGGCAAGCCAATACCAACAGCATGACATTTGTTAGTTTTAATAGCGATGGATTTACGCTAAATATGACCGGCTATACCTCAAATATGACTTGGCTAGCTTTGGTACTCGGTTAATTAAATGGAGGATTACCGCGATGTTTAAGAAAAAGAAAAAAGAGGCTGCTGTACCATCATCAAAAGTGATAAAAACAGCCACTGGTTTTAGTGTTGTTTACGGTAAAGAGCTGACTGTTATTGTCCAAGCGGCGGATGCGAAAAATGAGGCTGAGGCTACTAAAAAAGCAGACCTAGCCTACAAGGAATTTAAGCAGCAAACAGCCAAAGGCAAGTAATATGGATGGCGTAATGCCGGCGCAGCAAAAGCTAAACGGTACTGAGTGGGCGGCTGCTCGTAAGCGTGCTATAGCCAGCCTAGATGCTATTTGTGCTATATGTCACACGCCTATTGACCTAGATGCGCCCAAAAACACACCGCTTGCAGTAGAGGTAGACCACATACTGCCGCGCTCGCGTGGTGGGCAGCTCTATGCCTTAGAAAACCTGCAGCTTACACATCACCGCTGCAACCGCAAAAAGGGCGCTAGGATGGCTGAGGATTATGTAGGGCAAAAGGTTACAAACCCTGTACCGCTGTCCAATCCTTGGTGAATTTGCTTGTGCTATAATAATCCCAGAAAAGAGGTTGCATAATGTCTTACAAGTTAGAGTGGAATGCATCGCCAAACTTTACACCCGGCTCACAAACGCAGGCTTTTTATGGTAGACCTCGTAGCCTAGATATGGGCGCTGGTCACTGGTGGAATACGCCAGAGGCAGGCGCTAGGCATGATGGCATTGTATCTATCTTTAAAAACCCAGCCCGGCAGGGGTCAGCTCATGCGGTCCTAAGCGCCGGCAGGGTAACCGAAATGGTCCGGGCATCTGATACTGCATGGTGTACGAGTAATGCCAATCCATATACTTATGCCATTGAAGTAGACCCAAGAATTATGTACAAGTGGACTAGCTCAGGCGCAAATAAGACCCTAGGCAACCAGATATTTGAAACCCTTTGTGAATACATTGCCGATAAGCGCTACCACAATCTACCTTGGAAAGCTCATAATCAATTTCCTGTGCCTTATACGCAATGTAACCCTATCCATTGGAATGAGGTTATGATACGCGCCAAGCAAATACGCGCTCAAAAAGATGCGCCACCAAATCCTACTAAGCCTGTACCAGCTGCACAAAAACTCTCGGAGGGTATACTTACATTCCGGGCAAAACTGCCGCTGGTACAGGTTTGGGATTTAGCCACTAACCCTAATTACAAATCTGTTAAAACCCTCAAGCAAGGTGAGACCATAGACTGTGTGGCATTCATTGATTTTAATAACACTCGCTACTATGTGACTCAGTACAGCTATGAAAAGGGCTTAAAGGTTGGTGTCAATCGTAATGATGTTGAGATTGTGCGCCCAGACCCAGAATGGATTAGAAACCTCAAGGACATCACCGATGTTAAGTTAATGGTCCTAGCGCCCACAGCGGTTATCTATGACCTTAATACCGGCAAAGCAGTTGGCTCACCAATACCACAGAAAACATGGATTGATATTGCCAAGCAGACCGTAGTAGGCGGCAAGACTTACTTAATCAGTAAATACTCTGTAGACAACGCTATGCCAAACGGCATATTAAAAGATGCGCTGGGGCTACCTGCACCTGACCCAATCCCAGAGCCACCTAAGCCGCAGCCTGAGCCTGAATGGTTGAAAAATTGGCAAGACATTGCTGATATTGACATGTACACCAGAAAAGCCGATGTAGAGGTTGTAAACCTGCTAGATGGCAGCACCACTACTACCATCCCGGCTAAAGGTGAAAAGATTGCCATAGCCTCTAGCACTGAATGGATGGGGCAAAAATATCTGATTACTAAATACAGCACTGACAAAAAGCTGCCGCATGGCATCCGCCTAGTGGACCTTGATATTAAGCCTGTAGACCCCGGCACTGACCCAATCCCACCAGACCCAGACAAGCCAGTAGATGATTTAATCAGAGAAAATAACAGTTTGCTAAAGCAAATACTTGCCTTGCTGCAGCAAATATGGAATAAAATAACTGGCAAGCAGGAGTAGAGTAATGGAAAATTCCAACAGCCCACTAAATACCAACAATAATACGCCACAGGCTAAGTCAGTCCGAACATTTATACAGAGCGTTATAGCTACTGTAGTGGCTTTCCTGTACGGTCTCTGGGGCTTGCCCGGTGTAAGTGAATACACCCAGAATTTTGTTAAGACCCAAGGCTTTGAGCTATTGCTAGGGCTTGCCGCATTGGTAGGTATTCCAGCAGCAGTGATAGCTTACTTACAGAACCGCCGTAGCAAATAGCGATATAATGCCGGCGATATTAAACAAGGAGTGTGTATGCATTTTCTCTGGGCGCTAGTAGTAGCAGTAGTGGTTTATCTGGTAGGCTCTGCCTTTGATAAGACACCTAACAACAAGAATGCCGGCATTGCAGCAATAGTTGCATTTGTATTGGTCCTACTTGGTTACGCACTTTAGCTAAAACCAAAAAGAGCGCCCTCGCACAGCGCTCTTTTTTAATTGGTCAGTGTTTATTTTGAATACTGAATAACTATTTTATACAGCACCGGGCTTAACTTGGTCAAGTGATTTACTGCCTTTCATATCATTACAGTAGCCGCAGGCAGGCTTTAGGTTAGCTTGCTCAAATTTCTTGCTGTGGTCTCTGGTCCGCGCAACTATATGGTCCACTGTCAGCATACCAACACCGTAGCCTACCTTTTCCGGGTCTATGGTTAGCTTGGGCGTACACCAAGGATGTATACGCAGGTAGCAATACCAATAGCCATTAGCATCAGGTGGATTGCGCCTAATCCATGTGGCGCGAGTAATCAGCCATTGCTTGGTTGTTTTGCCTACCTTTTTGAGTGGTGTGCGCTTTAGACCCTGCCGGAATTTGAGAGCTACTTTAGGGTTAGCTTGGCACTGGTATGGGAAGTGCTTAGGCTTTGGGTCGTGACAAAATTTGCAAGGTTTCTTAGGAAATCTATCTATGCCAGCCAAGTAATCCCTCCAATCTGTATACATTAATTGTACACTAAGCGCTTGTGTTATAATTACACCACAACTAACCAGAAACGCATACGGGAACTACCCGGCAATAAAGGAGAAGGCGAACTATGGGCAAGCAAGATTTTGAGGTTAAAATCTATGTGGAAAAGCTAGCTAACCTAGTCCACAATAGTAAAAATCCTCGCTATATTAAATCCAAAAAACACAAAGAGCTGGTAAAATCGCTGCAAGATTTTCCTGAGATGAAAGACATCCGGGAAATTGTTGTTGATGAAAACCTGCTAATTCTGGCAGGTGACAAGCGTTGCTATGCCCTAGAGGAATTGCAGTATGAGGATGTCCGGGTTAAGCAAGTCTTTGGACTCAGTGAGGCTAAAAAGCGCGAGTTTATCATTAAAGACAATGCCC
>WPCI01444384.1_pt1 | contig 18663 bp, 18 predicted proteins | sample 5399871 | NCBI WGS metagenome assembly WPCI01 (sample SAMN12869469, study PRJNA574797) | sludge metagenome | isolation source: wastewater treatment of pH7 | place: China:Beijing | collected 2019-05-20 | reverse complement strand
GCTTGCACCGGGGTTCGCCAAACGCCTGGCAATGCAGATCGCGCGGCTGGACAGCCTGGGTGTTCACATCCCGGGCCGCGCGAAGGCGGCGGCGGCGGAAAAGGCTTCCCGCCTCGGCGTTTCGCCCGACGCCGCGCTGGTGCGGCGCCTGCAGCGCGATGCTGGCATGATGGAACCGATCTGAGCGGCGTCAGGCCGCGCCGATCTGGCGCGCGAACAGCCGGCGCATCAGCATCGGGAACAGGAAGACGCCGGCGGCGGCCAGCAGGAAGAACAGCGACAGCGGGTGGGTGAAGAACACGCTGGCATCGCCCTGGCTGATCATCAGCGCCCGCCGGAACTGTTCTTCCGCCAGCGGCCCGAGGATCAGGCCGATGATCACCGGCGCGATGGGAAAGCCGTAGCGGCGCATCAGGAAGCCGATGAAGCCGACCACGAACAGGATCACCAGGTCCACCACCGACCGGTTCAGTCCATAGACGCCGAGCGACGAGAACACCATGATGCCGCCATAGAGCAGCGGCGCGGGGATCGACAGCAGGCGCACCCACAGGCCGACCAGCGGCAGGTTGAGGATGAGCAGCATCACGTTGCCGAGGTAAAGGCTGGCAATCAGGCCCCAGACCAGCGGCCCGGAATTGGTGAACAACTGCGGGCCCGGCTGCAGCCCGTATTGCTGGAAGGCGACGAGCAGGATCGCGGCGGTCGCCGAGGTCGGCAGGCCGAGGGTCAGGAGCGGCACCAGCACACCGGCGACGGCGGCATTGTTCGCTGCTTCCGGCCCGGCCACGCCCTCGATGGCGCCGTGGCCGAATTCCTCCGGGCGCCGGGAAATCTTCTTTTCCATGAAGTAGGACAGGAAGGTCGGGATCTCGGTGCCGCCGGCCGGCAGGACGCCGAACGGAAAGCCGAGGGCGGTGCCGCGCAGCCACGGCTTCCATGACCGGCGCCATTCCTCCGCCGTCATGAACAGCGAGCCCTTGACCGGGCTGATGACGGATTCGCGCAGGTCCGGCCGCGAAGCGATGTGCAGCGCCTCCCCGACCGCGAACAGGCCGACGGCGACAACGACGATGTCGATGCCGTCAAGCAGCGCCGGCACGCCGAAATGCAGGCGCGGCTGGCCGGTCAACTGGTCGATGCCGACGAGGCCGATGGTCAGCCCGAGGATCAGGCTGACACCCCCCTTGGACAGCGATGCGCCCAGCAGCGCCGAGGCGGCGGTGAAGGCGAACACCATCAGGCCGAAATATTCCGCAGGGCCGAAGCGCAGCGCCAGCTTGACGAAGACCGGCGCGAGGAAGGTCAGAAGGACCGTGCCGATGGTGCCGGCGATGAACGACCCGATCGCCGCGGTGGCGAGGGCCGCCGCGCCGCGCCCCTTGCGTGCCATGACGTTGCCCTCGACGGCGGTGATGATCGAGCCCGACTCGCCCGGCGTGTTGAGAAGGATCGAGGTGGTGGAGGAGCCGTACATGGCTCCATAGTAGAGGCCGGCGAACATGATGAACGCGCCGGTCGGATCGAGCTTGCCGGTGACCGGCAAAAGCAGCGCGATGGTGAGCGCAGGGCCGATGCCGGGCAGGATGCCGATCAGCGTGCCCAGGGTGACGCCGAGCAGCGACCATCCCAGATTGACCGGTGTCAGCGCGGTGGCAAACCCCTGCATCAGGCCGGCGAGCGCATCCATCTCAGAACAGTCCCTTGTGAATGCCGGCCGGCAATTGCAGGTTCAGGAGCCGTGTGAACACGAGATAGGCCGTCAGCGACAGGCCGAACCCCCAGGCCAGCACCGGGACGGCGCGGCGGGAGCCGAATCCCCAGGCGACGGCGCCGAACAGCAGCGTCGACGACACGACGAAACCGAGCGGCTCGATGAACAGGATCTGCAGGAGGAACCCGGCAGCGATGGCACTGACCGCGGTCCAGTCGGCGCGCGCGGCGTCGGCGTGAAGCCGTTCCGGACCGCCAGACCATGCCTGCCAGGCGAACCAGGCACCGGCCGCCACGAGCAGCGCGGCGGCGATGTAGGGGAAGACCTGCGGGCCGACCTTGGCGTAGGTCGGCGGCACCTGCATTCCCGCGGTGCTGACGCCGACCAGAACGCCAAGCCCGATCAGCGCCGCGCCGGCGACGAGTCCGGCGAGGCGCTTGCGGTTTTCGTCCGGGAACATCGTCCGGTTACTGGACGAGGCCGATGGTCTTCAGGATCTCGGTCGTGCGTTCGTTCTCGGCCTTGATCAGGGCGGCAAAATCGTCGCCGGCGAGGTAGAGGTCGGTCCACTTCTTGTCGGCGAGAACCTTCTGCCAGCCTTCGCTCTTCACCGTGGCGCCGACGGCGTCGATCAGCGCGGTCCTGGCCGCGTCGTCAATGCCGGGGGCTGCCAGAATGCCGCGCCAGTTGGCCAGTTCGACAGCGATGCCCTGCTCCATGAGCGTCGGCGCGTCGATGCCGTCGACGCGGGCGGGAGCGGTGATGCCGAGCACGCGCAGTTCCCCGGCCTTGATTTGGCCTTCCCACTCCGAATAGCCGGAAATGCCGGCCGCCACATGGCCGCCGAGAATCGCGGCCAGAGCTTCGCCGCCGCCCGAGAACGGCACATAGTTGAGCTTGGTCAGGTCCGCGCCGACCGCCTTGGCGATCAGGCCGGCAACGATGTGATCGGTTCCGCCGGCCGAACCGCCGCCGATGGCGACGGCGCCGGCATCGGCCTTCAGCTTCGCCGCGAGGTCGACCATCGATTTCAGTTCCGAGGCCGCCGGCACGACGACAACCTCGTACTCGCCGGTCAGGCGCGCAATCGGCGTCACCATCTCCAGCGTCGCCGGCGACTTGTTGGTCAGCACCGCCCCGACCATCACCAGGCCGGAGACCATCAGCACGTTGCCGTTGCCCTTCTCCTTGTCGACCAGCTGTGCCAGCCCGACCGTGCCGCCGGCACCGGCGACGTTCTCGACGGCGACAGAGGTCGCCTGGCCCGCGGCCTTCATGGTTTCCTCGAGCGCGCGCGCGGTCTGGTCCCAGCCGCCGCCGGGCTTGGCCGGCGCGATGATGCGAAGATCATCGAGCGCCTGAGCGGGCCGGGACGTCAGGCCGGAAAACGCGGTGAGCGCCAGCGCGACGGCAAGCGACTTGATGATGAAACGACGGTTCATGAATTCCTCCCTTGTGCCCCGTTCAATCCGGGTTGGCGGCATGTCTAGCGCATATCCGGCGGAAATTGAAACACGCAACCGGAAATGCCGGTGCGTTCGGGCCGCCCGGCACGCGTCCATCAGCAGGTCATTAACCATTCAGGCACGATTGGCGGCCCAACCTGATTTCGAAGCGGCATGATTCGCCGCGCCACCCATCGCCGAGGTCGCCTTGTCCCATCCCGTCATGCCCGCGCTGCGCATCGTCATCGCCAACCCGCCACCGCTGGCGCCGCTTGACCTGCCGCCGCTGACGCGGGCGCTGCGCGAGGACTTCGAACTCGACCTGTGCGATCTCGACGCCGAGGAGTGCCCGCCGGACCTCCGCTTCACGCTGGCCGATGGCCGCGAAGCCTGGGTCTATGACCACGGGGACGTCGCGGACCTGGTCTTCGTTCGCACCGGATATCACGGGGAGCGCGACTGATCGGCGCGCCGATCCGGACCGCCGTCACAGTTCCGTGCGCACGTGCCAGAGCTCGGGGAACAATTCGACATCGAGCATCCGCTTGAGATAGCTGATGCCGGCGGTCCCGCCGGTGCCGCGCTTGAAGCCGATGACGCGCTCGACCGTCGTGACATGGTTGAAGCGCCAGCGCCGGAAATAGTCCTCGAAATCGACCAGCTTCTCGGCTGCCTCGTAGAGCAGCCAGTGGCCGGCGGGATCGCGGTAGACGGTCTTCCATGCCGCCATCACATCCGGATCGGCCTGGTGCGTGCGTGACACGTCGCGTGAAAGCACGGCCGCAGGCATGGCCACACCGTTGCGATGGGCAAGCCTGAGCACCTCGTCATAGAGGCTCGGTCGGGCCAGTTCGGCCTGGAGCTTCGCCAGGATGTCGGCGCGGTGGGCATGCGGGCGCACCATCGCCGCGTTGCGATTGCCGAGCAGATACTCGATCAGGCGGTACTGCCAGGACTGGAATCCGGACGACTGGCCCAGCCGGTCGCGGAACATCGTGTAGTCCGACGGCGTCATGGTGCGCAGCACGTCCCAGGCGGAATTGAGCTGCTCGAAGATGCGCGAGACACGCGCCAGCATCTTCATCGCCGGCTGGACCCGGTCCTCGGCGATCGCCTGGCGAGCCGCCATGAGTTCGTGGATCGCCAGCCGCATCCACAGTTCGGAGGTCTGGTGCTGGACGATGAACAGCATCTCGTCATGGGCATCCGACAGCGGCGCCTGGGCCGTGAGCACCTGGTCGAGGCGAAGATAATCGCCATAGGACATGCGGCCGTCGAACGACATGGTCGCGCCCTCGGCGGTCGGGTCGTAGTCCGGCTGGCGGTTCATGTGACGGCCTTTCGCTGCCTGAATTCCGGTCGATCCCAGACCCGCTCGTTGACGATGGTGCACAGTGCCGCCGCGGCGGCGGCGACATCGCCGGGCGTGTTGTAGAGCGGGCAGAAGCCGAAGCGCATGATGTCTGGGGCACGGAAATCGCCGATCACGCCCCTGGCGATCAGCGCCTGCATGGCCGCATAGCCTTCGGCGAAACGGAAGGAGATTTGCGAGCCGCGCGCCTCGGGCCGGCGCGGGCTGGCAAGTACGATTTCCCGGCAACCGGCCTCCACTTCGCGAATGAACTGTTCCGACAACTCCATCGAGCGGGCCCGGACCGCGGCCATGTCGATCCCGTCCCAGACGTCGAGCGCGGCATCGAGAACGGCAAGCTGGATCACCGGCGGCGTGCCGACGCGCATGCGCTCGATGCCCGCGCCGGGGCGATAGTCCGGATCGAAGGCGAATGGCGCCTCGTGTCCGAGCCAGCCGGACAGTGCCGGGCGTATCGTGCCGGCCAGATCCTGCCGGACATGGATGAACGCCGGCGCTCCGGGGCCGCCATTGAGGTATTTGTAGGTGCAGCCGACGGCGAACTCGGCGCCGGAGGCGGCCATGTCGACGGGCACCGCGCCGGCCGAATGCGCCAGATCCCAGATCATCACCGCGCCAGCTTCATGCGCCCTGGCGGTGATGGCGTTCATGTCGTGCATGCGTCCGGTCCGGTAGTCGACATGGGTCAGCATCACCGCCGCGACGTCACCGGCGATGTGATCGGCAACGTCTTCCGGCGCCACCGTCCGGATTGCATGGCCGCGGGCGAGCGACTTCACCAGCCCGTCGGCCATGTAGAGGTCGGTGGGGAAATTGCCGGTGTCGGACAGGATGACGCGGCGATCCGGACGCATCTCCAACGCCGAGGCCAGAGCCTGGTAAACCTTGATCGACAGCGTCTCGCCGGCGACGGTGGATCCCGGCGGCGCGCCGATGAGGCGGCCAATGCGGTCACCCACGCGCATGGGCAACTCCATCCAGCCGGCCTGGTTCCAGCCCTTGATCAGCAACGCGCCCCACTCGTCGCGAAGGGTTCGCCCGGCGCGGGCGATCGCATTGCGGGGCAGCGGGCCGAGCGAATTGCCGTCGAGATAGATGATCCCCTCGGGAAGATCGAAGAAGGCGCGGGTTGCCTCGAAGTCGCTCATGCGGGTGCCCCCTGGCCGCGCGCCGATCCGCCGATGATGGCGGTCGCCTCGATTTCGACGAGCGCCTCGTCCTCGATCAACCCGGCGACCACGACCACGGACATGGCCGGGAAATGCCGCCCCATCACCCGCCGGTAGGCTTCGCCGGCCTCGCGCTGGGTGGAGACATAGGCCTGCTTGTCGGTGATGAACCAGGTCAGGCGGACAATGTCGGTCACCTCGCCGCCCGCGGCCCGGACGATGGCGGCGATATTGGCAAGCGTCTGGCCGAGCTGGCCGACAAAGTCCCTGCTCTCGAAAACCTGGTTCTCGTTCCAGCCGATCTGGCCGCCGGTGAACAGCATCCGTCCATCGGCCAGGATGCCGTTGGCGTAGCCTTTCGGCTTCTGCCAGTGCGGCGGGTTGATGATGTCGATCATGGTCTTTCCTTCAATTCTTAGGCCACGGCCCTGTCCCTAGACCCCGAGATACCGGTTGGCGATTTCCGGATCGATCGCCGTTGCCGGGCCGCTCCAGACGGATTTCCCGCGGTCGAGGATGACGCAGCGATCGGCGATGGCGCGCAACTCGGCCAGCGACTTGTCGATCACCAGGATCGACTGGCCCTCGCCCTTGAGCCGGTGCAACGCGCGCCAGATCTCCTGGCGCACCACGGGCGCCAGGCCCTCGGTGGCCTCGTCGAGGATCAACAGGCGGGGATTGGTCATCAGGGCGCGCCCGATCGCCAGCATCTGCTGTTCGCCGCCCGAAAGCGTGCGCGCCTGCTGGCGCAGCCGCTCGCCCATGCGCGGAAACAGGTCCCGGACACCTGCCAGCGTCCACGGGCCGGGACGCGCGCCGGCCACGAGGTTTTCCTCCACCGTCAGCGGTGCGAAGCAACGCCGGCCTTCGGGCACCAGTCCGATGCCGAGACGCGCGGTCCGGTGCACCGGCAGGCGCGTGGTGTCCGTTCCGGCAAAGCGGATGGCGCCCGACAGCGGCCGCAGCATGGAGGTGATCGCCCGGACGGTCGTGGTCTTGCCCATGCCATTGCGGCCCATCAGCGCGACCACCTCGCCGGCATTCACCTCGAGGTCGACGCCGAACAGCGCGCGGGCGGTGCCGTAGGCGACGGAAATGTCGCTGACCTGGAGGAGTGCCGCGCTCATGCCTCGTCCCCGAGATAGGCGGTGCGCACCCGCTCGTCGGCGCGGATGGATCGTGCGTCGCCGGTGGCGATGATCTCGCCATAGACCAGCACGGAGATGCGGTCGGCGAGCGCGAAGACGGCATCCATGTCGTGCTCGATGAGCAGGATCGGCGCCTCGCGCTTCAGGTTCGCCAGCAGCCCGACCAGATCGGCCGAACCGTCGGCGCCCAGTCCCGCCATCGGCTCGTCGAGCAGGAAGGCCCGGGGCTTCAGCGCCAGCGCCATGGCCATCTCGAGCCGGCGGCGCTGGCCGTGCGACAGTTCGGCGACGGGGATGTCGCTGGCGTCGGCCAGATCGACGCGGGTCAGGCAGGCCAGCGCCTCCTTTCGTAGGTCCACGTCGCGCCCCGCCGGGGCGAGGAAGCGGAAGGCGGTGCCCATGCGCCCGATCACCGCCAGCATGACGTTGCGCAGCACCGGCATGTCCGGAACGAGGCTGGAGATCTGGAAGGTCCGGGCCAGGCCGAGGCGGGCGCGGGCTTCCGGTCCCAGATGGTCGATCGGCGCACCATTGAAGCGGATTTCGCCGCTGTCCGGGCGCAGTTCGCCGGCGATCTGCTTGATGAGCGTCGACTTGCCGGCACCGTTCGGGCCGATGAGCGCGTGGATCTCGCCCGGCCGCAGGTCGAGGCTGACGTCCCGCGATGCGGCGAGCGCGCCGAAACGCTTGGAAATGCCGATGATCTCAAGGACGGCGTCAGGCATCGCCCGCCCTCCGTCCCGCCACCAGACCGGCCACGCCGCCACGAGCAAACAGCACGACCGCCAGGAGCCCGATGCCAAGGAAGATCTGCCAGTATTCGGTGAACGAGCCGAGCACCTGCTCCAGGAGCACGAAGACGCAGGCGCCGGCCACCGGACCGGACAGGCGCCCGACGCCGCCGAGGATGACCAGCACCATGATCTCGCCGGACGTGTGCCAGGACAGCATGGTCGGCGAGACGAAGCGGTTGAGATCGGCATAGAGCGCGCCGGCAAGCCCGGTCACGGCGGCCGAGATGACGAAGGCGGTCAGGCGCACGCGGAACGGTCCGATGCCGACGGCGGAAAGCCGCTGGGCATTCTGGCGCGCCACATCGAGCACGAGGCCGAAATTGGAACGCACGATGACGCGGCTCACGGCGAACACGACCAGCAGCACGGCGAAGGCGATGGCGAAGAACACCATGGGGTCCATGGTGTTCGTGCCGGGCATTTCGTTGCGCACATAGAAGGACAGGCCATCCTCGCCGCCATAGGAGGGCCAGGAGATCGCGAAATAGTAGAGCATCTGCGCGAAGGCGAGCGTGATCATGATGAAATAGACGCCGCCCGTGCGCAGCGACAGCATGCCGATCGGCACGGCGGCGAGCGCGGCGAATGACGCGGCGACGATCCAGATCGCCGGCATGGATGTCGTGCCGGCCACCGCCAGCGGGCCGTCGATCAGCGGCACGCCGTTGCGGGCGTGGGAGGCAAGGATGCCGGCTGCGTAGCCGCCGATGCCGAAGAAGGCGGCGTGGCCGAAGGACACCATGCCGCCGAAGCCGAGCGCAAGGTTCAGGCCCATTCCGGCAATGGCGAGGATCGCGGCACGGGCGGCGACCGTCATCACGAAGGTCTCGCCGGTGGCAAGGCCGACAAGCACGGCGGCAGGCAGCGCCGCGAGGACCGCGAGGTCGAACATGGTCTGGCGGCGCATCTCAGCCCCTTCCGCCGGCAAGGCCCGTCGGGCGGAACACGAGGATCACCGCCATCAGGATGTAGATGAGCATGGAGGCGAGCGCCGAGCCGACGGCATTGGCCGACGCGGGATCCATGACCGTGCCGAAGGCGGCCGGCAACAGCACGCGGCCGAGCGTGTCGGTGATGCCGACAAGCAGGGCGCCGGCGAGCGCGCCGCCGATCGAGCCGATCCCGCCGACGACGACAACGACGAAGGCGAGGATCAGCACCGGCTCGCCCATGCCGACCTGGACCGATTGCAGCGAGCCGACGAGCGCGCCGGCAAGGCCGGCAATGGCGGCGCCGGCGGAAAACACCAGCGTGTAGAGGCTGCGGATATCGATGCCGAGCGCGGCGGTCATCTCGCGGTCGGCCTCGCCGGCGCGGATGCGCATGCCGAGGCGCGTGCGGTTGACCACAAGGAACAGGAGCGCGGCGATCGCAAGCCCGGCGCCGATGATGGCAAGGCGGTAGAGCGGATAGGTGATGCCGCCGGGAAGGCGCACCGAACCGGCCAGCGATGCGGGAATGTCGAGGTAGAGCGGGAAGGACCCGAACAGCCAGCGCGTGCCTTCCGACAGGATCAGGATGAGGGCGAAGGTGGCGATGACCTGGTCGAGATGGTCGCGGTCGTAGAGAAGGCGAAGGATGCCGATCTCGATGATGGCCCCGACAAGCCCCGCGGCAGCAAGGCTGGCCGCAAGGCCGAGCAGGAACGATCCGGTGGCCGCGGTCACGGCCGCGCCTGCGAAGGCTCCGACCATGTAGAGCGAGCCATGCGCGAGGTTGATCAGGCCCATGACGCCGAAGGTCAGCGTCAGGCCGGCCGAAATCACGAAAAGCATCATGCCGAACTGGATCCCGTTGAGGAACTGCTCGGCGAGAAGCGAGATCGGCATGCGGGCTCCCCCGGATTGGACGGGGCCGCCCCTGCCGGGCGGCCCCTGCCCGTCAGGTCACTTCAGCGCGCATTCCGCCGCATAGGCATCGACGTGATCCTCGATCGCCATGCCGACGATCTTGTTGGTGATCACGTCGCCTTCCTTGACGACTTCGCGCACATAGATGTCCTGGATCGGGTGCTGGTTGTTGCCGAACTTGAAATCGCCGCGCGTCGACTTGAAGTCGGCGGCCTTCAGCGCTGCCCGGAATGCAGCCGCGTCGGCGACCGGTGCCTTGGCCATGGCCGAGAGCATCAGGTTCGCCGTGTCGTAGCCCTGGCTGGCGTAGAGCGAGGGCAGACGGCCATATTCGGCCTGGAACGCGGCGACAAAGGTCTTGTTGGCCTCGTTGTCGAGATCCTTGGACCATTGCGACGTGTTCTTCACGCCGAGAGCGGCCTCGCCGACAGCGGCCAGGATGTCCTGGCTGAAGGAGAAGGCCGGACCGACCAGCGGAATATCCGAACCGGCGCCGCGATACTGCTTGGTGAAGGCAATGCCCATGCCGCCGGGCAGGAAGAAATAGACGCTGTCGGCGCCGGACGCCTTGATCTGCGCGATTTCGGCGGCGTAGTCGGTCTGGCCGAGCTTGGTATAGACCTCGCTGGCGATCTCGCCCTTGAACTGGCGCTTGAAGCCGTTGAGCGCATCGGTGCCGGCCGGATAGTTCGGGGCGAGGATGAAGGTCTTCTTGTAGCCGGCGGAGTTGGCGTAGGCGCCGGCGGCTTCGTGCAACTGGTCGTTCTGCCAGGCGACGTTGAAATAGTTCTCGTGGCAGTTCTTGCCGGCCAGCGCCGACGGTCCGGCATTGAGCGAAAGATAGAACTTGCCCTGCTGCAACGCCGCCGGCACGACCGCCATGGCGAGGTTGGAGAAGATGATGCCGGTGAGCACGTCCACCTTGTCCGACTGGATCATCTTGTCGGCTTCCTGGACGGCGATGTCGGGCTTCTGCTGATCGTCAGCGGTCACGACCGTCACGTCCCTGGAGCCCGACAGCTTGACGGCCAGCATGAACCCGTCGCGCGCATCGACGCCAAGGCCGGCGCCGCCGCCCGACAAGGTGGTGAGCAGGCCGACCTTGATCGGATCGGCATGGGCCTGCATGCCCGCAAATAGCGCCGCTGCCGCGACGGTGAGGCCAAGTCTCGTCGTCTTCATCGTTCCTTCTCCCTGTTCAAGGCCGCATGGCGGCCATTGGTGCCTGGCACGCGCCAGGATCTCCCGACCCTAGCGATCGGATTTCTCGCGTAAACGGTATCGCTGGATTTTTCCTGTCTGCGTTTTCGGCAGGGCCGACGCGAAGACGACCGAGCGCGGGTACTTGTAAGGGGCAATGACTGCCTTGACGTGGTCTTGCAGCGCCCTGGCGGTATCGTCCCCTGCGGCAACGCCGTCGGCAAGCACGACATGCGCCTCGACGATGTGGCCGCGCGCCTCGTCCGGCACGCCGATCACGGCGCATTCGCGCACCGCCGGATGCGACAGCAGCGCGGCCTCGACTTCCGGACCGGCGATGTTGTAGCCGGCGGAAATGATCATGTCGTCGCTGCGCGCGGCAAAATGGAAGTAGCCGTCCTCATCCTCGATGAAGGTGTCGCCGGTCAGGTTCCAGCCGTCGCGGACATAGATCTTCTGCCGCGGGTCGGCGAGGTAGCGGCACCCCGTCGGCCCACGAACCGCCAGCCGGCCCGGCGTGCCGCGCGGCACCTCGTTCATGGCGTCGTCGACGATCCTTGCCTGGTAGCCGGTGACCGGACGGCCGGTGCAGGCCGGGCGGGAATCGCCGAAGCGGTTGGAGATGAAGATGTGAAGCATTTCCGTCGCGCCGATGCCGTCGAGCATCGGCTTGCCGGTCTTGCGCATCCACTCCTCGTAGACCGGCGCGGGCAGCGTTTCGCCGGCCGAGACCGCGGCGCGCAACGACGACAGGTCGGCGCCCTGGTCCATCGCGGCGAGCATGGCGCGATAGGCGGTCGGCGCGGTGAAGCAGACGGTTGCCCGATAGGTCTGGATGATGTCGATCATGCCGGCCGGGGTGGCCTGCTCGAGCAGGGTGGCCGCCGCGCCGAAACGCAGCGGGAAGATCGCCAGCCCGCCCAGACCGAAGGTGAAGGCCAGGGGCGGCGAGCCGACAAACACATCGTCCGGAGTGACGGCCAGCACCTCGCGGGCATAGCCGTCGGCGACAATCAGCAGGTCGCGGTGGAAGTTCGCGATGGCCTTGGGCTCGCCGGTCGTTCCGGAGGAGAAGCCGATCAGGGCGACATCGTCGCGACCGGTCCTGACGCAGTCGAAGCGCACCGGCTTGGCCAGCGCCAGCCGGTCAAGCTCGGCATCGTGATTGGCGGTCCCGTCAAACCCGACGACCTTGGTCAGGAACCGGCTGTCCTTGGCGCAGGCGGCAAGTTCATCCATCAGCCGGGTGTCGCAAAGCGCAAGGCCGATCTCGCCCTTGTCGACGATCTTGCCCAGTTCGCCGGCGCGCAGCATCGGCATGGTGTTGACGACGACGGCGCCGGCTTTGGTCGCTGCCAGCCAGACCGCGACCATGGCCGGGTTGTTGGCCGAGCGGATCAGAATGCGGTTTCCGGGCCTGACGGCGAAATCCTCCACCAGGACATGGGCGATGCGGTTGGTCCAGTCGGTCAGTTCCTTGTAGGTGCGGATGCGCCCGTTGCCGATCAGGGCGGTCCGGTCGCCGAACCCCTTGCCGACCATGGCATCGGTGAGTTCGTAGGCGGCGTTCAGCCACTCGGGATAGTCGAAGCCGTCGAGCAGGAAATCCGGCCACTGGTCGAAGGGCGGCAGATTGTCCCGCGCGAACGTGTCCTCATGCCCGGTCGGTCCCAGCATGCTGCCCTCCCCTGAACCCGGCCAGCGCCTGGCGGGCGATGACGACCTTCTGCACGTCGGACGCGCCTTCATAGATGCGCAGCGCCCGGATTTCCCGGTAAAGGCTTTCGCAGACATGGCCCTTGCGCACGCCGTCGCCGCCGTGAAGCTGCACTGCCTTGTCGATGATCTCCTGTGCGTGATCGGTCGCAAACAGCTTGGCCATGGCGGCCTCGCGGCTGACTCGCGGCGCTCCGGAATCCTTCAGCCATGCCGCCCGGTAGACAAGGAGCGCGGCGGCATCGATGTCGAGCGCCATGTCGGCGATGTGGCCCTGCACCATCTGCAATTCGGCCATCGGCGCGCCAAACAGTTCCCGTCCCGCCACCCGGGCGAGGCTTTCGTCGAAGGCGCGGCGGGCAAAACCGAGCGCGGCGGCGGCGACGGTGGAGCGGAACACATCGAGCACCGCCATGGCGATGCGGAACCCTTCTCCGGGCCGGCCGATCATGGCCGACGCGGGGATGCGGCAGGCCTTGAACGCCAGGCGGGCCAGAGGATGCGGCGCAACCACCTCGAGGCGTTCGGCGACGGTCAGCCCGGGCGTGTCGGCGGGCACGACAAAGGCGGATATCCCCTTCGCGCCGGGCGCCCCGCCGGTGCGGGCGAACACGGTGTAGACATCGGCGATGCCGCCATTGGAAATCCAGGTCTTCTCGCCGTCCAGCACATAGAAGTCACCGTCGCGGCGCGCCTCCAGCGCGAGATTGGCGACATCGGAACCCGATGCCGGCTCGCTGAGCGCAAAGGCGGAAATCGCGCGGCCCGAACGGGTCAGCGGCAGCCAGCGCGCCTTCTGCGCAGCATTGCCGAACAGCGACAGCGCGCCGGTACCGAGGCCCTGCATGGCAAAGGCGAAATCCGCCAGGCCATCATGGCGGGCGAGCGTCTCGCGCATCAGGCACAGGGCGCGCACGTCGAGCGTCGACGCGGGATCGGCGGGATCAACCGCCGTCAGGGCGAGCCACCCGGCCTCGCCGAGGCGGCCGACCAGCGCGCGGCAGGCCGCATCGGTATCGGCATGATCGATGCCCTGGAGATTGCCCGACGCCCAGGTGTCGATCGCCGCGGCGAGATCGCGGTGACGCGGCTCGAAGAAAGGCCAGCCGAGGAAGGAGTGGTCCGCCATCAGTCGCCTCCGAACGCCGGCTTCCGCTTCGCGGCGAACGCCTCGAAGGCGCGACGGAAATCCGCGGTCTGCATGCAGATGGCCTGCGCCTGCGCCTCCGCCTCGATGGCCTGGTCGAGGCTCATGCTCCATTCCTGCACCAGCATGGTCTTGGTCATCATGTTGGCGAAGGCCGGTCCCTCGGCGATGCGGCCGGCCAGCGCACCGGCTTCCGCTTCGAGCGCTTCGGCCTCGACCAGCCGGCTGTAGAACCCCCAGCGCTGCCCTTCCTCCGCGCTCATGGCGCGGCCGGTGTAGAGCAGTTCGGCGGCGCGGCTCTGGCCGATGATGCGGGGCAGGATGGCGCAGGCCCCCATGTCGCAGCCGGCAAGGCCGACCCGGTTGAACAGGAAGGCCGTCTTCGCCGCCGGCGTCGCGATCCGCAGATCCGAGGCCATGGCGATGATGGCACCGGCGCCCGCCGCCACGCCGTCGACCGCGGCGATGATCGGCTTGCCGCAGTTCAGCATCGCGCGCACCAGGTCGCCGGTCATGCGCGTGAAGGCGAGCAGGCCCTTCATGTCCTTGTCGAGCAGCGGCCCGATGATCTCGAAGACATCGCCGCCGGAGCAGAAATTGCCGCCATTCGGGCCGAAGACCACGGCCCTGATGTCGTCACGTTCGGCAAGGTTGCGAAACCAGTCGCGCAACTCGGCGTAGGAATCGAAGGTCAGCGGGTTCTTGCGCTCCGGACGCGCAAAGGCAATGCGCGCGATCGCGCCGTCTTCGCGCAGCAGGAAATGCCTGGGCATGCTCCTCGCCATCATCGTTCCCCTTCCGGTTTCCGCGCCTGTTGCATGTGGGCGGCCGCCTCGGCAGACACCCTGTCCAGCGCACGGCCGAGTTCGGCCGCCTCGGCTGGTGCGATGCCGCCGAGCAGCCCGTCGATCCAGGCCTCATGCTCGGCGGCCAGCAGCCCGAAGGTCTCGTGTCCCCTGGCGGTCAGCCGCACGATCATGGCGCGCCGATCGTGGTCGACCGGGACACGCACGACCAGCCCGTCCTCGACCAGCCGGTCGACAATGCCGGTGACGTTGCCGTTCGAGACCTTCAACTCCGCCGAGAGATCGCTCATGCGCAGGCCGTCCGGCTTGCGGCTCAGCGCGGCCATGACATCGAAGCGCGGCAGCGTGGTGTCGAACTGCGACCGGAACCGCTCGCGCAGGTCGGCTTCCATCAGCCGTGATGCCTTGAGCAGTTTCAGCCACAGGCGCAGCCTTTCCTTGGAGGCAACCTGCACCGCCCTGTCCCCGCTCATGCCGCGCCTCCCGAAATCACCAGCCCATGGCCGTTGATCATCGCTGCCTGCGGCGAGGCAAGATAGGTCACGGCGCCGGCCACTTCCTCGGGCGACACGACGCGACCGGTCGGGTTGCCGGCAAAGACCCGCGCCTCGGCTGCCGTCCTCTCGATCCCGAACCGCGCCATCACCCCCTTCACCGCCGCGTCGGCCATGGGCGTGTCGACCCAGCCCGGGCAGACGGCGTTGCAGGTGATGCCGGACTTCGCCACCTCAAGCGCCAGCGACCGGACCAGGCCCATGACGCCATGCTTGGCCGCGCTGTAGGCGGCGACATTGGCTTCCCCGCGCAATCCCGACACCGAGGATATGGCGATCAGCCGTCCGCCCCGGCCCATGCCGGCAAGCGCCTCGCGAAAGGTGAGGAACACACCGGTGAGCGTGACAGCCAGCGTCTCGTTCCACAAGGCAAGCGAGGTGTCGGCGACCCGTGCCGCGCTGCCCGCGCCGGCATTGGCGACGACGACGTCGAAGGGCGCGTCGAACAGCGCCCGCACGGACGCCTCGTCGGCAACATCGGCGACGCGGCAGTCCATTCCGGCGCCGCTGTCGGTTTCGCGCAGCGCCTCGATCCGCCGTCCCGCAATCACCACGCGGTCGCCCTGGGCGGCAAACGCGCGCGCCACGGCGCGACCGATGCCGGAGCCGCCGCCGGTGACAAGCACGCGCCTCACGCGCGCAAGTCCTGCTCGGCGGAGCGTTCGGCCAGGCGCCACATCTGGTCGCGCCCCGGCAGGTAGGGATCGGGCCAGCGCTCGGCCCGGTCGCCAAGCGCGGCGGCGGCGTGCAGGGTCCAGTAGGGATCCGACAGGTGCGGGCGCCCGAGGCAGACAAGATCGGCCCGACCGGCCATCAGGATGGAGTTGACGTGATCGGGCTCGTAGATGTTGCCGACCGCCATCGTCGCCATCCCCGCCTCGTTGCGAATGCGGTCGGAGAAGGGCGTCTGGAACATGCGGCCATAGACCGGGCGGGCGCGTTGCGAGGTCTGGCCGGCCGAGACATCGCAGATGTCGACACCGGCATCGCGCAGCATGGCGGCGATCAGCACCGCCTCCCGCGGGGTCACGCCGTCGTCGCCAACCCAATCGTTGGCGGAGATGCGCACCGAGATCGGCTTTTCGAGCGGCCAGGCCCGGCGCATGGCGTGGAACACTTCGAGCGGAAACCGCATGCGGTTTTCGAGGCTGCCGCCATAGTCGTCGTCGCGGCGGTTGGTCAGCGGCGTGATGAAGGACGACAGCAGGTAGCCATGCGCCATGTGCAGCTCGATCATGTCGAAGCCGGCGCGCTCCGCCATTTCGGTCGCCGCGACGAACTGGTCGCGCACCAGGTCCATGTCGGCCCGGGTCATGGCGCGTGGCGCGGCGTTGCGGCCGGACCAGGCGACGCCCGAGGGCGACAGCAGGTCCCAGTTTCCCGACCGCAGCGGCGCGTCCGCCTCTTCGAAGCCGCGTTGCGTGGAGCCCTTGGCGCCGGCATGGCCGATCTGCAGGCAGATCCGCGCGTCCGTCTCGCCATGCACGAAATCGACGATGCGGGTCCAGGCCGCCTCATGCTCGGGCCTGTAGGTTCCCGGACATCCCGGCGTGATGCGGCCTTCGGCCGACACGCAGGTCATCTCGGTGAAGACCAGGCCCGCCCCGCCCTTGGCGCGCTCGCCATAATGCACGAGGTGCCAGTCCGTCGGACACCCGTCGACGGCCTTGTACTGCGCCATCGGCGAGACGACGACACGGTTCTTCAGCGTCATGTCGCGCAGCCTGAACGGCGCGAACATCGGGCGGCGCACCGGGGCGCCGGCATCGATCCCGGCCTGGACCTGGAACCAGCGCTCGGCGCTTTCGAGCCAGCGCGCATCGCGCAGCCGGAGGTTCTCGTGGCTGATGCGCTGCGAGCGGGTCAAAAGCGCGTAGTTGAACTGGACCGGATCGAGGTCGAGATAGCGTTCGACCTGCTCGAACCATTCCAGCGAGTTGCGCGCCGCCGATTGCAGGCGCAACACCTCAAGCCGCCGTTCAGCCTGGTAGCGTTCGAACGCCGCCTGCATCGTCGGCTCGCTGTGCAGGTAGTCGGCCAGGGCGATCGCGCTGTCGAAGGCGAGGCGCGATCCGGACCCGATGGAGAAATGGCCGGTCGCGGCAGCGTCGCCCATCAGCACCACGTTGCCGTGATGCCAGCGCTCGCAGATGACGCGCGGGAAGTTCATCCAGACGGCCGAGCCGCGCAGGTGATTGGCGTTCGACATCAACCGGTGGCCGCCCAGATGCGCGGCGAAGATGCGCTCGCATGTGGCGATCGCCTCCTCCTTCGACATGTGCTCGAAGCCCCAGCGGTTCCAGGTGTCCTGGGTGCACTCGACGATCACCGTCGCGGTGTCGGCGTCGAACTGGTAGGCGTGGATCCACATCCAGCCATGTTCGGTGTTCTCGAAGATGAAGGTGAAGGCGTCGTTGAACTTCTGGTGCGTGCCGAGCCAGATGAACTTGCAGATGCGGATGTCGATGTCGGGCTTGAACACATCGGCATATTCCTTGCGCACGACGGAATTGATGCCGTCGCTGGCCACGACGAGATCGTAGTCGCGGCGATACTCCTCCGCCGAGGCGAAGGCGGTCTCGAACCGCAGGTCGACGCCGAGTTCACGCGCGCGCGCCTGCAGGATCAGCAGGAGCTTCATCCGGCCGATGCCGGCGAAGCCATGGCCGCCGGACACCGTGCGCGTGCCGCGGTGGATGACTGCGATGTCGTCCCAGTAGGCGAAGTTGCGGGTGATCTCGTCTGCCGTCTGCGGATCGTTGGCGCGCAACCGGCCCATGGCATCGTCCGACAGCACGATCCCCCAGCCGAACGTGTCATCGGCGCGATGGCGTTCCAGCACGACGACCTCGTGCGAGGGATCGCGCAGTTTCATGGAGATGGCGAAATAGAGGCCGGCAGGGCCTCCGCCCAGGCACAGGACTTTCACGGCTTCACCCTCCCGAGGCGCGTCCGGGAGGGATGCTAGCAGTCACGCGATAAACTTCAAGCCTGAATATTTCATGCTTGATATTTCGCGGCAGCCTCCCCGCTCACTCCCACTCGATTGTGCCCGGCGGCTTCGAGGTCACGTCATAGACGACGCGGTTGACGCCGCGCACCTCGTTGATGATGCGGGTGGCGACGCGGCCGAGAAACGCCATGTCGAAGGGGAAGAAGTCCGCCGTCATGCCGTCGACCGAGGTCACCGCGCGCAGGCCGCACACGAATTCATAGGTGCGATGATCGCCCATGACGCCGACCGTCTGCACCGGGAGCAGGACAGCGAACGCCTGCCAGATGCTGTCGTAGAGACCGGCCTTGCGGATCTCGTCGAGATAGATGGCATCGGCCTCCTGCAGGATGGCGATCTTGTCGCGCGTCACGCCGCCCGGCAGGCGGATGGCAAGGCCCGGCCCCGGAAACGGATGGCGTCCGACGAACCGCTCCGGCAGGCCGAGTTCACGGCCAAGCGCGCGCACCTCGTCCTTGAACAGTTCGCGCAGCGGCTCGACCAGCGCCATGTGCATGCGCTCGGGCAGGCCGCCGACATTGTGATGGCTCTTGATGGTGACCGAGGGGCCGCCGGAGAAGGATACGCTTTCGATGACGTCCGGATAGAGCGTGCCTTGGGCCAGGAAGGCGAATTTTCCGCGGCCGTCATGCTCGATCTTGCGGGCTTCCTGTTCGAACACTTCGATGAACAGACGGCCGATGGTCTTGCGCTTTTTTTCGGGGTCGGCTTCGCCTTCGAGCGCCGAAATGAAGG
>WPCI01426376.1_pt1 | contig 18667 bp, 18 predicted proteins | sample 5399871 | NCBI WGS metagenome assembly WPCI01 (sample SAMN12869469, study PRJNA574797) | sludge metagenome | isolation source: wastewater treatment of pH7 | place: China:Beijing | collected 2019-05-20 | reverse complement strand
GCTGGCCCCGAGGACGAGCTGTTCGGACCGGTCGGTGACCGTGCCGACCAGCCGGTCCGGATCCTCCTCGGTGAGGTCATAGGAGAAGATCTCCCGGCGGGCCAGGTAGATCTCGTGACTGACGTCCCCGAAGGACACCCGGGTCGTCACCCCCGGGTGGCCGTCACCGTCGGCGTCGAACACCCGGGGATCGTCGGGGTCGCTGGGCAACGACTCGTTGGCCGGGTCCGCCAGGTCGATGCCAATGGCTGTCGGCGTCGGTGGCCGACGCACCCGTACCCGCCCGTCAGCCACCGTCACCTCGACCGGCGTGGCGATCGGAAGAATGGCCCGGGTCGCCGCATCGGCGATCGAGACCTCGATGCCCGGCTCGTTCACGACGTCGGCGTGGCAGAACACCATCTGGTTCCACAGCTCGCCATCGCGTAGTTCGAGGTCAGCGAAGCCGGTGCTGACGATGAGCGTCCGCAGCACGGCGTCCTCGTAGGCGACCACGTCGAAGTGCGCCCAGCGACCGACCAGGCGCTCGGCGGCCGCGGTTACGTCGGAGCCGGAGATGTCGGCCATGGGCGCCTCCCGGGGGTCAACGGACCGTCATCTTGACACCGTTCGCCAAGGCGTCCGCCGTTGGCGGCGTCTTCGGCTTCGAGCCCCTCGTTGCGGGGATCAGGGCCGTCAGCCCGGTGGCGGCGCGTCGGCGTCGGAGGCCGGGGAGTGCGGCGGGTCCGGGACCAGCAGGTCCTCGATCGCATCGGCCACGTCGTCGTGCCCGGGCGGATCCCCGTCGTCGCCCTCGTCGGCGACGGACTCCATGTGCTCGTCGCGCGGATCGCTCATCGGGTCTCCAGGGTTCGCGGGAAGGTGGCGGAGGGCTACCCGTCATCCCCGGTGGCCAGACCCGGTGGTCGGATCCGCTGCCCCGTTGCAGATCTCCGCGGGAGGGGGCGGCGGTGGGGGTGGGGTGCGGGTCCCCTCGTCTCGAACCCTTGTGGAGCAGGAGGAGTAGGGTCCCGATCTGTACGTCTGACTGGGGGGTGTTCTCGTGCCTGATTTCCCTGCGCTTGCTCACGTTGCGGTGACGGTGAGCGATCTGGACCGGAGCCGCCCCTGGTATCAGCAGCTCTTCGACGCCGACCCCGTCCTCGACGAGGACACCGGCTCGTTCCACCATGTGGTGTGGCTCCTCGGGGGCACACTGTTCGGGATCCACCAGCACCCGGCACCGTCGACTTCGGCCGCGTTCGACGAGCTGCGGCCCGGCCTTGACCACGTCGCCTTCGGGTGTGCTGACCGAGCCGAACTCGGGAACTGGGAACAACGCCTCAACGACCTGGGCATCGCCCACGGCGGGATCGTCGACGCCCCCTATGGCTCGGGCGTCTCGTTCCGTGACCCCGACAACATCGCCCTGGAGTTCTTCGCCCCCCCAGGCTGACCGAAGCCGATCCCAACACGCTGGAGGCTGCCCTCAGTAGGTCGGCACCTCGGTCAAGGGCGACGGTTGAACCCCATCCCGGCCGGTCCGGTCAGGGCACCCCGACGACGGTCTCACAAGCCGCAACGGTGTCGACCCCGCCAGGTGTCTGTCGGTATCCGGCCCGCCACCAAGGGTGTCGTTTCTGGCTTGGCCGTAGTGGGTGTCGTCACCAGCCCGGCCCCGCAGGATGTCGTTCCCGGCGTTGCCGCGCATCTCGTCGTCACCAACCCTGCGAAGGTCTCGCTCGGTTAGGCGCCGGGTGGGCGGTAGGCCGGTGAGCGCTTCGTTGCGGCGTCGACCTGTTCGGGGGTGAGCAGGGTGATAGTACGCACCGAGGCCTTCCCGGTCGCTCCCACCGTGATGCCGATGCTCGCCGCCGCCTCGTCGTCTGGCAGGTCGCACACGATGAAGGCGTCGTCGCCGCCGAAAGCGAAGTAGAAGCTCTCGACCGATCCCCCGACGCTCTCGGCCAACTGCGACACGGCCCCGCTTCTACCGGTACCACCCTCGCTGAGCACCCCCTTCAAGCCCTCCGGGGAGTAGCTGGCGGCGAACAGGTACTTGGGCATGACGTTCCCCCTTGGGTCGCCGTGAGGGCGGCCGAGGCGCAGACGGTAGTTCATCGGGGCTACTCGGTGCTCGGTGCGATGGTCAGAGGACCCCGACGCTGGTCTCGCAGGCCGTGGCGGTGTCTACCCGGGTGCAGCGCCGCGGCAACGATGAGGGATCTCGCCTCTGGTAACAGCGCCTGTTAGGCGACGGTGAAGGGCACGGCCATGCCCGACGCGACGTGGGGCTGTCCGTCCGCGCCGGAGATGAAGCACACCGCCCCGTAGTCGCCTGCTTCGACATCAAAGGTGATCACCTCCTCGTCCTCGCCGCCCGGTGCGGCCAGCAGGGTCGACCAAGCGCCCTCCACGCTGCTGTCGTCCTCGGACTGCAACGCCTGATCGAGGGTGACGCCCTCGGCCAGCTTGAAGATCATGAGGAAATGGGCCTCTTCGCCCTCGTTGGTCAAGACAAAGGACGTGCGACCCGCCGACACCGTCGGGATGTCAAAGGTGTACTCACTCGCCACTACATCGACATCAGTCGCGCCACTCTCCAACTCCCGGCTTCCACCCTCACCCAGGGGTGCCCCCTGTTCGGAGTGCGGCAATCCGCACGCCTCTTCTTCGAACGCATTGATCTCGGCCACGGCGTTCTCGACCTCGTCGCCGGCGAGCACTGCGAAGAACTGCACCGGGTCATCGGCCACCGGGATCAGCGCCGTGGCGGCGCTGTCGATGACGTCCGCGATCGGCTCGGGAGCCAACTCCTGTGCCTGCTCAAGCTGGTCGACGGTCGGTGTGCTGTCGGAGTTGAACATCTCTTCCGCAGCGTCGCAGTACTCGGTGCCCACCAGCGACGCCGCATCCTCGCCACCCACGGCTTCGGTGGTCTCCGCGGCAGCTGCCGTGGTCGACGTGGACGAGGCCTGGTCATCGGAGTCATCACCGCAACCCGCGGCCACCAGCGCCGTCACCGCCACCCCCGCGAACATCAGCCTGACCCTCATCAGCGTCTCCCCCCGTACTGCCCCGTGTTCACCGCGAACGCTTCGGCGCTGAGGCGTAGATTAGCTTCAGCTCGCCTTTCCGATTGTCGAAGGACCCCTTATGCGCACGCCGAAGACCGTCACCGCCGTCCTGCTCGCTACCGCCGTGATCTTCGGTGGTACCACCCTCGCCGAGGCCGCTGTGCCGCCGGCGGCGCAGTGCGAACGGGCCGAGAACGCGTTGGCCGCGGCGCAGCGCCTCGACGCCAACCTGATGGCCAGAGAAGAGCGCCTGGTGGCCCGCCGAGCGCTGGCCGAGGCCGCTGGCCATGAGGTACTGGTCGCTCGCATCGACGCCCAACTGGCGCTGGTCGACGCCCAGCAGACCCGCCTCGCCGCCCGGATCGACCGGCTACAGGCCGCCATCACCGAGCACTGCACCCCGCCCACCAGTTGACCGGCCTTCCGGTCCGCCCTCTGAACTGCGGCGCCCGACACCTTCGCTGATGCCGAGCTTGACGGCGACGAGCGCAGAAGCTCGGGCGACATCGATGGTGGCTGACGTCGGCGCTCCGTCCGTGGGCCGTACGACGATCTCGACGGGCGATCGCGTATCGAACGCGAACCTGTGGGTGGTGAAGGGCAGGTAGTCGGCGTCACCTTCGCTGACATCGATGACATCGAGCTTGAGGTCGGCGTCGAGCAACACGCTGTCCCCACGGCGGTCCAGACCGTCGGCGACAAGGGCGTCGAGCAGCCCGATCTGGTCGTCGGTCACGGCGTCGATGTCGTTCGTGGCCCGGTGGGCCTGGCCGAGGCGGACGATGACGGCGAGCCCACCGATGAGGGCAAAACCCGGTAGCTCCGGCACCAGCGTCGCCAGGTGGGAGATCGCGCGGTAGGGGACGCTGCCGATCTCGGCCTGGATGACGACGACCTCACCAGACACGGGTCACTCCGAGAGGTGACGGGTCCCATTGCTCGACCATCTCGCGCCCGCGGGCGCGGTCGTGGGCGAGATCGAGCGCCACGATGACCGGGTGGGCTATCTGGATGCCGCTGGCCGTCCGCTGAAATGGTTCTGCAGGACGGATGCCCGTGTAGCGGCTCGATCGCACCGTGGCTGCGGGTTGGTCGTGCGCGGCGCCGAAGTGCGCAACGGCGGCGGCGACCGTCGCAGGCTCGGGTAGGTAGAAGTCGGGTGGTCCGGCGCTCGACGCAATGACGGGCGCACCGAGCAGCAGTGCGGCCTGGGTGTCGGTGAGCACCCAGTCTTCCGGGAGGCCGAGCCACGAGAGTTGGTCGAACGGTCCGTGGAGTCCGGGAAACGTGGCGATCGCGGTCGGTCGCTCGTGCCAGACGGGGACGAGCTCCCAGAAGAGCTCAGGAATCATCGGACGGTTCTGACGGTCCACGAGGCCGGCACCGCGCAGTGCCCGGAGCCGCTCCGACACGCCACCGGCAGATCGGTGGGTAGCCGAAGCGAGATCCTTCACTGACCATGTTCGCTCCGGCGCCTCGAGCAGGGCGAGGGCGATCTCGACACCGACGGGCGGGAAGATGGATGCGAAGCGCTCGGCCGGCGCTTGGACCCGAAGCGGTGCGAAGTCCGACGCGATCCGAAGTCCGGGGGTCCACAGGCGCAGGTTGCCTCGTCGGTCGACCCATCCCCATCCCTGATCCACCAGCTCGCGGCGAGCGTCCTCACTCACCCGGTCGGCCAGGACGATGCCGACGCGGCCATCCTCCGGGGCTCCTAATCCTCGGGCGCTCATCGGCGTCACCACCGCGAGTTCGGCAACCTCCACCGGCAGGGCGACACCGTCGACGACAAGCAGGCCGTCTTTGAGCGAGCCGTCCACGCCGACCCGTTCGAGGGCGTCGAGCACCTCGCGGAGACCCTCGGTCGTCGTTCTGGCCACGACGAGAGCCTAACCGTGATTCACCGATCACGTATGCGTGAATCGTGAATTTTGGCGGGCTACTCGCTGACCGACCAGCCACAGCACACGTCCTGGTCCCACATCAGGGTGTCGGCGAAAACGGGCGGCACGCCGTCGAAGTGCACAAGGGGGTCCCAAGGTTGTCGAGGGTGATCTGGCCGCCATACAGCGCCACCGCCGGCCGCACATCTGCGGATAGTTGATGATGCCGCTGCACTTCTCTCGGTTTCTAGGTCCTTGCTCTACGAGCTGATCTCCGGAGTTAGAAGGTGTGTTCGTGGTGGGGGGCGTTCATCAGGTCCCGGGTGTGGTGTTGACTCGGCAGGTGAGGCGGGTGGTCTGGGCCCGTGACGCCTGGTGGATCGCCAAAGGGATTGCCAAGTCCTGGTCAGGAGGACGCGTTGTCCCGTTTGATCCGGTCGATCAGCGATTCCACCGCTTCGGCGAGCGGGCCGAGGTCATTGTCAATGACGTCCTGCACGATCGCGTGGTCGGTGTCGAAGTAGCGGTGAGCGAGGTGGTCCCGCATGCGGGCGATCTCTTTTCCACGGCACGCCCGGTGCACCGTCGAGGAGGTTGGGATCGATGCCCTTGACGGCTTCGCCGATCTCGATCAGACGGACGCGAACCGCGTCGTAGACCAGGCCATCGTGGAGGTCGCCTCTCGTGAGATGGTCCCGGATCGCGGCGATAGCCTCGACGATGTCGCCCAGCCGAGCTTCGTCCTGTCAGCTCAAAGCGGAACGGCTTCGGCCAGGACCTCGTCGCGCATCCGCTCCCGGAGGGATGCTGGGGTTCCGACGTCGACCCTGACGCCCAGCGCCTCCTCGAGCTCGACTCCGATGGAGAGGACCTCGATCGGTCTGGCGTCGGGAGCGAGCTCGACGAGGAAGTCGATGTCGCTGCCCGGGTGCTCGTCGCCTCGAGCCACCGATCCGAAGATCGCGACCGAGCGGCCGTGATGGCGCGCCACGATGGCCTTGATCTCCTCGCGGCGAGCTTCGACGAGTTCCCGCAACGGCGTCGTCTGGACATCGGTCATGGTTCCAGAGTACGGGCAACGAACGTTTCGGGGCGGCGTTGACGTCCCATGAGGTGGTGTAGGTAGGCGAGAGGGTCCACCCGTTGGGTGGGCCACCGGCGTGATGCTTCGACGTGACCTAGCCGGGTACACGAAGGAGAACACGCCGATGACCCTCACTGATCATGACCTGTCCGAACTGCTCGACGCGTTGAAGGCGGGCGAGCTGACCGATGTTGTCCGCTCGAGCCTGACCTGGATCCTCCAGGAGCTCATCGAGACCGAAGCGACCGCCCAGATCGGCGCCGGGCGCCATGAGCGCACCGAGTCCCGGACTGCTCAGCGCAACGGTCACCGGCCCCGGCTGGTGTCGACCGCGGCGGGCGATGTCGAGTTGAAGATCCCCAAGCTGCGGACCGGGTCGTTCTTCCCCTCCCTGCTGGAACGCCGCCGGCGCATCGACCGGGCCCTGTTCGGGGTGGTGATGGAGGCCTACGTGCATGGGGTGTCGACCCGCAAGGTCGATGACCTGGTCCAGGCCCTCGGGGTCGCGTCGGGGATCTCCAAGTCCGAGGTGAGCCGGATCTGCGCGGAGTTGGACCAGGACCTGGACGCGTTCCGGAACCGGCGCCTGGATCACGTCGAGTTCCCCTACGTCTTCGCTGACGCGACCTACATCAAGGGCCGGGTGAACGGCCGGGTGGTGTCTCGGGCGGTGGTCATCGCGACGGGTGTCACCGCCACCGGGGACCGGGAGGTCCTGGGCGTGGAGGTCGGCGACAGCGAGGACGGCGCCTTCTGGGCGGCGTTCTTCAAAGGCCTGCGGGCCCGGGGCCTTTCCGGTGTGCAGCTCGTCATCTCCGATCACCACCTCGGCCTGAAGGCCGCCATCGGCGCAGTGTTCGTCGGCTCGGCCTGGCAGCGCTGCCGAGTCCACTTCATGCGCAACGTCCTGGCCCGGGTGCCGAAGGCCTCAGCAGAGATGGTCGCAGCGGCGATCCGCACGATCTTCGCCCAACCCGACGCCGGCCATGTCCGCTCCCAGCTCGTCGAAGTCGCCGACATGCTCACCGGCCAGTTCCCCGAGGTCGCCGCCATGCTCACCGACTCCACCGAAGACCTCCTCGCCTTCACCGGCTTCCCCCACGCCCACTGGCGCAAGATCTGGTCCACCAACCCCCTCGAGCGGCTCAACGCCGAGATCAAGCGCCGCACACGCGTCGTCGGGATCTTCCCCAACGACGCCTCCATCGCCCGCCTCGTCACCGCGGTGGTCGTCGAAGCCCATGACGAATGGGCCGTCTCCGAACGCCGCTACCTCTCCGAAGAATCCATGGCCAAACTCAACCAGGCCACCCCCGAGACCACCATCGCTGACCCCGACGACAAGGAGGTGCCCCTGGCAATCCCCGCATGAGCAACACTGACTGAGCGTCGAGCATCACACCGGCGCCTACCTACACCACCCCGCGGGACTCGATCCAGGGCCCCTGTCTCGCGCCCGTGATCCCGTCAGCCCGCGATCAGTCCCCCCTCAGATCCGAAGCGCCCTGTTACTAACCGAAGAGAGTTCCAGCCAAGGTTCGCATATCGGCCCGTCGCCTGGTTCGACCCACCCCAACCCACCTCAATCGAGTGGTCTCGCCATCACGGCTGTAGCGCCAATCAAACCCCGGTGGTGCTCCATAGCCGTTCTTCAGGGAGGCGGGAGGCGGCGGCGGGAGAGCCAGGTGTCGAAGAAGTGGTTGAGTGGCTGTCCGGCAAGGTCTTCCGCGAGTGCTACGAAGTCGTCGGTGGTGACCGACCCGAACCGATGCTGATCGGCCCACGTTCGCAGGAGGGCGAAGAACGCGTCGTCGCCCATCTGCCCGCGGAGGGCGTGAAGCGTTAGCGCCCCCCGGAAGTAGACGGGGTTGTCGAACATTCGACGTGGGCCGGGGTCCAGGATGGGGCCTTGTACGTCGCCGTCTCGGAGCAGGGTCATGGTGCGCTCGAGGTCGAACTCGGGTTCTGTCTCGTCCTGCCAGAGGTACTCCGCAGAGGTCGCGAAGCCCTCGTTGAGCCAGATGTCCGCCCACGCGTCCGGGGTGACCGAGTCGCCGAACCACTGGTGGGCCAGTTCATGCACCTGCACCACCTCCCGGACGTCGAATCCCGTCGGGTCGACGGTGGCCAGTAGCGAGCGGGTCTGGGTCTCCAGCGCGTAGTCCAAGGACACGGCGGGGACGATGACGCCGTAGGTGCTGAACGGGTAGGGCCCGAACCAGTCCTCCAGCACGCGGACCATTCTCGCGGTGCTGTCGAACAAGCTGGGGTCGACACCTTCGCCGTAGAAGCTCAGGAGCGGAAGGCCGTGGGGTCCGCGGTCCTCATCGACAGTGAAAGGCCCGATGACGACCGTGGCCAGGCTCGGTGTCATCGGCTCGTCGACCGACCAGGACCACGTCGTGGTCCCACCCGATCTGCGACGAGACGACAGCACACCGTTGGACGCAGCCGCCAACCCTCGGGGGACCTCGATTGCGAACGACCAGGTTGCCTTGTCAGTCAAGACGTCATTGATCGGGATCCACGTCGCTGTCCCCGATGGCTGGCCGGTGGCCAGCGCGACGTCACCCTGCTCGATCCAGCCCGACTCGCCCAGGCTCTGAAGACTCGAACTCAGGTGGGGTGAGCCGCGGTAGTCGACCTGGACCTCGGCGGTGGCCCCCTCCGGCAGCGGGTCGGCGGGCGTGACTACAAGGTCAATGCCCTCCCGCTCCCAAGTCGCCTCTTGGTCGTCGACCCGCAGTCCGGTCACCCGAAGGCCATCGAGATCCAGAGAGAATGATCGCAGCAACTCGTCGGGGACCAAGGAGATGGTGGCCGTGCCCGTCAGTCGTCCCGCGATCGGGTCCCATCCGAGCGCCATGTCATAGTGCTCGACGTCATAACCAGTTGCGCCCGCGTCGGGAACGTACGGATCGCCGCCGTCTGTGCCGCCATCAATGGCGTTGCCCAGGGCCGGGGAATCTCCGGCCGAGTCCTCTGAGCTGGCCTCGTCGACCGAATCGTCACCCGAACCGCCACTACAGCCAACAGCGAGAAGCGAACCAGCGAGGAGAAGCACCAACGCCCACCTCAGCAGGCCCGCCGCCCCGGCTCCGCCATGACGACCACGGCTCGACACCCCACTTGAATCAGCGCTGCTTAGCCAACAGCCACTGGTCCGTCGCTCTCCGGTCACCACACGATCAGACACCCATCCGGCCGAGCCGGAACCCTCGTGCAACCACATGGCCACTCCCCGAGTCAGAGGCACCCCTGGGGATCGCAGAACCCGACACTTGCTGCCTCGTCACAGGTGACGGGCGTCTGATAGGGCAATCAGCCGTTACCGCCGACGCTACACCCACTGGATTCGACCCGCCCGCCCGAGGCGACCAGCAAGGCCACCCCTACTGGCCGGAAGTCGTTCTCTACCCGAGGAGGAGTTCCGGCCAGAAAGCGTCGAGGTCGCCGTGTCGGGGCTCCGGTCAGAGGACATCCTGCGGGCCGGGCCGGGGACGACCTTCTCTACGGCCAAGCCGGGTACGACTGATCAGGGATTCTGGTCAACCGAGGTGTTCGGGAAGTTGGCCAGGATGTCGGCGACCTCTTGGGAGCAGTCGGCTAGGGCCTCGGCGTCCTCGGTGGTGAGATCGGCGGCGTTGGCGCTCAGGTCGGCGGCGGCTTGACTCAACTCCTGGCCGGTGGCCGCCAGGTCGACCAGCTCGGGGTCGCCTTCTACGGCCGCGATCTCGTCGGCGAAGTCGGCCACCTGGTCGCAGTAGGCCTGGACCTCGGGGTTGCCACTGTCGCCCGAGTCGTCGGATGAGCTGTCGGAGCCACCGTCATCGCCGGAGTCGTCACTGCAGGCCGCGGCACCCCCGACCAGCAGGGTGAGAACGAAGAACAATCTCAGGAACCGCTTGGACATGGTCGTCTCCCTCAAGGGCGTGTCGACCCCCGTGTCGAGGGCGTGTCGGGCCGCATTCTGCCATAGGTAGCGCGAGGCTCCCGGGTATCGGTTGATCAATACCGGACGTGACGTCGCCGGTCATGGCCACGATTGCGCATTGGCTCAAATTGGCTGTCAACACGAGGTGCTCGACCCCCGATCGGTGACCTGTAACGCCACCACCAAGGGAAACAATCCAGCGCGCTCGGAGGGACTCGAACGTCGGCGGCCAGCTCGGCCATGCGCAGGGTGGTGAGGGGCGTGAGCTCGGAGGGCTTGATCACCACGGTGTTGCCGGCGGCCAGGGCCGGGCCGATCTTCCACACGGCCATCATCCTGCACCTGCTCGGCTACACCGGTGGCTACCTCGACCGCCGACCGGACGGCAGCGAGGCACCGGGCGATACACGGCGACCGCCGTAGAGTCCCTAGCCGCCGCCGCCCAGGGATGGCCTCAATCCCTTGGCTGTCAGAATGGCCGTCAACCAGGTCTGCGGTTCACAGGCTGAAACGGGCCGTAGCCCTCTGACCAGGGGAAACAACCAGCGCGCTCGGAGGGACTCGAACCCCCAACCTTCTGATCCGTAGTTCGGTCAGCAGGGATGGCCGGGGGTGACCGTGAGTGCCGAATGTGGCCGGTGACCTGGGGTTTCGCGCCGGGCGGTTGCCTGACAGAAACCACCATAGACCGCTGTTCTCGCCGTTTGGTTCTCAACCCGGTTCTCACCGCCGACAGGCTCGCAGACCCTGCGGCAGGCCCGTTCGTAGCACCACGGCTGGTCCTGGCAGCTCCTACGTCACGAAGGCGGCGAGGTAGTCGGGGAGCAGTTGCGGGCCCGTCCCATCCGAGGGCAGCAGCGGCAGGGCGCCGATCCCGTCGTCCAGGCTTTCGTAGAAGATGCTGGAGGCCGCCGCGGCTTCGTCATGCGACGGGAACACCGCGACGGCGGCATCAAGCGCCTGCACGAAGTGCCGTGCCCCCGCTGCTCCCATCTCCCATCGGCCGATGGCGTCGCGGTACACGTGCATGTCGTTCACCGCGCTAGGAGGGCACGACACCAGCTCGTCGACGAGTTCGGCTCGGTACTTCGGATCTAGAACAAGTCGCCGGACGGATCCGGACGACTCGACCTCGACGAGGATGTCCACGTCGCGTGTGACGGTCATGGCACCCTGACCTAGGCCCTTGTTGGCGCGTCGCGACGGGAACTGTCGGTGGAAGGTGACGTTCGCGAGGCTGTATTCACCTGTCCCCGGGTCAGTTCTCTCGAAGGTGGCTCGGCTCTGTACGCCACGAACCAAGTCCACTACGATTGGCGCGCCCGGTTGCGACGTCGTCAGAGCGCCTTGTGCCACGCAGTCCCAGCCCCACTCGGCGAAGAGGTCGAGGACGTAGAGGTAGACCCAGTACTCGTAGAGCTCCCAGGTGTCCTTCAACGACATCTCCGCAACGGAACCGGCTACGTCTGACACGACGCCCCACTGGAGAACAGCCAGGGATCGGAAGACCTGGCGATACCGGGGGTCGCTTCGGATCGCGTGGACGCCTTTGGCGGACGCCACCGCCTGAGCATCGACATTGCGGAGGAAGCCATGCACGGTGTGGTGCTGACTGTCCCTCAGCACGCGGCGGAGCTGGTCGGCGTACGCCTCTTTGTCGCCAGCAGCGAAGTGCTTAGCTGGCAGCGCCTCGATCGAGCGAAGTACGCCGCGGAGCCGTAGCTCAAGCTGACTTAGCGAGCGCTTGAGGGCACGGTTGGCGGGCGTATCGACGGTGATTCGCCGACGCACAGCGAGCGCGCGCTCTGGCGCGATGAAGCGCCCACCAACCTCGAGGCTGGCCACAGGAAATGGGGTCGCTTGCGAGGCCCAGGCGGACGGCTGTTGAGCCAGCCACCGGAGGCTCTGCATGTCGAGTAGTCCAACGTGTTCCGCTCGACGTACTTCATGGATTCGCCGCAGTTCTGTATTCGGGTCGTCAGCGATCTCACGCAGAGCTCGCGCGATCCGCGACCAAGACGTTCGGAGCATCGCGAGCCACTCCGGTGTGCCTGGCGGCACTGTGAAGTCGGGAAACGCCCGGTGGTGTGCTCTCCGCCAGACCGCGTACGCGAGCGAGTAGCTCACACGATCCAGATCTGCCTTCATGTGCGCGAAGTCCGCGTCAACATCGAGGTGCCGAGGTTGCACATCGACCGAAGCCTCGGCCACGACGGCACCGCCGACAAGTACATCGACTCGGAGCGCTCCGAAGGTGTGCCCTGTCTCCAGTTGCCCCAAGAGCAGATCGCCCTCACGCCACGTTCTCAATGGAAGCCCGCCGACCCGTATCTCGGCGCCCTCGGTTGGAGGCCCAGCTGGCAGGGACACCAGAAGGTGGTAGTTCGAGTTCTCCCACAACGCCGGGCCCGTCGGCGCGCCGCCCACCGGCCGGATCCGGAAGTCAACTCCGCCATCAGCGCCTGACCACGCTTGCCCGTCAGGCTCCAGCGCGAGATCACTTACGCCTCCCAGAAGTTCGCCAGCTCCTGCGCCTTCATCCGGCCCAGCTTGGCAACAGAGCCTGCTGCGCCCCACGGCGCGAGCAGGGCCTCCAGCTTCTCGAAGAGGTTGCCCTGCGGGCCGTGCTGGAGTTCCTCACGCGTTCCCGAGATCCTTGGCAGGATCTTCTGAAGAACCTGTCGATCGAAGGCGGATGTGGGGTCGAAGCCCTCGAGGTCGATCGCGGCTGCCGTTGCGGTGGTGCAGAAGTCGTGTGCGTACGCCATGTACATCGACACCTCGTCCCTCGTACGGACGCCGAAGTGAAGGCGCCAGTCGACAAGGACCTGATTGAGCGAAGTCAACCGCTGCTTGATGGCTTCGATCTCTGTGGGATACGCGGCCACCGCCTGTGCATAGGTCCGATAGGGACGGTCGAACAGGTGATGACCGAGGAGGTGGAGGTCCGCAGTCATGTAGTCGACTGGTGAGGGAGGCGTCGGAGGATCGAAATCCACATTCTCGAGTTCGATCGTGTTTGCGCGATCGAGCACCTTGTTCGAGATTCCCTGTGTTGACTCGTCGATGTTGACGGTCCCGATGATGAACAAGTTGTCTGGGATCTCAAGCTCAGCATCGACCGAGTCCAAGAATGGCTGAGCGTTGGCGGTTTGACCCACGAAGTTGAGCACTCCTGTCCGACCACCGCCGAGGCGAAGCGGATCAGTTACCCACGAGTCGCCTGCCAGGCGTCGGCTCTCCATCACTGACAGGAAGTCGGCGAAGTAGTGCTCAACCCGCGAGAGGTTCAGCTCATCGAGCAGCAGGTGCACTGCAAAGCGCCCGTGAGTATCAACGGCACCATCCGCCTTGCGGAAGGCCTCTAGCGCCGGCCCCGGTTCGAACCCGGAGTGAATCGAGTTGTAGTAACCCATCAGGTCCGCCACGTCGTTCCAGCCCGGCCTCACCGGTACGAGCTCGAAGTTGGCGAGCGAACCTGAGCCGGGCGGGAGTACGAGCTCAGCGAAGAGCCGTGGAAGGCGACTCTTTCCAGTCCCTGAGATCCCACTGAGGATGACAAACGCGCGTGGCTTCAGCGAGAGGTAGAAGTTGATGAGGTCAGGGAACTCGATCGAGAAGCCGAGATCGAAGAGTTGCCTCCGGAGACTGGCTAGCAAGTACGGCTCCGTCATCCGAACGATCTCCCTGTTCGCGGGCAAGGCCGGTGACGCGTCGAAGAGGTGCGCGGCATCGGCCTCAGTGATCCCCAAGTCGTCGTGGAAGTGCTCGGCGGTGACGACCGCACTGCCAGGCCGTATGCCTGAGCCGGCGTACAGGGCCTCCAGAAACGGCCATAGCGGCAAACGTGTTGCCCCTGACAGGAACTTGGCAAGATCCGGACCGTCCGGGGGGACGAGCCGGTAGTTGTAGGCGGTCGGGCTGGCAGCCACCACCTGAAGCAACTTCGGGACCTCGCCCGCATGCTCACTTTGGTCCCTGCACGGCGTGCCCTGCGGGCTCAACGCGCACCCGTCGCCGTCGTCACCTTCGGTGCGGTGGGGACACGCGGGACGCTCGGCATGACGGAAGTTCGGGTCGGTCAGCTCGGCGTCGCTCGCGAAACATCCGATCCCCTTCTGAGACCCGAAGGCGTTGCGCCAGTCGTTCGAGCCGGGTTGCTCCACGACGATGTCTCCGAAGCCGGCTCGGCGCATGACAGCTCCGGCCCCGTGTCCTTCGTCGAACGGTGGCCGCTTCGCGTACACCTGCCGGGCGTGATCCGCGAGCTGACCGCTGCCGGCCGCCTCGGCATCGCCAAGCGCCGGCACCTCGGCGCGACTTATCAGCAGAGCAAGCAGAGCTGCCATGGGGTGTTCACGCGCCGTGCCAGAGAGGCCCTGCAGGGTCGCGCGAGCGTGCTCGTAGACAGCAAGACTCGTGCGCGGGACCGCGGCTGTCATCGAAGCGTCAACTGTGTCGGCTCCGGCGACGAACGGCTCTTGCGCATCGCTTCGAGGTAACGCTCAGCGACCACGTCGCCGCGGACATACCTCTGGTACAGACCGTCGGCGGGCGGCAAGTCGATCGTGAGAGGGCTAGTGCCGCCCCCGGGCTCGAGCGGTGGCAAGTCCGCGATCGCGTGGCGAACGGAGACCACTGCCGGCGAACCTTTCCGGTAGGAAGGAAGGAGCGCTTGCGGTTCTGGGATCGCGCCACGCGCGCCAACGACGAATAGGCGCCTGCGACGCTGCGGTATCGCAAAGCGGTCGGTCGTCAGGTCCCAGACGGCCACTTCGTAGCCGAGCGACGACGCTCGGCCGATCACCTCCTTGAGCAGGGTGCCACCCTTGAACGATCGGAGTCCGAGCACGTTCTCCATGACGAACGTCGACGGGCTAAGGATTCGCACTGCCTCGACAAATGTCTCAACAAGCGTGCTCCGGGCATCCGCCTGGCGGCGACCTGCAGTCGAGAACGACTGGCAGGGGGGCCCGCCGACGAGCAGCTCACAGCCGCCGAGCTCTTGTACGTCTGCCTCCAGCGCTTCAAGCGCGTCTGGCTTCGCGAGATCCATCTGACGAACGATTGCGTGAGGATGGTTGGCCTGGTATGTGTCCGCTGCATGCGCGTCCAGCTCGACGGCGAGGACGACCTTCTTCCCGGTCGCTTCAAGGCCGTAGGAGAAGCCACCGGCTCCAGCGAAGAGGTCGACCACCGCCTCTCCGGGCAGGACCGCGCCGACGGCCGCTCCAAGGAGCGGCGGTACGGCGTTGCCGATCTGAGCTGCGACGGCGCGGTTCGGGCCGGAGAACACGAAGTCATCTGGAAATGACTGGAGCCGAGCCGCTTCGCGGGCGCTGATGAGCCGTTCTTGCTGCGGATGGATGAAGCACCCGTTCCCGCTGCGGGAGAAGAAGGTCGAGATCGTGTACGACGGGGCATCCCATCGCAGGCGGCCGTAGTAGGTCGTGTGGATAAGCCCGCGGGTGAGGCTCCGTTCGCGGATCTGGTCCACGCGTTGCGACAGGCCAGGCGGGATCGACTGCCAGTTGCCGCCTTCTGGGACGTACTCAAGCATCCGTCGGTCCAGGTCGCTGAGCGTCGCGGTCACATGGTTGTGGAGGATCATGGCGACGCCTCAGCCTCGGTCACATAGCCAGCCTGCCGCACGGAGAGCCCGTATAGCTTGAACACCAGCTCATCCAGCCTGGCAAACGTGTCTGGGTCGGTGCGGAGTGACAGGGCCTGAGCTAGATCGCAGAGCTCCGCGATAACCGCGTCGGGTACGGTCGTGGGGTTGGGCACCGGCAGCTCGTCCAGCTCGGCATTAGCGACGTGGTTGTTGCTGTTCGTCACCTTGAAGCGCCAGTTCAGAAGACTGCTGTTGAGAAGCGCGAGGAGGTACAGCAGGCGAGTTGGACTGTCGGGCATCGAGAGGTAGTTGCAGCTGTTGGCCACTGCGTGCTCAGCAGGGACGCGGGCGAAGGACAGCCTCTTGTGCCGGTAGAGGTATGAGCACTGTCTTCCTACCAGCCGCTCGTAGCCGTAGTGCTCAAACTTCGGACTCCGCTCCAAGCGTGAGGCGAACTCGTAAGCGTCGACGAACGACTTCTTCGCGCTTGGCAAGTCGGAACGGAAGCAGTCGATCTGGTCACCGCGTACGAGCGGGATCGCCGATTCGTCGTTGGTCAGCGCATGCTCGAATGCGCTGACGTCGACCTCTCCACGCGCGTTGGTCAGACACGCCATGTCGCGCAGCGGCGGATGATGATGGATCGTGCGGAGGATACCGGTTGGGTCGCCCACGCGGAGCGGGATCGCAAGCTTCGGCGAGATCTTGCGTAGAAGCGCGACCGGCCACTCCGTCGTGAACTCGGAAGTGAGATCGCTCTCCACCTTGACTCCGGAGCGGACGCGGACGATGTCCGTCGGGGCGCCCTTCGTTGCGCACAGGATGCTGACCGACTGGCTGACGTCGTAGAACAACCGTGCAGTCTCCGGGAACTCGTCGATCTCGCCGATGCTCCATTCTTCGAGCAAGGAGCTGCGCAGCAGTAGGGAGTGCGCGTCAGCCGCGATGGTGCTCGGGACGACGGCGCCAAGGCTTCCGCCTGTAGCTGTCAGTTGCATTGCTCGCTCCAGGCCGATGCGGCTCTTGTCCAAGACGCCGATGCTCGAGAGCGGAAAGAACCCAGACTTGCGGAGGTCGATCGCGCGGCGACGCCCAGTATCCCGGAGATTCTCGAGTAGTACCCTGTCGAGCCGCATCTCTTTGGCGATGAGCCAATCGGAATCGATCTTGTGGCGCCCGAAAGGTGGGTTGACCAACACGACGTCGAAACCACCCCGAGTCGACTTGAAGACCGAGGGAAAAGCCGTTGTCCAGTCAAGTGAACCGGGTAGGCCGTCGCCGCCAGCAATCGGCCCGCCGAACGCATCCCCGATGAGAAGAGTCCTATTCAGAGCCTCGGGAACCGATCCAGGCTCCCACGTCCCACACATGGCTTCGATCACGATCGCCGCGACCTCGACGGCGACAGGATCGGTGTCAGTGCCGTAGAGCGACGCGCGCACGACACTGGGCTCGTAGTGCTGCAGGAGCCGTTCAGCGGCCGCGAGCAAGAAGACGCCGCCCCCCATCGCCGGGTCACAGACCGATGGGCACAACTTCCGGCGTCGAGTGGGCAGACAGCGCGATGCCAAATGTCGGGCGATGAAGGCGGGCGTGTAAAAGATGCCCTGCGACTTCGCAGTCACTAGGTTTCGCCGAGCCGTGCGGGTGTCGCCGTCGCGCGACCATTCGATCGTCCGTCCGTAGTCGAGTGTCCGCCCCGCGAGTACAAGCAGATGCCCTGGCTCGAGGTGCTCCATCCGACGCAAGGCAGTGTCGAGGGTGCCCTTGTCCGCCGGCCAGATCGAGCGGTCGGGAAATACCCGCGAGCCGTACTCAGCGCACCCCCGAGCGAATTCCGCGAACGACCGGACGTCAGCCCCCGCGAGTTCGGATGGCATGCGAAGCGACAGAGCGAAGAGCACGATCTGAGTCGTCCATAGCGGTACGTCGGCAAGCTCACAGCTTGGAGCACCAGAAGACGCGACTACTTCCTGAAGGTCGTCGACCAAGCCGAAGAGCTGAACCTCGTCCCGCTGGCGGGGCAGGCGGAACGCACTCGCGCCGACGGCTTCAGGCTCGTTTCGACCACTTGGCCACCGGTCCACTTCGACTCCCGTGTTGGTCGGCACCTTAGATGGGTGAGGATCGCCAGTTGCGGATCCTCGTGTCATTCTGCGCACGGGGTATGACACTCATCGAACTGAAGCGGCGTTCCTCCGCGGCGAACCGAGAACCAACACCGTCGTGGCCAAGGGCAACGCGAAGCAAGCCCACCCAGCCTTGCGTCCGGCGCATCGACGCGCGCGAAGTGGCTAGCACCCCCGCCTGTCCCATCACGTGGCAGCCAGGGCAGTTCGAACACCTTCGAACGACTCCTGGCGCCAGCCGCCGAGGGGACCGGCAAGGCGGCGTCGTGAAGCACAGTGATGTTGGCCGCGCGAATTGCTGCCGCCGCAAGCTCGTGGACGATGCCATGGCAGATGATGACCGGGATCTAGGCACGTCGAGCGCTGGGGTGGCGGCGGTAGGCGTCGATCCAGGCGGCGATGTCGGAGGGGTCGAAGCGGAGCAGGTGGCCCCACTTGATGTAAGGGATGCGCCTTTCGTGGACGAGGCGCCGGACGTGGCGGACGTTGACGCCGAGCGCGTCGGCCACTTCGGCGATGGTCAGGAGGTGGGCGAGGGTCGGGTTCTCGGCTCGGGGTGCGGCGGGCATGCCGGTGCTCCTTGGGCAGTCGCGGTCAGTCACCCCTGTAGGCCCGTGTGGGCACCGGATCCGCGCGGCACGAACGGATTCCATCCCGACGGCCGTTCCGCCGTTGACCGCCACTGTCCGGTCATCGAGAATCACTTCCCAGTCCATCGGAGCCGGCGCGACAACCGCAACCGATGGCGAACACGATTGCTACCTCCGGTCGCGGGTCCGGCTGGACCCCCAGCGGGATGTCCGGCGGGAGCTGACGGTGGCGTGGTTCCGCCCGATGGGCGCGGAGGAGGTCGCCTACCACCAGGCGACCGTCGTCGGCCGGGACGACGACCACCCGGGCGCGGCGCTCGCCTACTACGGCTCCCGTGGCGAGACGCCGCTGCGGTGGGGCGGCGCCGGCGCCGCTC
>WPCI01128782.1_pt1 | contig 18681 bp, 15 predicted proteins | sample 5399871 | NCBI WGS metagenome assembly WPCI01 (sample SAMN12869469, study PRJNA574797) | sludge metagenome | isolation source: wastewater treatment of pH7 | place: China:Beijing | collected 2019-05-20 | reverse complement strand
CGTCTCGGGCGCGGCCAATCCCATGGGCATCGGGCTGACCGCTCGGCGTGAAGGCGACGAGGCCGTGACCGAAGTCGTTCTCGGCGCCGCGTTCGAAGGCGCGCCGGACCGCTCCCACGGAGGGGTCGTCGCCGCCATCATCGACGAGACGATGGGCTTCGTGCTCCCGATCATCGGGCTGGTCGCTTTCACCGGGCACCTCGGCATCGACTTCCTCGCTCCGACGCCATTGCACCGTCCTCTCGAGTTCCGGGCCCGACTCCGGGGGAGGAACGGTCGGCAACTGAGCATCGACGCAGAGGGTCGTGACGGCGAACTCGTCTTCGTACGGGCAACCGCAAGCTTCATCGAGATCCCCCTCGCCGGCTTCACGAAGGGTGCGAGGGCCGCGGCTGATCCCGATTGAGAGCGGCCGCCGTCTGACTCAGGTAACCCCGATTCGGCCGTGCTCGAGCGGACCCACGACCTCGCTTCCGTACTCAACGGTTGGATCAGCAGTTCAAACCACCGGTAACATCGGATCCTGATGTTGGTGGACGATCTGATCCTCGTGAGCGTGGACGACCACCTCGTCGAACCCCCGGGCCTCTTCGACGGCAGGTTGCCGGCGCGGTTCGCCGACAGCGCTCCACGGGTGGAGAGGAAGGCCGACGGCTCCGATGTCTGGGTGTTCGAGGGTCAGGAGATCCCGAACATCGGGCTGAACGCGGTGGCTGGCCGTCCGCCGGAAGAGTACGGCATCGAGCCGACGCGCTTCGATGACCTCCGCCCCGGGGCCTATGACGTCGATCGTCGGATCGACGACATGAACGCCAACGGTGTGCTGGGTTCGATGTGCTTCCCGTCGTTCCCCCAGTTCTGCGGCCAGGTGTTCGCCAAGGCGTCGGACCCGCAGCTCGGCCTCGCCGTGCTCCGGGCCTACAACGACTGGCACATCGACGCCTGGTGCGGTGCCCACCCTGGTCGCTTCATCCCGTTGGCCGTCCTGCCGATCTGGGACCCCGACCTCATGGCCGACGAGGTCCATCGGGTGGCCGCCAAGGGCTGCCATGCCGTGACCTTCTCCGAGAATCCCGAGAAGCTCGGCCTGCCGAGCTTCCACCGGGAGCACTGGGATCCCTTCTGGACCGCCTGCGCCGATCTGGGCACCGTCGTCTGCCTGCACCTCGGGAGCTCCTCGGAGGTCGTGATGACCTCTCTGGAGGCCCCGATAACGACCATGATCTCCCTCCAGCCGATGAACCTCGTACAGGCGGCTGCCGATCTCCTCTGGTCGAGGGTGATCCGGGAGTTCCCCGTGCGCATCGCGTTGAGCGAGGGCGGCATCGGCTGGATCCCGTACTTCCTCGAACGGGCGGACTACGTGTACGAGCGCCATGCCCGTTGGACCGGCTCGGACTTCGGTGGGCGGCTCCCCAGCGAGGTGTTCCGTGAGCGCTTCCTGACCTGCTTCATCGACGACGGGGCCGGCATCGAGCTCCGTGACCACATCGGGGTCGAGTCGATCTGCTGGGAGTGCGACTACCCGCACTCGGACTCCACGTGGCCGAACTCCCCCGAACGGCTGCTGCGTTCACTCGACGGGGTTCACCGGACCGAGATCGAGGCCATCACCCACCGCAACGCCATGCGTGAGTTCCAGTTCGACCCCTTCAGCCACCGACCGTTGGAGCAGTCCACGGTCGGCGCACTCCGAGCGGAGGCGACCGGGGTGGACACCCAGGTCCGGTCGTCCGGCCAGGGTCGACCAGCGCCTGACGAGCCGGTGACCCTGCTCGCCTTGATGGAGAAGGCGCAGGGCGTGCTGGACGCCGCCAGCGGCACCGGTCCCACTGCCTGACCGAGACCCTCGGCCGACGTGGGGAAACATGACACCCCGTTTGTAGCATGTGGTCTTGGGCGCGATGGCGGACACAACGGAGGGCGGTGCCGCACGACGGTCCGTGCTGACGCGCTCTGGTCTCGCGCTGGCGGTCGATGTCCATGACTCGTCTGGTCTCGGAGCGCCCGTCATCCTGCTGCACGGTGGCGGACAGACCAGACACAGCTGGTCGAACGTCGCGGACATGCTCGCCGAAGGCGGCCACGAGACATGGACCGTCGACCTCCGGGGCCACGGTGAGTCCGACTGGTCGGTGGACGGCGACTACTCCACGGAGAGCATGGTCGAGGACCTGGTGGAGGTGTGCGACCGCCTGCCGGCGCCGCCCATCGTGGTGGGCGCGTCGATGGGCGGTCTGGTGGCCTTGATGGCAGAGGGACTCCTGCATCCTGGTCGGTTCCATGCGCTGGTCCTGGTCGACATCGCGACGCGGATCGAGGCGGCGGGCGTCGATCGGATCGTCTCCTTCATGGGCGCGGCCCCTGACGGCTTCGCGTCGCTGGAGGAGGCTGCGGAATCCGTGGCGGCCTACCGACCCGACCAACCTCGAAGGATCGGGGTCGACGGGCTGCGCAAGAACCTCCGCCAGGGGGCTGACGGGCGCTGGCGTTGGCACTGGGACCCGGCTTTCCTCGAGGTCCGCAACCGGGACAGCCGCCGGGACCCCGAGGTGCTGGGTCGCGCCGCCGCCGGTCTTGGTCTGCCCGTGCTGCTCGTGCGCGGGCGGATGTCCGACATGGTGACCGAGGAGAGTGCGCAACTCTTCTTGGAGCAGTGCCGCCACGCCCGCTACGTCGACGTGGCCGATGCCGGTCACATGGTGGTGGGGGACCGCAACGACCACTTCTGCTCGGCTGTGCTCGACTTCATCGCCGAGATCGACGGATCGCCCGAGGTGAGCGGCTGAGGGCGCCGGAGATCAGCCGCGACCGGGGGCCACCAGGTCGGCGAACGGCTGGTCTTTGTCGACCCGCGGCTCGGGCGGCAACCCCAGCACACGCTCACCGATGATGTTCCGCTGGATCTGGTCGCTACCCCCGGCGATCGAGATGGCTGGGCTGAACAAGGCCAGCGCCTGGATCATCCCGCCCTGGGGGGCATCGGGACCCATGAGCATCCCGTCGGCGCCCTGGGACCGAAGCCCGACGTCGCGGAGCCGGCGCACGATCTCGGACGCCACGAGCTTTCCTGTGGAGACCTCCGGCCCCGGGCCGTGACCCCGATCGAGGGCGGCCTGGACGCGGAGGCCGGTGAACCGAGCGAGCTCCAGCTGGGTGTACAGCTGCATGACCTCGTCCCGGAGGACCGAGGCCGTGCCGTCGGCGAGGGCGCCGCCGAAGAGATCGAGCACGGCCCGACCGCCCCCTCCGAACGCCGCAGCCATGCCCGCCATGGCGCCGGCCTCACCACCTGTCCCCCGGCCCGGGTCGCCCACCTTTCGATCGAGGTCGTTGCTTCCGATCATCGCTCCGCCGGCACCGCCCATGCCCGAGGCCCCGAGGCTGTTCCGCTCGTGGGCGAGCGTGGTGACCGCCACGCCCCACCCACCGCCGATCGGGCCGATGACGTTCTCAGCTGCGACCCGGGCATCGGTGAAGAACACCTCGTTGAAGGTCGCGCCGCCGGTCATCTCCTTCAGCGGGCGTACCTCGACGCCCTCCTGGTCCATGTCGATGACGAAGTAGGTGATGCCGCTGTGCTTCGGGACGCTCGGGTCGGTGCGGGCGATCAGGATCCCCCAACGACTGTACTGAGCGCCCGAGGTCCACACCTTCTGACCGTTGACGATCCACTCGTCACCGTCCTGCACGGCGCGGGTCTGGATGCCTGCCAGGTCCGAGCCCGCGCCGGGCTCGGAGAACAGCTGGCACCACACGTGGCGCCCGGTGACCATGTCGGGCAGGAACCGTCGCTTCTGATCCTCGGTGCCGTGGTCGACGATCGTCGGTCCGGCCATCATCACGCCGATGCCACTCGGCGGCCCGACGGCTCCGACCTCGCCGCGGGCACGGCCCACCAGGCGGGCCTGCGCCGAGCTGAGCCCCTTCCCGAACCAGTCGACCGGCCACCCGGGCAGGCCCCAACCTGACTCGGCGAGACACTCCCACCAGTCCCCGAGGGTCAAATCGGGATCCCAGCTCTCCTCGAACCACGAGCGAGCGGCCGCGTAGAGCTCATCGTCGGTCATCTCGGCGGTGCGATCAGGCACGGAAGATCCTTTCGTCGTCGTGACGGGTTCCGGTTGTCAGGGACTCCCGTGGTCACAGTATATGACAAACAATGAGAGATGTCTCATGTGCCGCCCCCGCGGGAGCCGCCGTCGGTCAGCGGTTGCCCGCACCCGCGATGAACAGGGCGGCGCCGATGATGGCGAGGGTGATCGTGGCCAAGCCGCCGCTCACCATGATCGGCATCTGCAAGGCGACGACGGCCCGATCCGAGACCCCGCTCCACGTGATGCCGATGAGTGCGAAGCACCCGAGCCAGCAGGCCACGGCCCCGATGAGCAGGGGGCGCCTGGGTGCGGCGCCCGCTGCGGTGGGAGGTGTGACATCGACCACCAGCTCCCGAAACGCCGACCAGTCGACCTCCCGCTGTGACACGTCCTCAGACATTGGTCTGCTCCCCCTTCTTCTCGTCACCGAGATAGGCATCCGCGATCTCGGACCGGACCCGCTCGCCGATGTCGGCCACCGGACCACCGAGCCGCAGCCGCCCCTGATCCAGGACGTACACGTGATCGACGTGATCCAGCACAGAAACGTTCTGCTCCACGGCGAGGACCGTCGTCCCCGTCTCGTGGAGTCGGGCCAGCCGGGCGAAGAGCTGTGCGACGACGATCGGTGCCAGCCCGAGCGACGCCTCGTCCACGAGCAGCACGGTCGGACTTGCCATGAGCGCACGCCCGATGGCGAGCATCTGCTGCTCGCCGCCCGACAGGTTCCCCGCGGCATGGTCCCGGCGGCGGGCCAGGCTAGGGAACTCCTCCATGATCTCGTCCATCACGGCCCGACGGCCCGGCCACTTGTCGGCCCCGAGTGCTCCGCACTGGAGGTTCTCCGCCACGGTCAGGGAGCCGAAGACCTGGCGTCCTTCGGGTACCAGCGCGACACCCGCCCGGACCCGCGCTGCGGTCGTGAGCCGCTCTATTCGCTGCCCGGCGACCTCGACCGCCCCCGTCAGGATCTCGGCCCGGCCCATGATCCCACGGAGCGTGGTGGTCTTCCCTGCTCCGTTGGCTCCGAGGACGGCACCGAACGCGCCCGCCGGAAGATCGAGGGTGAGGCCGCGCACGACCGCCCGCCCCCCGTAGCCGACGGTGAGGCCCTCGAGTCGAAGCGCGTTCGTTCCGGTCACGTCGGCCCGCCGGGGATGGGAGTGAGCGGAGCGGAGACGCCCAGGTAGGCCTCCCGGACGGCGGGATCCTCGATGACCTCGTCGGGCGTGCCCTCGATGACCTTCTCCCCGAAGTTGAGCACGATGATCCGATCGGCGACCTGTCGGACGAAGGGGACGTTGTGCTCGATCACGACCACGGCCAGGCCCAACTCCAGCCGGAGCGCGGCGACGACGCCGGCCAGTTCAGAGGTCTCGGTCAGCGTCATCCCCGCCGCCGGCTCGTCGAGGAGCAGGACCCGTGGGGCGGCGACGATCGCGCAGCCCAACTCCAGCAGACGGCGCCGGCCGTACGGAAGGTCGCCCACGAGCACACCGGCCACGTCGTCGAGGTCGAGGATCGACAGGGCCAGGTCGGCGACATCGGCCCGCTCCGGCTCGGTCCGCCGGGCCGCAGGGGCACCACCGATCATCGACCCGTTGCCCACCGTGAGGTGTTGGGCCAACAACAGGTTGGTCCGGACGGACTCGGACGGGAACCCGCCGCCCTGCTGGAAGGTGCGGCCGAGGCCGAGGGCAGCCCGAGCCGCCGGGCCGAGGTCGTCCACGACGCGGCCTCGGAACCAGATGGTGCCCTCGTCGGGCCTCAGCGCGCCCGAGAGGCAGTGGAACAGGGTCGTCTTCCCCGCGCCGTTTGGTCCCACGACGCCCACCACCTCGCCGGGTAGGAGGTCGAAGTCGACGGCGTTGAGCGCTCGCACCGCGCCGAACTGCACCGTGATGCCCCGCGCCCCGAGAAGGACGGGACGCGCCAGCCGACCATCACCCATCCGGATGGCCAGTGGTGGGGGCGCCGGCCTGGCGGCCACCTGGCTGCCAGGGCTCGAGCTCGCTGGACCCGTTTGTTCAGCGTCGACCGTCGGCGGACGTCGACGGACCAACGAGGCGATTCCGCCCGGGTACTGCGCGATCGCGAGCACCACCACCGCCGAGCCGATGAGGACCAGCCACTCCGAGCTGTCGCCCGTACCGGTAGCGGTGGTCGACCAGGTGAACACGCCGACGGCGAGGACCGCGCCGACCCGAGAGCCCACCCCCCCGAGGACGACCCAGATGAGGAGGCTGAACGACAGCGTGGCGGGAAAGGCGCTGGCGACCACGACACCCTGGCGATAGGCGAAGAGGGCGCCCGCCAACCCGGCCAGCGCCCCGGAGTAGACGAAGGAGCCCACGGTGAACGGTGGCGACGGGATCCCCAACGCGGCCGCGGCGGCCACGTTGTCGCGTACGGCGACGACGCCACGACCGAACGGCCGGCCCATGACCCAGCGGTCGACGAGCAATGCCAACAGCAGAACGCTGAGGCAGAGAGCGAGGAACGTCGTGTCGTCGGCGAGGTCGAACGGCCCCAGGGCCGGCCGGGCGACGAACAGTCCTGCGCCGCCCTGGGAGAAGAACGGCTTGGGGAAGAGGAATCGCTCGAGCACGAGGGCGAAGGACAGCGTGAGGACGGCCAGGTAGAGGCCCTGCACTCGGCGCGCCGCCACCCCGAGGATGCATGCGGCGAGCGCCGCGGCGGCGATACCGACGAGGACGGAGGCGACGAAGGGGAGCTTCCAGGTCGTGGCGCTGACCGCAGCCATGAACGCACCGAGGCCGAAGAGACCGACGTGGCCGAGCGACAACTGGCCCGAGGTCGCCAGAAGCGAGTTGAGGCCGAGGGCGAGGAGCCCGAAGATCGGCAGGCTGGCCAGGCGGAAGGCGTCCGATCCAGAGAATGGCGCGGCAACCAGCACGCTCATGGCCACCACGGCGGCGATCATCAAAGCCGCTCGAAGGAGACGCGACGTCGTCACCCGCGACCTCGCGGGTCGGACCAGCGGCGGCACGCGGACGAGTGGGTTGGTCTCATCCGGCATGACCGAGGTGCGCCGAGGCGTGAACAGGCCCTCGGGCCGGAACGCGAGGGTGAGGAAGATGATGGCGAAGACGACCAACTCCGAAGCCCCCGGCGTCCCGCCCCAGTACCGGCGGGTCAGGCTCTCGGCCACCCCCACCACCAGGCCTCCGACCGCCGCCCCGGGCAGGCTCCGCATCCCGCCGACGATGGCCGCGGCGAAGCCACGGATGAGGGCGAGGGTCAAGAACGCAGGCGCGATCGACTGGGTTGTCCAGCCGAGGAGAATCCCCGCCAGGGCACCCAGCAGGCCGGCGATCACCCACGCCGTGCCCTCGATCCGTACCGGGCTCAGGCCGATGACTGTGGCCGCCTCGCGGTCGTCGGCTCCGGCCCTCAGGGCCAGGCCGAACCGCGTGTGCTCCAGCAGCAGGTACAGGCCGACCGCCACCACGGCGACGGACCCCAGCACGAGCAGCCGGGTCGGTGTGAGGACCACGCCGGCCAAGGTGATCCCATTGCCGCCGAGCGGCGTCGGGAACGACCGGTTGCCGCCGAGCCACTTGGCTTCGACCACCACCAGGAACGCCAGCAGCGCGACCGTGCCGACCAGCGGTGGGACCCGACCGCCGGACGGGTTCCTCATCAGCACGGCTCCGGCGGCCCCGCTCGTCGTCGCCCCCACGGCGAGGCCGACGCCGATGGCGAGCGGCCAGCCCCACCCGTGGTCGACGACCAGCGATGCCACCACGAAGGTGGCGAGGGCGCCGATCTCGCCCTGGGCGAAGTTCAGGATGCGTGAGGACCGGTTGACGAGGACGAGGCCGAGCGCGAGCAGGGCGTACGAGGCCCCTCCCGCCAGGCCGGAGACGACGAAGGTCAGGAACTCAGCCATCGGCGCCGGCGATCGGCCCGCGGTAGCGCTCGGGCGCGGGCCTCGGGGTCACGGTTCGAGGTACTCCGACACGACCTCGGTGAACCCCTCGGTGGCGGCCTCGGCCTGCCAGATCACGACACCGGTGCCTCCGACCCGGCTTCCCGGTGCGAACCGCACCGGGTTCGAGAGACCGTTGTCGTACTCGAGGGCATCGACAGCCTGGAGGAAGGTGTGCGTGGTCAGGTCATCGCCCGCCTGGGTCATGGCCTCGCGGTAGACGTCGAAGAGGCCCCAGAAGCCTTCGCCGTTCTCGGGGAAGTCGACGCCCGGATTGCGGGCCTCCCACTCGGCGTGCGCCTCCTCCACCAGGGGGGAGTCGCTGGCATCAGGCAGTCGGGAACCCGACATCTGAAGGCACCCGTCGAAGGCCGGTCCGTAGAGCGGCGGCCGGGTCGAGCAGCCCGCGGTGTTGGCCGCCATGAGGTAGGTCGGCTCCACCCCCTGGGCCGCGCAGGCCTCGACGAGGACACGGGTCACGCTCGGCGCGGCGACCACGAAGACGAACTCGACACCGTTCTCCTCCAGCTTGAGGCACTCGGCGGTCAGTTCGTTGGGATTGCCGTCCTTGTCCACCGCGTCATCGACAGCCAGGCTCCCGCCATAGCCCTCGATGGCCTGGACGAATGCCTCGTGGACCCCGTCGGAGTTCGCTCCCCCGAAGCGGATCATCGCCGTCGTGGCGGGCTCCGCGCCCAGCTCGTCCACGAGGTAGCGGGCCGCGATCGGCGCCTGCGCGTCGTACGGCAAGGTGATCGCCCGGTAGCCGGGCGTATCGGTGAGCCCGGCGGCGGTCACCCCGAGGGACAGGTAGGGGATGCCCGCGCCCGTGACGACCTGGGCACAGGCGACGACCTGGTCGGCCCCCGAGGTCCCGGAGACGAAGAGCAGGTCGTCGTCGACCAACTGGCGACAGGCATCCACCGCCCCGGTGGCGTTGTACTGGTCGTTGACGAGGGTGACGTCGACCATTCGGCCGTTGATCCCTCCGTTCTGGTTGACCGTGTCCCAGTAGGCCTCGGTGAGGGGACGCAGCCCGAGGATGCTCCCGATGTCGATGCCCGACAGCGTCTCGGGGGCATGGATGCCGATGTGGATGGTGTCCTCGGTGACTCCGGCGTCCGAGTCCGGGATGACCTCGAGGTCGCCCGGGACACCGGGTGTGTCGTCGACCGGGGCCGACGTCCCGGACCCCGCGTCGGCGGTGGCGTCGAGACCATCGCCACCACCCTCGGAGGCGATCTGGTCCTCGTTGCTCCCGGCACAGGCCGCGGCCAGCACCACCATGATCAGCGCGATGAGCACGAACGCGACGCGAGGTCGCCTCCGGATCGGGACCCTCATGTTCATTCCCCCTTGGTTGTCGACGCCCGCCGTGGCGGTCGTCGTGGATCGACTCAGATCTCGAGCCGGTCGGCCATGAGACCTCGGTGATAGGTCGGGTCGCCGAACAGCAGCTCGCTGCTCTTGGCCCGCTTGAAGTAGAGGTGGGCGGGGTGCTCCCAGGTGAAGCCGATGCCACCGTGGACCTGGATGTTCTCCGCCGCATTGTGGAAGTAGGCCTCGGAGCAGTAGGCCTTGGCCAGGCTGGCCACGACGGGGAGCTCGTCGCTGCCGTCAGCCGCACACCGTCCCGCGTAGAGCGCGGCCGACCGAGCGGACTCGGTGTGGAGGAGCATGTCGGCGCACTTGTGCTTGATGGCTTGGAACGAGCCGATGGGCCGGCCGAACTGGACGCGGACCTTCGCGTACTCGACCGCCATGTCCAGCGTGACCTGGGTCCCCCCGACCTGCTCGGCGGCGAGGGCGACGGCCGCGAGGTCGAGCACGTCGCGGAGCACATCGCTGCCGGTGCCCGGCTCGCCGATCAGCTGCCCGGGCGTGTCCGACAGCACGATCGAGGCCTGCTTGCGGGTCTGGTCCATGGTCTGCAGCGGAGCCGTCGCCAGCCCGGCCGCGCCGCGCTCGACTGCGAAGAGGCTGATGCCTTCGTCGGTCCGGGCCGAGACGATGAGCAGGTCGGCGACGTGGCCGTCGAGCACGAACCACTTCTCGCCGTTGAGCGTCCAGTGGTCATCGACGGCGGTGGCGGCGGCCTCGGCGGCGTCGGGGTCCCAACTCCCCGAGCGCTCGACGAAAGCGACGGCCGCGATCGTGTCCCCACTGGCGATGCCGGGCAGGTGGGCGGCGCAGGCGGCTTCGTCACCGGCGAGGAGCAGGGTGTTGGTCGCCAGCACGACCGTGGAGAAGAACGGGGCGCAGAGGAGGCGTCGGCCCATCTCCTCGAGCACCACCGCGAGCTCGAGGTGGCCGAAGCCCTGACCGCCGTACTCCTCGGGCACGATCAGCCCTTGGAGCCCGAGCTGGGTGGCCATCTGCGTCCAGACGTCCCGGTCGAAGCCGTCCTCGGTCTCCATGAGCCGACGGACCTCGGCCTCGTCACTCTTGCGTTCGAGGAACTGGCGCACGACGGTGCGGAGCTCCTCCTGCGGTTCGGTGAACGCCAGGATCATGGCGCGGCCCCTTGGTCGATGATGAATGAGACACCAAACATGTCATGTCTAGCTAATCACCGTCAAGTTCCCCGGGGGTGAACGTCTCTCCGCGGCGTGATACAATCGGTGTTGAATGTATTGTCAATGAGCCGTAGGGGGCGCATCATGAGCGGGATCTGTGAAGGACGAGTTGTTGTCGTGACGGGCGGCGGCCGCGGCCTCGGTCGGGCCCATGCCCTCGAGTTCGCCCGACAGGGCGCATCGGTCGTGGTCAACGACCTCGGCTCTGAGGTGGATGGCTCGGGAGCCGCAGTGGGGCCGGCCGCAGAGGTCGTCGCTGAGATCGAGACCATGGGGGGCCGAGCCGTCGCGGACGGCTCCGACATCGCCGACTGGGACGGTGCAGCCACGCTGATCCAGCGGGCGATCGACACCTACGGTCAGGTGGACACGTTGGTGAACAACGCCGGCATCCTCCGGGACCGGATGCTGACCAACATGTCGGTCGACGAGTGGGATTCGGTCATCCGGGTCCACCTCCGCGGTACCTTCGCCCCGACCCATTGGGCCGCATCGCACTGGCGGGAACGGGCGAAGGCCGGGGAGGCGAACGACGCCCGGGTGATCAACACGAGTTCGGCGTCGGGCCTCTACGGCAACCCGGGGCAGACCAACTATGGCGCGGCGAAGGCCGGCATCGCCGCCTTCACCCTCATCGCGGCCAAGGAACTGGTTCGCTACGGCGTGACGGTCAACGCCATCGCTCCCGGGGCCCGGACCCGGATGACCGCGGGCCTCGGCATGGCGGCAATCGACGAGCCCGACGCGGGCGCGTTCGACGCGTTCGCGGCGGAAAACGTGTCGCCGCTGGTGGTGTGGCTCGGGAGCAACGAGTCGGCCGCGGTCACCGGCCAGGTGTTCAACGTCGCCGGGGGCAGGATCAGCGTGGCCGAGGGCTGGCGGGCCGGCCCATCGGTCGACAAGGAGGACCGCTGGGACCCGGCCGAGTTGGCGGGCGTCGTCCCCGATCTCGTCGCCCGCGCCGCACCGCCACCCGACATGTTCGGCAACGCGTGAGGGCAGCCCTCAGTCGCCCAGGATCTCGTCGGAGATGGCGGTGAGGAAGCACTCCCCACCGAACTCCTCCTTCTGGGGGCTGCTGAAGTAGTCCGTGCTCGGTACCCGGGACGCCGTCTCGGTGGCGTCGTCCCACTCCCACTGCCCGATCCAGACGACCTCGGAGCCGGTCTTGCAGTCCGGGGCCATGGAGATGATCGGTGGCGTGACCCCGATCTCGTAGTCCTCGACCCCCTGGATCCATTCGGTCACACCGGCGGCGGTGACGATGTCGCCCTGCGCCTCGAGCGCGTCCACCATGAGCTTGGCCCCGGCCCAGTAGCCGAGCACGGCGGGCGAATCGAGGTGGGCAGGGTCGACGAGGTCAGGGGCGTACTCCTCCAGGGCGGCCAGGAACTCCTCGTGGGCGGGAGTGAACTCACGGGGGGCCCCGTCGGGCTGGTCCCCGTTGGATCCTCCCCACACCCCGTCGACCGCCGGGCCCGCGATGGAAGCGATGGTCGGGACGCTGGCGGGCCAGCCACCCCATCCCAGGCGCGGCTCGAAGCCCTGCTGGTCGCCGGCCTGCACGCAGAGGTACCACGCGGCGGTCTGGAAGTCCCAATAGTCGACACCGAGGTCCCGGTACTTCAGCACGAGGCTGTCGCACGTGCCGGTGGCGAGGGTCAGGGGGTCGACGGTCACGACCTCCGCCCCGACGTTCTCCCAGGACTCCTGGATGGCATCGAGGTAGGGGCTGATGTCGATGAGGCCGTTGTCATAGATGATCCCCACCCGCATGCCGTCTTCGATGACGCCGGCCTCATCGAGGCCGGCGATCGTCTCCTGGGTCCAGAGCAGCGCGTTGCCGACGATCGGGAAGACCGTCTCGTAGCGAGAGGCGAACGACGTCGGGGACACGCCGAAGGTCAGCGTCGGCACCGAGTGCTGGTCGATGTAGTCGAGCGCGACGTCACCGAGCCCGGTGACCAGCGAGACCACCTGGTCCTCCTCGACCAGGCGACGGATGTTCGCCAGAAGCTGGCCGGCGTCGCCGCCGTCGTCGTAGGTGATGAGGCGGAGCATCCTCCCGTTGATCCCGCCTTCCGCGTTGACCATGCCGAAGTAGGCGTTTATGGCCCCGGTCACCTCCTCGCCGAGGAACCCCGTCGGCCCGGAGAGGGTCACCGACGCGCCGACCAGGATCTCGTCGTCGGTCACCCCGGGGTCCGACTGGGTGGGGCCGCCGACGCTCGTCTCGGTCGCGGATCCGGGCGAGTCGGCGGGCACCGCTTCATCCTCGTCCCGACCGCCGCACGCGCCGGCCAGGAACGCGGCGACGAACAGAAGGGCGATGATTCGTCTGGTCATGGGGTCGTCTCCTCATCGGGTGAAAGGTAGGCATTGAGCAGTTCGGCGGACCGGGCCAGGTCCTGGGCGTCGCCGTCGAGGGCGACCCGGCCTTTGTCGATCACGACGGCCCGGTCGGCAACGCCCAGGGCGACGTCGGCGTACTGCTCGACGACCAGCAGCGCGAGCCCAGCAGCGCGGAGCCCGGCGAAGAGCTCGTAGAGCATCTCGACCACGATCGGAGCCAGGCCGAGCGAGGGCTCGTCGGCCATGAGGAGGCGGGGGCGGCTCATCAGGGCACGGGCGACGGCCACGAGTTGCTGCTCGCCACCGGACAGCGAACCGGCGGGCTGGAGCAGTCGTTCCCGCACGCGAGGGAAGTCCTCGGTGACGATCTCGATCTCCTCGGCGATGGCCCGGCGCCGGAGCTTGCGGTGGTAGGCACCCATGGCCAGGTTGTCGGCCACGGTCAGATCGGGGAAGAGGTGACGGCCTTCGGGGACGAGCACCACACCGTGGCGCACGCGCTGTTCCGCCGGCAGACCAGTCAGATCCTCGCCGCCCAGCTCCACCCGACCACGGTCGGCCGCGACGGACCCGGCGATGGCTCGCAGGGTCGTCGTCTTGCCCGCCCCGTTGCGACCGAGCACCGCCAGCATCTGCCCGGCCTCGAGGTGGAGGTCGATGCCCCGAACGGCGGGGATCTCGCCGTAGCGGACCGCGAGGTCGCGGATGTCGAGCATCAGGACCCGGTGCCGAGGTAGGCGGCGACGACGCGGGCGTCGTCGAGGACCTGGGCGGTCGGACCGGACGCGATGACCGTTCCGAAGTCCAGGACCGAGGTCCGGTCGGCCAGTGATCGCACGAGGGTCATGTCGTGCTCGACGACGAGGACGCTCAGGGCGAAGGCCGCGACCGCCCGACGGATGAGGCGCCCAAGGTCCCTGGTCTCCTCCGGTCCCATGCCCGCCGAGGGCTCGTCCAGTAGCAGGAGGCGGGGGGCGAGGGCGAGGGCGCGCGCGAACTCGACGCGCCTCCGGTCGCCATAGGACAGTTCGAACGCGAGCCGGTCGGCTGCGGCGGCCAGCCCGACGAAGTCGAGCGCCGCCCGGGCGATCTCGTCGAACCGTCGGTCCTCGACCCGGGCGGAGGGCAGCCGTAGTGCCGCCCCGGGGAGGCCGGTCCGTCGGTAGCGGCCGAGGCCCACGGTCACGTTCTCGGCAGCCGTGAGGGCATCGACCAACGACAGGTTCTGGAACGTGCGGGCCACGCCCCGCCGGGCGCGGAAGGACGACGACCGAGCGGTGATGTCTTCGTCGTCGAACAGGACCTGACCCCGGCTCGGCGTCTGCGCCCCGGTGATGACGTTGAACAGGGTCGTCTTGCCCGCCCCATTCGGTCCTATGAGGGCGGTGACCTGCTCCGCCGCGACATCGAGGTCCACGTCGCTGTTGGCGAGGATGCCGCCGAAGCGGACGGTGACGCCGCGCACCGAGAGCAGCGCGGCCCCACTCACGGGTCGCCTGCCTCATCGGTGGTCTCTTGGCCAGGGTCCGGCTCCGGCGGGATGTCGGCGAGCCAGTCGATGAGGGCGTCCAGGCGCGCGGCCAGGGCCGCCACCTCCTCACGGTCACGGCGGTGCTCGCGAGCGAGAATGAGCGCCAGCCCGCAGAGCACGAGCGCCAGCCCGGGGACCGTCCCCGAAGCGAAGTAGGGGAGTTGTTCCCCGGGGTTGCTGGTGCCCGAGGCACCCCAGTAGCCGGAGAAGAGGAGCAGGGCCCCGCCGACCAAGGAAACGACCGCGAGGACCACCGGCAGCCGGCTGGTCGGAGGCCGGCTGGTCGGCGCCGACGAGCGGAGCGGGTGGGTTTCGAGATCCGTGGACATGGTCACCTCGGGATCGACTGACGGACAAGGGTGTGGTGCCGGCCAGCGCGGAGGCGCCGAGCCACCGCCTGCGGGCGGGGTGGCGTGGCGCCGGACAGTCGGCGCTGGACCGAGAGGTAGTGGTCGGAGGCCGCTGACGGAGGTGGCATCGGCGGCGTGGGGGGCGCGAAGAGGGACGCCAGGCCGAGCGGCCGGACAGCGAGGAGGAGGACGACCGCGGCGCCCGCGACGATGGTGGGAGTGGCACTCGCCGTCGTCCCGGCGTCGGACTGCAGGACCTGGGGCAGGACGCCGAAAGCGAGCCCGGCCAGCACCGGCCCGAGGAGGGACTGGCTGCCACCGACCACGTAGTACACGAGGAGGGTCAGTGAGAGGAAGGGGGCGAAGTCGGCTGCCGACAGCCCGGTGAGGAGGACGGCGTAGAGCCCGCCACCGAGGGTGGCGACGAACGAGGCCAAGAGGAAGGCGCCGAGACGGGCGCGACGGGCTGAGGCGCCGAAGTGGTCGACGGTGGCGGCCGCGTCGCGGGCTGCCAGCAGCAGGCTCCCCTGGCTGGATCGACGCAGGTTCCAGAGCAGGAGCATGACGACTGCAGTGGTGGCCAGTGTGACGAAGTAGACGGCGATGTCGCTCTGGAGGTCGAGTCCGAGGAGATCCCCGCGGGGCATGGACCTCGGCAACTCGTCCCATTCGAACAACCACGCCGCGGCGGCCGCGGCGAATGCCAGCGACGCGACGGCGAACTGGAGCCCGCTCAACCGCAGCGCGGGCAGGCCGACGACTGCTCCCAGTGCGGTTCCGGCGACCGACGAGATCAAGAGCGCCAGGGCAAGGGGGAGCCCGTGTTCGACCACCAGCCAGCCGGTGCCGAAGGCACCGATGCCCACGTAGGCGCCTTGCATCAGGCTGACCTGACCCGCCCAACCCACGAGCAGGACGAGCGCGAGTGCCTCCAGGACGAAGAAGAGCGATCGGGCGCCGACGAAGGACCAGTACGGCGAGACGGCCGGGACCACGATCGCCCCCACCAGGCCCACCGCCGCCAGCGGGGGACCGGCCATGGCCAGGCCACGCGTCAGCCGAGCGGTCCTGGGCGAGGGCCTCCGCTGGACCGACGCCGAGGTCGCTGCCGGCCCGGCTGGCCAGTTCCGGCGAAACACCAGCACCAGGACGACGACGACGACGGTCATCAACTCGGGGGCGCCCGGTGTGGCCGAGCGGACGATGGTCACGTTCTCGATCACGCCGAGGAGGAGCCCGCCAGCGAAGCTCCCGATGAGTGAGGCGAGGCCACCGATGAGCGTGGCCGTCAGTGCCTTGGCCAGCAGGAGGGTAAAAGTGCCGACGTTGACCGACTGCAGCGGGGCGATGAGCACACCGATGAGGCCTGCCAGTCCCGCACCGAGGGCCCAGTTCAGGCGGGACACCGCGGTCGGGGAGACGCCGTGGAGCCGGGCCGCTTCTGCGTCCTGGGCCACGGCGCGGACCCCGGTCCCGAGCCGGGTTCGTTCGAGGAACACCGCCAAGGCGATGGCGGCCACGACGGCAAGGACCAGCACCGCGACCTTCTGGTAGGCGATGGCGACGCCGCCGATGTCGACCGATCGGTCAGGGAACAGCGGCTCGGCCACGATCGGGGAGAAGCCGTATTGCCAGAGCAGCACACCCGTCGTGAAGGTCAACACGCCGAGCGTGGCGATCAGCCGGGTCGCCGGGTCGGCATGACGGACGGGGCGGACAGCCACCCGCTCGACCACGATCCCGTAGGCGGTCGCGGTTGCCACGCCGGCGGCTGCGGCCAGCGGCTTGGCCCATCCCTGGTCCACCAGGTCGATGTAGAGGTAGGCCGCCACGGCGGCGAACGCCGCGTGGGCGAACGAGAGGACGCCCGTCGAGCGGTACATGAGCGTGATCGACACGGCGATCACGCCGTAGCCGGCCCCGGTGAACAGGCCGCTGATGCCAGCCTCGAACTCGAGCATGAGCGGTCCCCCGACCCCCCTCGGGACCCTGATATCGAGCCCATGAGACACATTACAAGAACTATTGTATTACCACAAGCGCCGGCCGGGTTCCCCCTTCAGATGGCGCGACCCTCGGCGTCCTGCCAGTACTGGTCGCGCAGCTTGCGCTTGTAGAGCTTCCCGGTCGGTAGTCGCGGCAGCTCGTCGACCACATCCACGGAGCGGGGCACCTTGTACCCAGCCAGGTGCTCCCGGGCGTAGGTGATCAGGGTCTGTTCCAGCTCAGCGGCGTCCGCGTCGGCGTCGACGGTCTGCACGACGGCCTTCACCGCTTCGCCGAACTCCGGATGCGGCACCCCGATGACGGCCACGTCGAGGACGGCGGGGTGCCCGATCAGCAGGTTCTCGATCTCTTGTGGGTAGATGTTGACCCCGCCCGAGATGATCATGAACGAGGACCGGTCGGTGAGGAACAGCCAGCCCTCCTCGTCGACGAAGCCCACATCGCCCAGGGAGGTCCAGTTCGGGTGCTCAGGGTGCTGGGAGGAACTGGTCTTCGCTTCGTCCTTGAAGTACACGTAGGCCACTTCGGGCTGCTCGAAGTAGATCTCGCCGGCCTGGCCCGCCTCCAGCTCGACGCCGTCGTCGTCACAGATGTGGATGGTGCCGAGCAGGGGGCGGCCGACGGATCCCTTGTGGGCGAGCCATTGCTGGCTGTCGATCAGGGTGAAACCGTTGAGCTCGGTGCCCGCGTAGTACTCCATGAGGATCGGGCCCCACCAGTCGATCATGCGCTCTTTGACCGGCACCGGACACGGTGCGGCGGCGTGCACCGCGACTTGGTGGCTCGAGAGGTCGTAGGCGGTGCGATCGGCCTCGGGGAGCTTGAGCATCCGCACGAACATGGTGGGTACCCACTGGCTGTGGGTCACCTGGTGCTGTTCGATGAAGGCGAGCGCGTCGACCGGGTCGAAGTGCTCCATGACCACGACGGTGCCACCCACCGCCGTTGTCGCCACGCTGAACCCGAGCGGGGCGGCGTGGTAGAGGGGGGCGGGCGAGAGGTACCGGGCCTTCTCGTCGATGCCGAACACCCCCATGAGCATGGTCAGGGAGCCATCGCCGTCCTCGACCTGGCGTCCGGAGAGGGGACGGAGGATGCCCTTCGGGCGTCCGGTGGTTCCCGACGAGTAGAGCATGTAGGCGCCGAGGGGTTGGTCGTCCAGCGGCTCGGGGGCCTGGGACCCGATGGCGTCCTCGTAGCGCTCGAAGCCGTCGATCGCTCCGTCCATCATCAGGTGCATGCGGCACCCCGGCGCCCGCGCCGGGAGGCCCGCCGCGACATCGGCGAGGGTGCTCGAGGTGACGAGGGCCTGGGCCTCGCTGTTGTCGACGATGTACCCGGCCTCCTCCTGGGTCAGGTACCGGTTGACCGTCGTCAGGTACAGCCCGGACCGCAACGCGGCCCACACGACCTCGAAGTACCGGGGGTGGTTCTCCAAGAAGAGGGCGACGTGGTCGCCCGGGCGGAGCCCTGCCTCGTGCCAAAGGCGGGCCAGGCGATTCGACCGCTCATCCAGTTGGGCGAAGGTCACCGTTTGTCCCGAGGCGCCCATGATGACGGCGGGCTTGTCAGGATGGGAACGGGCGTGCAGTCCTGGATACATGGAACCAATACTGTCTCATGATGGACCGCGGTGCCAGCGGCGCCCCGGTCAGCACCAAGCCGGTCGCCCCATGGCCGGCAACCACGAGAGGATGCGGGCGGCTCGGCCAGCTGGGGGCCGGGCCGAGCCGCACGCGATCTGAAGGCCTACGGTCCGCCGCCGGCTTCGGCTGCGGTGCGGCGGACCAGTTCGCTGATGGCGTCGAAGGCCTGC
>WPCI01299553.1_pt1 | contig 18687 bp, 19 predicted proteins | sample 5399871 | NCBI WGS metagenome assembly WPCI01 (sample SAMN12869469, study PRJNA574797) | sludge metagenome | isolation source: wastewater treatment of pH7 | place: China:Beijing | collected 2019-05-20 | reverse complement strand
GGATGAGACCAGGTCGCCGTGCTTCGCGGCTGCCGACTCGGTGAAGTGAACGCGCTCCGCATGCTCACCCTTCTTCCCGATGTTAAACTGCGACACCGGTCGGAAGTAGCCCATTACCCTGGTCCAAACCTCGCACGCCTGGGGTTCTGCGTCCGGGTGCTCCTCCGCACACTTCGAGCACGTCCACTGTTCGCCCTCAAGATAACCGTGAGCAGGACAGATAGAGAAGGTCGGGGTAATCGTGATGTACGGGACCTTGAACGCAGTCAGGGTTCGTTTCACCATCTGCTTGCAAGCCTCACCGCTGCTCATGCGTTCCCCCATGTACAGGTGCAGCACGGTGCCACCGGTGTATTTGCCTTGCAGGACCTCCTGCTGTTCCAGCGCCTCGAACGGATCAGCCGTGTATCCGACCGGCAGCTGCGAAGAGTTCGTGTAGTACGGCTGGTCCTCAGTACCCGCCTGAAGGATGTCGGAGAAGCGCTTCTTGTCCTCCTTGGCGAACCGGTAAGTGGTCCCCTCTGCCGGGGTTGCCTCAAGGTTGTACATGTGTCCGGTCGATTCCTGCAGCTCAACCATGCGATCACGAATGTGGTCGAGGACGTCCACAGCAAGCTGGTGTCCCCGCGGATCGGTTAGGTCGTACTCGTCGCCGGTGTAGTTGCGAACCATCTCGTTCATTCCGTTGACACCGATGGTTGAGAAGTGGTTGTCGAGTGAACCCAGGAAGTGGCGGGTGAAGGGGAACAGACCATTGTCCATCTGCTCCTGGATGACCTCGCGCTTGATTTCGAGCGTGGCGGCACCGGCATTTACCAGTCGGTCAAGCTCTGCAAGCAGGCCCTCTTTGTCGCCGGGGAAACGGTAGCCCAGCCGAGCCAGGTTGACGGTAACGACACCGATCGAACCGGTCAGTTCGGCGGACCCGAACAGCCCGTTACCCCTCTTCAGTAGCTCTCGCAGATCAAGCTGCAGTCGGCAACACATCGAACGGATCATCCCGGGGTCGAGATCAGAGTTGATGAAGTTTTGGAAGTATGGCAACCCGTACTTGGCGGTCATCTGGAATAGAAGATCCGTATTCGGGGAGTCCCAGTCGAAATCCTTCGTGATGTTGTAGGTCGGAATCGGGAAGGTAAACACGCGCCCCTCCGCGTCTCCCTCCTCCATCACCTCAATGAACGCACGGTTGATGATGTCCATCTCCGGCTGCAGGTCACCGTAGCTGAACTCGCAGACCTCGCCACCGATCAGCGGGTACTGGTCGCGCAGATCGTCCGGGCAAGTCCAGTCGAACGTCAGGTTGGTGAAGGGGCACTGGCTTCCCCAACGGCTAGAGACATTGAGGTTGAAGATCAACTCTTGCATTTGCTGCTTGATTTCCTCGTACGTCATGTTGTCCAGGCGAACGAAAGGAGCCATGTAGGTGTCGAACGAGGAGAATGCCTGCGCCCCGGCCCACTCGTTTTGTAGCGTCCCAAGGAAGTTGACGATCTGACCGGTCGCAGACGAGAAGTGCTTCGGGGGCTTGGCGGCAACAGCTCCAGGAACGCCGTTGAAGCCTTCCTCAAGGAGGCGTTTTAGTGACCAACCCGCGCAATAGCCGGAGAACATATCGAGGTCATGAATGTGGATATCGCCCTCTCGGTGCGCAATCGCTGCCTCTTCCGGGTAGCACTTCTCAAGCCAGTAGTTGGCGATCATCTTGCCCGAGGAGTTAAGGATCATTCCACCCAGGGAGTACCCCTGGTTCGCGTTGGCATGCACTCGCCAGTCTGCGCGTGACAGGTACTCGTCAATAGTTCCCAATGCGTCAACGTCGTAGCGCGCCATTTACTTGTCTCTTTTCGCCTCGTTGCTTGCCTATTCTGATCGGTCCAGCCAACCTGGATTGACCGCCCGAATGGCCCGTGGGCCAGTGAGTGCTGAGTTCTATTTCTAGCCCCAAATAACTAGATATCGTGGTCCGACACGCCATTCAACACTAGATGTCGTGCCAATTGACTGTATTACAAGGCTGTAACTTATGCATTAGGACAATCGTCCCGAACTGCGTATTAGCGCCCGAAACTGCCCGCCAAGGACCTGACAGAAGCGAAAAGAAGACCACTAAATGAGACGGTAATCAGACACGCGGCTGCGGCAAGGATGCGACCGGGCGAGTTCGCCGCCGCGAGTTCGCTGATCTGCACTTGACTGACGGGTAGCGTCGTATCCCACAACCCATAGGTAACCAGGCCAACGCCGATCAACGACAGGATAATTCCGAAGGTTGAGAAGGCGACGCTAATCGCTGCTCCAAAACCGCCGGCCCTCGGATCCCATTCGGCCGGCAGAGTCACCATCGCGCTGAGCATGACGATTGCCAACGAGCCGAGGACATCGGACGGGCGATGCCATGCCAGGGCCATCACGGCGATGGCGGTGGCGGAGGTGACGAGGAAGCCTAACAGAGCCACGGGGCCCCTCGCCCGCAGTGGGACAACCGCGACCAAAGCAACCGCAATGGACGCGACCACTGTGACATGTCCGGACGGGAACGAATTCACCAGGGAGTGACCGACCCCCAAATCGGGTCTAACCAGGACAGCCTTCAGTAACTGGGTGAGTCCGTTGGCAAGAAGGAGCATCAGGAGGACCCGGACCCCCAGGGGAATACGTCGTCTGGCAGCGGCAGTACCGAAGGCGATAATCGCCGTGATCGCCACGGTTGTCTCAGAAACCAGAGACGAGAGATTTGACGATAAGGAGCCGCCGAAATCCAAGCGTGCCTTTACGGACTGCATGGAGAGGGTGTCAATGAGCTGACCGATTGGAGTCCTCACCGCAACAAACCAGAGCAAGGTAACGAAGACTGCGGCACTGGCGGCAATCATTCCGCGCCGCATCGCCACGTGATGGCTGAAATCGCGCGTTTGATCGTCAAGTACGGGATACTCCCGAACTGACTCAGACCAGTGATCGGTGCCGGAACTCATTTGCCTCCAAAGCTACAGAGAGAAGACCTCCAAAGCTACAGAGAGAAGACTAGCCTGCCAAGCTAAAGTGAAGGCGTCGACCGTCGGGAAAGGGAGTGATTTGATGAGTTCGCAAAACGATGCACTCCCCGGCTCCGTGTCGAGTCGGCTACTCGACTACCTGGTCCGAGCCGGGTCAAAGGATGACCGCCTGGTCCACGTGCAGCAGATTCCCGGGCGAAGCGAGAGGACGGCACCCTGGCCGCAGTGGGTCGATCCTCGCCTACGCAAGGTCTATTCAGATATGGAGATTGACTCAATCTGGTCTCATCAGAACGAGGCATTGGCGGCCATCGCGGATGGTAGCGATGTCGTTCTTTCAACAGGAACCGGATCAGGAAAGTCGCTCGCGGCCTGGGTGCCAATCGTCTCGGATTTACTTGGCGCGTCTGAAGACACCTCGCTTGCAGCCCACCGAAACCGTCCGACGGCATTGTACTTGGCTCCCACAAAGGCTCTAGGCGCTGACCAACTTTCACACCTCAACCGCTTGACTGCGGGTCTTGCTGAGCCGATCCGAGTGGCGCCCGCTGACGGGGACGCCCCGAGTGAAGCGAAACAGTGGGCCCGCGCTCACGCTGACATCGTCCTGTCGAACCCGGACTTTGTTCATCATGTGATGCTGCCCTCGCACGACCGATGGACACGCTTTCTGCGATCACTGAAATACGTCATTGTCGACGAGCTTCACTACTGGCGAGGGATCACCGGCTCACACGTTGCCCTGGTACTGCGGCGGCTGTTACGGGTCGCCCGGCACCTGGGAGCCAATCCGCAGGTCATCATGCTTTCTGCAACTGTGAAGGACCCGGAACTGGTCGGATCTCAGATGACTGGCTCGACCCGGGTGAAGGCCATAGTCGAAGACGGGTCGCCCGCCGCTCCTCACACACTGGTCTTGTGGCAGCCAGCGCTTCATCCCGCAGAGAAGACGAAAAGGGAGTTTCAGGCGCAAGCTGAGTTCCCCGAATACCCGATCCCGGCGATGAGAGTCAGTATTCTTACAGAGGCATCGAAGCTGACTGCGGCCTTCATGGAACAAGACGCACGAGTTCTGGCTTTCATCCGCTCCCGGTATGGGGCTGAAGCGGTGGCTGAGCAGACACGCACGCTCCTTTCTAAGAAGGGGTCGCCCCTTTCGGGAAGAGTTTCAGCCTATCGGGGTGGCTACCTACCCGAGGAACGTCGGGAGTTGGAACGGTCTTTGCGTGAGGGAGACTTGAGGGCCGCCTCGACGACCAATGCCCTGGAACTGGGGATCGACATCGCGGGACTTGACGCCACGATCACGGCGGAGTGGCCGGGGTCAAGGGCATCTCTCTGGCAGCAGGCGGGTCGTGCCGGTAGGGCCGGCCGTGAGGGAGTAAGCGTGTTCATCGCGGGAGAGAACCCCCTGGACAACTACCTGATCCATAATCCGCAGAGCCTCTTCAACGAAGTTGAGCCAAACGTTCTGGACCTAGATAACCCATATGTTTTGGCACCACACCTCTGCTCGGCCGCAGCTGAGATCCCCTTGACGGAGGCTGACCTACCCACGTTCGGGCTGGCAAACGCCGAGCTTCTAGATCAGCTCGTCGCCGAGGGATTTCTCCGCCGCCGCGCAGACGCCTGGCACTGGAACTTCGGCCTGGAGGGTCGCCCTCATGCGCTGGTCGATATTCGAGGTGGAAATCGCGAGGTTCAGATCATCGAAATTCGTTCCGGGGCGGTGATCGGCACTGTTCCTGATGATCGCGCTGACGCAGAGGTACACCCGGACGCAATTTACATCCACCAAGGGCAGACCTTTCATGTCCTGGAGCTAACGGCCGTCAATTCGGACGCCTCGCAGCGGATCGCTGTCGTAGAGAGGGTAAGCACTCCGCTGAGAACCAGACCAGGCAGGCATTCGGAGGTTCGAATCCTGGACGAACAGGAGTCTTGGACTTCTGATGACGGACTGGTCACCTGGAGCACAGGCGATACCGAGGTCAGTAGCCGGGTCACCGACTATGACACCCTGCGACTGCCGCACATGGAGTTGGTGTCGAATCGCGAACTGCAAATGCCGGAGCGAATCCTTCCAACGATTTCTACCTGGTACACCCTGAATCCTGGGGCACTTGCGGTCGCCGGAATCGCAACTGCGGACCTTCCCGGAGCGCTTCATGCGGCGGAACACGCGGCCATTGGGATGCTACCCCTTCTCGCCTCGTGCGACCGTTGGGACCTGGGCGGTCTTTCGATTGCTGAGCACACTCAGACGGGCAGGCCAACTGTCTTCGTCCATGATGCATATCGGGGTGGTTCGGGGTACTCCTCGTACGGTTTTGCCCATGCAAAGGAGTGGATGATGAAGACGCTTGAGGTGGTGGAGGCGTGTTCGTGCGAGGACGGGTGCCCGTCGTGCATCCAGTCGCCGAAGTGCGGCAACCGGAACGAGCCGCTCTCGAAGGCGGGGGCTATTGCCCTGCTGCGACTGCTGGCGGAGCGGTCCCCGGGGCAGCTAGTAGAAAATATCCAAAGCTCCGGCATCTAATGTCATTCTGTCTGCCACTGAGAGGATTCACATGATTAATACGCGTCGACCCGAAGAGCTACGCATTCCTGGTAACGGGGAACCCGCCTTGAGCATGTGGACATTAGCCACTGATCGACTTCATTTAAACCATGGTTCTTTTGGTGCGGTGACGAAGGAGACGCAGAAGATCCAGAACCTTCTTCGGGCGCAGATGGACCGCGAACCAACACCGTGGTTCTCCTGCCTTCCCGCGAAGATAGGAGCAGCACGTGAGGGAGTTTCGCGTGTTTTCGGTGTAGATCCATACTCGATGGCTTTCGTGGCAAACGCGAGTGCTGGCGCAACCGTCGTTTACAACGCTCAGCCATATCGGGCTGGTGGTGACGTTCTAGTGACAAACCACGGGTACGGGGCGGTGTCGATGGGCGCGTTGCGACTGGCTGCTAGATGGGGCGGTCAGCTTATTACTGCAGAGGTTCCTCTCGAAAGCACGCCGGAACAGGCTACAGAAGCCGTAAAGGAGAGGATAACCCGCCGGACCGGGCTCATCGTTATCGATCAGATAACCTCATCTACCGCCCGAGTACTTCCCGCCAAAGAGATAGCGCTCTATGCCGCCGAACTGGGAATTCCTGTTCTTGTAGACGGCGCACACGTGCCCGGATTGCACGATGACTGGATCGCGAACCAACCCTGGACCTATTGGATCGGCAACCTGCACAAGTTCGCATGCGCTCCTCGCGGAACCGCTATGCTACTCAAGAATCCCAACGAAAATGACCCTCTATATCCGCTAATCGATTCCTGGGGAGCACACTCCTCTTACCCAGAGAGCTTCGACGTTCAGGGAACCCTGGACCTGACCTCGTACCTCTGTGCGGAAAGCGCCTGGAAGCAAATCGAAGACACTTGGGGTTGGAGCGTAGTCAATGGATACCAGGAAGAACTCACCGCATATGGGACGAACGTTATTTGCGGGGCGCTCGGTGCCAGAACCGGTCAGGATCACCATGTGGATGTCGGGCAACCGGTACGAGGGATGCGGCTAGTTCGCCTTCCCGAAGGACTGATTTCGGACCACAATTCCGCAGATGCCGTAAGGAACCGTTTCGCACTGGAGACCGGATCGGAAATATCCTTCACAGAGTTCGGAGGAAACGGATACCTTCGACTCTCAGCTCACGCCTACAACACCCCAACACACTACGAAGAGTTCGCAGAACGTTTCGTCCCACTACTCCTCAAATGGACAGAAGACGCCCGTCACAACAGGAGAGAGCAGTAAATTCTAATCTCATCGTCCAGCTTGGCACGCTAGTCGGGATGTTTAGAGCCACTACCTGGCCTCCAGAGTCCTGTGTTGCTTGGCGTCGCTTGGATCTACCCCCTCCCTGCCACAATCCATTGGATTCAACTTGAGGGCCCTCGACAGACTCAACAATCGACTTATTTGCGGACAAGAACGGTATGATTTTGGTATGACCACAAAGATCACCATAAGCCTACCGGATGATCAGGTCGAAGTGATCCGTCGGCAAGTAGACCTGGGGCGGGCACCTTCTGTTTCTGGGTTCATTAGCGAGGTCTTGAGGAAGGCCAATCGTGAAGACACACTCAGCACGCTACTGGCCGACCTAGACAGAGAATATGGGCCATTGACCCCTGAGCAGATCGCCTGGGGTAACGAGCAGATGAAAACCGTATGGCACAAGGACTGACTTTAGATGCCGGAGCCCTTATTGCACTGGAGCGCGGCGACTGGACCATACGCTCACTCCTAACTCACGCTCGAGATCACAACGTGGAGATTTCCGTCCCTGCCGGAGTAGTTGCTCAAACCTGGCAAGGCAGTGCTCGACAAGCCAAAGTAGCGCGGCTACTAAACAGTCCCACTGTCGACGTTGTTCCACTGGATGACCTCACAGCTCGTGCAGTAGGGGTTCTCTGTAGCAGGTCTGCCCACTCAGACATCGTGGACGTTAGCGTCGCCCTGAATGCCATCGAACTGGACCATATCGTCGTCACCTCGAACCCAAAAGACATTCACTCGGTCATCCCCGACGTGCAGCTAATCGTCGTCTAGCGCTGGCCTCCACGAGTGCGGTCCCGCTAGGGACACCGTAAAGGCGCAGTCGACGTCGGCACTCTGACGGAGATGCTGCTCACTCCCAGATGCTGAGGCGAGGATTCCAGCGTCCTGTAGCCTCCTCCGACAGCACGGGATCGGCGAACTTCGCAACCGCAGAGAGTACGTCGGCAAACGCCGTAGGGAGTTCAGCCTCGCGATGAGATCGAATGCGCCAGGCACGGTACTTTTGTTGTGAACGTTCGTTCATTGGCGCGAGCGTGGGCAGCAGGGGCGCCAATGAGACCTTCCATATTCGGCTACAACATCGATAGCCGAGTGAACCTCGACCTGTTCCGAGCGCATATAGGATCATTATCTCCTGCACATCTGCGCCGGACTGTCGGGCGAGTCTCCGAACAGCGATGGTTGCGTCGCCTGCCGGAGTGCCGTGCTGCGGGATTGGCGTCATAAGAGAACCTCAAATGCCTGTTGGATCGCTGGACGCGCTTTCGGGAATTTTCCAGCCATCGTGAGTAGTGAACTAGGACTGTTGCCTGGACCGCGCAACCAGCGCTTGAGTGCGCTGAGGGAAAGATCGCTACCCCAGGTGTGCCGCAGTCGGAACAGGTCGATCAAGGTTCGCTCAGCGGAGTAGAGGCCGATGGATGCTCCACCCGGCAAGTTGTGCGCACCACGACCGATGCTAAACGTGCCAACGTCGAAGCGGTGCCAGGCGATCGGAGCGTGATAAACGGTGACGGGTTGCGTGCCACGTGGAATGGCGATGTCGCTTCGAGACGGAATCTCATCGGTAAGTTCGTGCAATGACAGAGCCGTTAGTAGACACAACGTAGCGTCGGGCTTCTTTTTGGCGATCGCAATCCACGCCGCAGTCGTATCGTCGGTGTGTCCTGACCTAAGAAACAAGCCAGGGGCTATGCGCTCGAACTCTCCGGAGTCGATCAGGCGTTCGAGCCCATAGCGGGTAAGGCTACGCGCGGCCAAGTCATCGTAGCCCAGCAGATCAGGTAACGTCGCGGTCTCCACCATCACCTCCATGTCGACAGAATCCGGTACAGACATAGTGTATCTGTACTGTTTTCTGTTGAACGACCCTGAGTGCAGCGGACTGAGCGAGCACAGGGTTCCCTTGGCCCTGACGGAGTCTTTGTCTGGAGCTTGACCGGCCATGTCTACCCTCCGCCTGAGAATGAGCGCAAGCGCGGAGCTGAACCCTCGAGGGGCGCGGCCGGACCTGCACGGGCCCGCGCTTCGAGCACCACCGAAAGACCGAGGATTAGGACAGGTCTTGATACCTCGACGCGGATATCCCCCAGTGTGTCGACATCGCATGTGTCGAGTTGGACGTCATTCAGTTCAACCACAGCCTGACTAGTAGCACAACCAATCGGCGATGACCCGCCGACCATGATGAGCGAAATCGGCGTAGCGTCAGCACCCGCCAGAGCCGCCATATCTGCGACGCCTTGAAGTTGACTCCGATGCGCATAGACGGACAAGGCAGCGACAACGAATGTGGTGATGATCAGCAGCGCAGCGATCATCCCTACTATTGCCACCGTTGCACTCCCCTCTTCGTCTCCGTCAAGCGCCTCCCCCAACGAAGTATCCACTGTGTAACGCAATTCTTTGTCTAACTCGCCTTCCTCCACGGTGCAGTTCGGCTCGTGACAGTGATGGTTGACGGTCATGGTTGGCCACCAAGCAACGCCCAGGGAACTGCACTTTCGTACGTTCCACTTACCGTGCACTCAAGGGTGCCAACGCTCCACCCACCTAATTCGGCAACAGCCTTTGTGCCACGGACGGTGAAATTCGGTCCTTCGCTGGTTACCGATATGGACGAGCCAGTTCCTTCTGCGACGGACGCCCCAAGCGAGTGAGCCCTAGCCTCCTGCCGTACCTGATCGCAAAGTGCCGCTTTGGATGTCCCTGCCCCGACTGCGGTGAGTATCAGCGCTAGGACTAGGAACAGTGATCCCAGCCCTAGCGCCAATTCCACCGTCACCATCCCAGACTCGGGATGGCTAATCTCAGAATCTTCTCCTGTGGAGGTCATGATCGTGAGGTCCGTGGATCGTGTCAGATTGTCAACGCCGTCTGGATAATGTTGTTGAGCATCGCCTTCACTCCACCAGACTTGAGCACAGCCAAAAGCAGCCCCGCAAATGCGGCAGTTGCGACCGCACCTATTGCGTACTCAACGGTGGTTGACCCCTCCTCGTCCTCCCTGTTGGACGACGACTGTTGCAGATGGTTTCGCTTCATGTACTGGTCTGCTTCCATAGACAGGTTGATCCACGCTCTGAGGGCCGAATCATTGATCGCGTTCATCGTCTTACCTTTCGTTGACTCCACTCGGTCGACCCGGGTGGTGCGTGATTTCTGGTGGAATCAATAGGACCTGATCCTGGGGCGTCTCGCCAGTGTCTCTTCCGCGCCCTGTGGATTAGTCGCTAGGACCGGTCTCGTGCATAACTAGCTGTTAGCTCCCCTGATCACGTCATCCGAACAGGCCCCCAAGTTCTCCGCCGACCAGCGAAAAGAAGACCGGAACCAAACCAAGGATGATGAAGGATGGGAGCAGTAACAGACCCAGAGGAAAGGCCAACTTAACGCCCAGCTTCTCCGCAGTTTTCTTAGCCTCACTTGTCGCGCTAGCCCTCGCGTGTTCCGCAACACCCACTAGTAAAGCAGTGGGTGAGATACCGTCGGTCCAAGCCGGTTCCAGTGCGCGACACAGGAGTTCTCCGGTGACGGGAAGAGGCTCCCATGCTTCTTCCCACGTCGCCCCAAGTTCCAACTCTCTGCCGATTCGCCCGTATTCCTCCTCTCCCGAGGCAGATCCAATCGCGCTCAGCGCCTTGGGAATCGCCATTCCGCTCTGCAAGCCCGAGGCGACGAGATCGCAGTAGACGGGTGCTCTCTGCTTACCCCGGCCCACACGCATAGCGTGCTTTGTCATCCCCTGACTAATGCCATTGCCCAGGGCCGCGAGAGTCACTCCCAGAAGTAGCAGCAGGACCTGTCCGGTGCCGCTGAGAAACCACTCGATCGGGCGCGCTCCGAGCGCCTCACCGCCCAACAATCCAACTATGGGCAGCACAGATAGGACTCGCGCCGAAGCCTTCGGACCCGAGAAAGCTACCTGCAGCGCCTGGTTTGCTCGCTCCCGCTCGGAAAGCGCATACGAGGTTCTTTCAAGGACCGCCGCGAGCGGAGCTCCAGTCCGCTCCGCGAAGCGCGTACTTACGAGGGCGATCTGTCCCGCTTCTCCCGAACGCTCTAGGACGCCTTCAGGGTCGACGGGTTGGTCGATGCCCGACCCAAGCGCGCGACTGAAGGTGCGCTTCCATGCAGTTCGAGGGGATTCTCCCGCACGTAGTCGAGATGCAACTTCGGCGCAAATCGTAATTAGTTCGGCTTCCTCCAGTTTGTCTGTTTTCGTCGCGCGACGTGTCTTCCTGTTCGGCAACGGCCTAGCTGGAAGTAGCCGCTCCAGGCGGATCGCGGCTGCCATCCTCTGCCACATCCAGAGACAGAACAACCCAGCAATCGACAGAACTAGACCAACAAGCGCACCATCTGCAGACACAATCAGGGCCCGTGTCGCGGGCCGGGGTCCCCGACCCGATGAGTTTCACTCAGCCCAGACTGATTGCTTTCCGTCCCGCCGAGGTGATGCATCTCGATCCCCCGCAGAACTCCGTCAACAGACCGTAGCTCGCCAAGAGCCGTAACTCTTCTTACTCCCCTTTGATCTCGACTCAGGAAAACCAATAGGTCAAAGGCTCGCGCCGCTAGGGCAGTGACCGCGTGTGGGTCCATTCCACCCAGGGCTCCCAGCGCGAAGAGCCGAGCTGGGACGTCCTCGATCGAATTCGCATGAATCGTTGCGCAGCTTCCGCTATGACCAGTGTTCATCGCCGTGAGAACCTCGCGCACTTCCGATCCCCTACATTCACCAAGTACCAGTCGATCCGGCCTCATACGGACTGCCGCACGGACCAGGTCATCCAGTGAGACCTCACCCTGGCCCTCCACATTTGCAGGCCTGGACTGCAGCCTGATCACATGCGGATGGTCTATGGTCAGCTCACTCACTTCCTCAATACAGACAATGCGCTTGTCGTCAGGCACTTCACCGAGGAGTGTGGCGAGCAGTGTGGTTTTCCCTACACCGGTCCCACCACATATAAGGAGAGACTTCTCCTGTCCCACTGCATTTAAGAGAATCTCGGCCGTGTTCGATTCAAGTGATCCTCCCTGTATTAGGTCTTGGACAGAAAACGGTTCGGTACGCACTACTCGAAGGGAGATCGTCGCACCCTGCTGAGAGACTGGCGGTAGTACGGCGTGAAGTCGAAACCGATCCTTCAGAATCGCATCTACCACAGGACTCGCATCGTCCAGTCTCCGTCCCGCAGCGGCCGCCATTCGTACAGCTAGACCTTTGACCGCATCTGCGTCTCCGAGGTCCAACGTTGCTCGTTCCAAACCCGAACCCCGGTCAAGCCAGACCGTCTTGTCGTTAATGAGGACGTCCGTTACTCCCTCTTCGAGCAGCAGGTTCATCACCGAGGCAGGCATCCCCATCTGGGCCGCAGTCATTTCCTCCCAAGCGCTGAGTCGCGCCCCGGAACCCAGATACGCGGGACTCATTTCTGCTACTGCCCTGGAAACGCGTTCGCCCTGCGCTGCGAGCCTTCTGGACCGGGCGGAGGCGTCAGATCCTCTCAGCAACCCGCCTCCAACCTCTCAGTGACCGTGGATTAGGGGCACGACTACAACGCAGACGGAACCGCTGCTGCGCCATAGAAAAGAGCGATGAAGTCCGACCGAGCGTCAAGACATTGAGAGAGACGTCTAGAGAATCGGCGTCTAGCGCACCGAATGCCCGAACAGCTGCTTCCACATAACGATCGGTCGCACGGCCCAGCAGTACCGGACAGACTTCCTGACCTGCCTGGGCCAGTTCGTCCCAGAGTTGAACCATCGCCCTTATGTCATTACCACAGTCGATTACACATACCCGAGGCGAGTCTGACACCACTGCGACAACCTGGTCGGGACGAGGACGAAGTGGGGCCGGACTAGCGCTGGTAAGCGTCGGTATCTCGTTAACCCGCGGAAATGCAGCAATGACCGAAGCTCCTGGCGCCATATCAAGAGGGTCAATGTCCTCCCAGAAGAGGAAGTCCAAGCCGTTCGGGAAAGGAAAGCTGACCGTACCGGAGGCATCTAGCACCACTCCATTCAGCGCCTCAGCCAGCGCGAAAGAGGAAGTGGTAACACCAGAGCCTCCGTGCCACGAGCCAATCAGAATCGATCTATCCGATCTCGCTTCTTCGACCGTCCAGTTTTGGATCAACTTGACCAGGTCCTCTGCGCCTTCCGGCAGAGCCACGTCGGGCACGTCCAAGTGTGCCGAGACACCCATGAGCGTCGAACCGCAGAGCACCTTGGTCCACCCAACTGGGAACTCAACAGGGGAGGTTGATCCAGGCTCGGTCAGGAGCAGGGCGCTCTGCGGTAGTTCTCGGTCCGGAAACTCCTTCGCTTCTCTTTGAAGCGATACCGGATTCGCTCCGGCGATCTCACAAAGATCCCGCACGAGTGATTCCAGTCGTGCGTTCTGAAACGCTGTATATATCGGTCCTCGGTCAGTGTTTGCCACCAACCCATTTCAACCCGACGTCGACATCAATTCCAGGAGCAAAAACGCAACCCGTGCATAACTACTCTGGATCGGACTGTGGAAACCTACCTGTGAAGACAGCGTCGTCAGTCGAGGCAAGAACCACCTACTATCGCGAGTAATCCAGGGTCTGACCTGCTTGGACACTCCTGGCGATCAACTTTCCACTCACACAGCCTTCGATAAGGGAATCAAGGAGGAATCTGTGCCACTGTTCCGTTGAACCTAGCTCCATTAATGCGCTGAATTTTTGCTGGTTCTGGCTCGCCCGTTCCGAGAGAATCGCGACTCCTGTCGGCTCAACTCCGGCCGTTGCCAGCAACCACTTCACGAAGAGGAATCCCATCGGTAGATTCCCGAAAGCGAATGGCTTTTCTGTGAGCATCAGTCGCAGCACCTCAGCGCAACGCGTGGTAGCTGATAACGAGGTGTCGTCTGCCAGGCACATGATTCGCTGCAGGGCTCCCGGGTCCTGCGGAACTGCCACCTTTTCCCCGGACATCTGGCCTGCGGCAACCAGGAACGAACAAATTTCCTTATTGAGTGAAGCAAGAACTGCAGGAATCGCCCTCGAAGCTACAACCTTCGCATCACGTGTATTAAGAGGCGGTAGCTCCGATTCCAGGTGCCAGGCCGCCCTCCAAATCCCCAGCATTTCTGCGGATGCCGACTCCGTTTGCTGGTCCGGAGACCATCCCTGTCTTATTCGCATCGTCATCTCACGTAGCTCTGTCGCGCTGCCTCGCGCGCCCTCCATCCACGCAAGGAGAATGGCTTCTTGCACGGCCGCTTCGGCCCTCGCCTCCTCCCAACCACGTCGTAGCCCTTCAGCGAACCTGAGGTCCGCGCAGGAACGGTGGGCCTGATCCTCAAGGTCCTTGATTGGGGAAACAATGCTGGGGTCGGCCGATTCGATCTCTGATGGCTGCACGGATCAACCGTAACGCGGCTCGCCAAGCCCGACTACTGTGAATACATGACAGATGGCACGAGGGAAGCACTAGCTACCAACGCTGGTCGCACCGGGGCAAGTATCGCAGTGCTGTCTTCGTTTGCCGCGCCGCTGGGACTCCTCCTTCTATACACCTCGTCGGCGGCTGTAATGGAGGCCGCAGCTGAAGGTACGCCCCTCTCGGCCTACATTGGAACGGTTGGAATTCTGGTCGGCGGTCTGGTGCTATTCGGCCTTGGTGCCCTCTCCACGGCAAGCTCGGTCGCCCTGTATGTCTTGACCACTTGGGCAGGAATCCTCGCCATAGTTTTCACGGTGCCACGCTCCATTAGGGAATCAGCTATCGGTCGGCGCTGGTTCACGTTCGATGTCATCCTCGCCCCGCTCACATGGAGTTGGCTGCCCCTACTGATCTTCTGCGCGTGTGCCGGTGCCACGGTCTCGGTGATCTTGGTTCGGCGGTGGCAGAGGGAATCTGCGCCACTTGCCGAACCGACCGTACTAAGGGATAAGAACGCACAGACGGGCGTTATCTCGGTTCTAGTTTCACTGGCATTGGTGGTGGTTCTGTGGGCGACCGTCATGGAGCAAGCTCCAGCAGATCTTGAACAGTTCGCTCTTTTCGGAGCGCAGGGGTTGAATATGCCCGCACGATCAGGGGTTGCTCTGGCGATATCTTGCGGCGTTGTGTTCTTCTTGGCCGTCTCGACCGCACACTCAACGCTTGGTGCTACGGTCGGTGCGACGCTGGCCATGCTCTTGCCCGGACTGGTGCTCGTCCCACTCTGGAGCACCTTAACGGGGCAGGTAGCAACACCCTCGGCCTCGGTGGAAACGATGCTTGCTCTAGCCTCACCGGTCATCGCAACGGTGGGCGCAACCCTTCTTGGGACAACTGTGCCCATCCACTATCTGCGCCTTGCCGGGTGGAATCCTGAGGCACGGTCGGTGAGTCAGGGCTGAAACCTCGGCCTCGGGCAGTAGGTTTGGCGTGAAATACGTTTAATCAGGAGGCCACCGTGTCCCAACGTAACCAGGACCCAGAAGAGTCCGAGATCTTGACCGGCGAGGAAGTGTCACTCGATTCCTCAGCCGAGGTAACCGATGCCGATCTGGTCGGAAACGTTTCTACTACGACCGAAACCGAAGTAGAAAACGTTTCGGGCACTGCTTTCCAAGAGATCATCGACAGCGTCGATGAGACCGTAAGTCTTCCCGTCGAGGTGAGCGACCTTCAGACAATAGAAGAACCACTTCCGCCGGTCGATGTTCTGCAGGGCCGCGCTGATGACATTGAGTCCACACAGGTGACCCGGCGCTCCCTGCTGGGAGGGTCAACTGATGCGGACACCACCTACACGGAATCCGCCTACACTCAAACAACAGTCGCACCGGTAGAGGAAACAACCGTAGCTCCGACTCAGGGATACAGCTACAGTCCGACCTCTTCCCAGGACAACATGGTCTTGGCTGACGCAACGGTGCTACCAACCATCCGCTCAAAGTCCAGCACTCGCTGGCTCACCTCGGTGCTGACGGTCCTACTGACGCCCGTGGCCTGGTATCTGTTAAGCGACGCTGGCGCACGCCTCGCCTTCGCCCCAGGAAACCCCTGGGAAACCTCTGTCATCAACCCAGCGGCATTGATCGAACTGGGAATCGGACTCTTGGTCTTTGTGCTGATTGTTTTCCTGGCGGCGCAGTCCAGCCTGGGACTACTCATTTCCGGTGCCCTCATGTTCCTGGTCGGGCTGATCTTCCTGGTCTCCCCCGTCCTGGCCCAACAGTTGGTGGATGACAACCTAACCGGGATCAGGAACCTGAACGCGTTTGGTGGCAACGTCGTGGGTTGCCTCGAACTCACCGGCTTCTCAGGCCTGCTCGCCGTCGCCGGCTTCTTCATGGCCGCCCTTGCGGTTGCTCTAGCCTACGTTCGCAGGGCGGGCCGGCGGGAAGAGGCAACACGGGCTCTGGTCGCAGCCACCAATCCTGACGGCCTCAAGGCCCACTGGGCGCGCAAGGCAACCAACAAACTAAAGTAACTTGAGCACCGAGGAAGTAGGCCTCCCTCGTCCAGCGAATGTGGCGAACGAGGAACCTCTTCCCCGCGGAGTCCAACGCAATGAGAAAAATGCTCTGCTATGGCCCTATGATTGACGTGGGAGCCATCACAGAGTCCCACCGCGTCAATTCGGCGCCACGAAGACCCCAAAGAATGAAATCGGAGCAAAGATGAGCCTCGACAACCAGTTCATCAGCCGCGTACCTCTGTTCGCGGGCCTAAACGAACAGCAGTTTGCGGCACTTGCTGCAAGGACCTCCCACACGTCTCTTCGCCGTGGTGAGGTTCTGTTCGAAGAGGGCGATCCCGGAGAGCGCCTCTACATAATCACCGAGGGCAAGATCAAGCTCGGTCATAGTAGCGACGACGGGCGTGAATCCCTGTTGGCCATCCTTGGCCCCGGAGAGATCATCGGAGAGTTGACCCTCTTTGATCCAGGTCCCCGCTCGACCACCGCAACTGCAGTTTCGTCAGCCTCGATGCTTTCCCTAGACCATGCCGACCTAATGGCCGTGCTGGACACCAGCCCTGAGGTGGCAAAGCACATGTTGCGTGCACTGGCTCAACGTCTGCGCCGCACCAACGAGTCCCTCTCGGATCTGGTGTTCTCAGATGTTCCTGGACGGGTCGCCAAGTCGCTTCTGGACCTTGCCGATCGCTTTGGAACGGTCACCGACAACGGTGTTCACGTCCCTCACGACCTCACACAGGAAGAGTTGGCTCAGCTGGTCGGCGCCTCCCGCGAGACCGTTAACAAGTCCCTTGCTGACTTCGTCTCGCGCGGATGGATTCGCCTCGAAGGGCGTGCCGTGACGTTGCTCGACGTTGACCGTCTAGCCCGCAGGGCCCGCTAACTGGACCCACTTACAAAACCCCTGCGGTTCTCCGCAGGGGTTTTACCCTCATACGGCTGACTCAGAGTTCTGGCTGTGATGTTTTGCGACCGCATGTCCACGCTCCAAGTGAGGTGGACATGCGGAAACTCTGCGCCCTGTGATTTCAGACTGAGGGCAACGCTCGTAGGAAGCTACTCTGCCTTCGGGCGCTTCAGATACGCGACCAGGTTCTCCGGATTAGACGGCCCAGGAATGACCTGAACCAGTTCCCAACCGTCATCGCCCCACGTGTCGAGGATGCCCTTGGTGTTGTGGATAAGTAGCGGAATTGTTACGTACTCCCATTTCGTCATGAGCAAACCTTACTGTCCGAGCCGATAAAACACGACCCTCAGTCTGTTGATCTGGGTCAAGCCGAGAGAGACGCAGTCTGCGTCTGGAGTAGGGAGACAACCCGGCCTGCGCTGGTGCCGCGAATCGTCACAGCGTCTGGGTCACTAGAAGTTCTGAGCCACTCAAACCAGTTCTCGACCGCCGGGTAACGTCTGCGTAAAGCCCGCCGTTCGCGTTCTGTGAGGCCTCCCCACACTCCGAAATCACATCGCCACTGTAGGGCATCAGCTAAACACTCAAGCCTTACAGGACAATCTGTACACCTTGTTTTCGCCTGGCGCTGGGCCGCCCCCCGCACAAAAAGTGCGTCCGGGGGATCGTCAGCACACAGGGCATTTCCAACCCATTCATTTGGGTCGATCGTCTGCATCATTGGGACGTCCACCTCCGTGCAACAGACCACGCCACTGTGACCCGTCGCTCTTACATCTTCGTGTGGCACAGCCTAGTCAGTACACTGTCGATATGCCTAGTTCAGCTAACCGAAATAGGAAGCGACGAATCAACATTGTGCAGTTCGTTGCCCTGCTGACCTCCATCGCGATTATTGGAGGTCTGCTCGGCGTGCTGGGCGCAGGCCTGATGATTCCTGCGGTTGGGGCAGCCGGGGCGGCGGTACGTGCAATACCTGAGACCTTCGATGAACTGCCCGCCGAGCTCGACGTGATTGAGCCGTCTGAGAGCTCGAAAATGGTCGATGCGGACGGACGGGTTCTGGCGCGCTTCTTTACCGAGTTACGCACCATTGTGGACTCAGACCAAATTGCTCCGGTTATGAAAAACGCAATTGTCGCAATCGAGGACTGGCGGTTTGAGAGTCACCATGGGATAGATCCGGACGGCATGGTGCGCGCGGTCTTCAATAACCTTGTCGTCGGCGGTGGAACGCAGGGTGCCTCGACCATCACGCAACAGTACGTCAAGAATATTTTGGTTAACGAAGGCATCCAGGCTGGCGATCAAGATTTGATTGACAGCGCTCAAGAGCAATCGATCGTGAGAAAACTACGAGAGGCCCGTTACGCTGTCGCCCTCGAGTCAAAGCTGACAAAGGACGAGATTCTTACCGGATATCTGAATCTGGCCACATTCGGAGCGAACATCTACGGTGTCGAAGCCGCCTCACGCGCCTACTTC
>WPCI01283855.1_pt1 | contig 18703 bp, 13 predicted proteins | sample 5399871 | NCBI WGS metagenome assembly WPCI01 (sample SAMN12869469, study PRJNA574797) | sludge metagenome | isolation source: wastewater treatment of pH7 | place: China:Beijing | collected 2019-05-20 | reverse complement strand
TGTGCGGTGGAGTGCGAGGTGCAGGCGATCCATCCGGACGGCCATATCAATGCCAACGAGTGTCACCACTGCCTCGACTGCCAGGTGACCTACTACAACGACGACCGTTGCCCGCCGCTGGTGGCGAAAAAGAAACGCCGCGAGCGGGTCAAGGAAGCCCCTGCTGCCAAACAGGCAGTAAACATTATCCCGGCTGTACAGCTGGAATCTTCGCCCTGACTCGCCGAGGCGGGGCTCAAACCAGGAGATGTCTGTCATGATTGATAAAAAAATAACCCAGGAAGTTGAAAAGAACGGCATGAGCCGCCGCAGCTTCCTCGGTGCAACTGCTGCCACCGGAGCCACGCTGGCGGCTGCCACCGCAGTGGGAACTTCCATGTCCAGCCGTGAGGCGGTGGCCAGCCCGGCCAAGGATGCCATGGCCAAAGCCCATGTCGGCCCTGCCGAGCTGGACGAATACTATGGCATCTGGAGTGGTGGTCAGTCCGGCGAAGTGCGCATCGTCGGTATCCCGTCCATGCGCGAGCTGATGCGGGTACCAGTGTTCAACCGCTGCTCGGCCACCGGCTGGGGCATGACCAACGAGAGCAAGGAAATTCTCGGCGAGACTGCCGAATGGGAAAACGGTGACACCCACCACCCGCAGTCGTCCTGCACCGATGGCCGCTATGACGGTCGCTGGTCGTTCATCAACGACAAGGCCAACACCCGTGTTGCCCGTATCCGTCTGGATGTGATGAAGACTGACAAGATCACCTTCATCCCCAACACCCAGTCGATCCACGGCCTGCACTGTCAGCGTGTACCCACCACCACCCGTGTCTACGCCAACGGTGAGTTCATCATTCCGCACCCCAACGACGGCAAGCTGATCGAGAAGGTGGACGAGGCCGAACACTTCACCATGTACACCGCGCTGGATGCGGAAACCATGGAAGTGGTATGGCAGTGCATCGTCGACGGTAACCTCGACAACACCGCCACCGACTACACCGGCCGCTTTGCCGGTGCCACCTGCTACAACTCCGAAATGGCTTTTGACCTGGCCGGCCAGATGCGTAACGAGCGCGACTGGGTGGTGGTCTTCGACCTGCACAAGATCGAAGCGGACGTTAAAGCCGGCAAGCACATCACTCTGCCTGGCTCCGACGTGCCAGTGGTTGACGGCCGCAAGAAAGACGGCAAGAACAGCCCCTACACCCGCTATGTACCAGTGCCTAAGAACCCGCACGGTATTCACGCCTCTCCGGACGGCAAGTACTGGGTCGCCAACGGCAAGCTGTCACCAACCGTATCCGTGATCGCACTGGATATGCTGCCAGACCTGTTCGCCGACAAGCTGAGCGACGAGCGTGATGTCATCGTGGCCGAGCCCGAGCTGGGCCTTGGTCCGCTGCACACCACCTTTGATGGTCGCGGCAATGCCTACTCCTCACTGTTCATCGACAGCCAGGTAGTGAAGTGGAACGTTGATGCCGCCATCCGCCACTACAAGGGCGAGAAGGTCAACTACATCCTGCAGAAGTCCGACGTTCACTATCAGCCCGGTCACCTGCAGGCGTCCCTGGGCGAGACCCGTGATGCCGACGGCAAGTGGCTGGTGGTTCTGAGCAAGTTCTCCAAGGACCGCTTCCTGCCAACCGGCCCGCTGCGTGCCGAGAACGACCAGCTGTTCGACATCTCCGGTGATGAAATGGTGCTGGTGCATGACGGCCCCGCCTTTGCCGAGCCGCACGACATCAACATCATCCGTCGTGACCAGATCCAGACCAAACGGGTCTGGGACCGCAACGACCCCTTCTTCGCCGGTGCGGTGGCCCGCGCCAAGCAGGATGGTGTCAACCTGGAGACCGACAATAAGGTCATCCGTGACGGCAACAAGGTTCGTGTGTACATGACCTCCGTGGCACCGTCCTACGGCCTGAGCGAGTTTGAAGTGAACGAGGGCGACGAAGTGACCGTAACCGTCACCAACCTCGACCACATTGAAGACCTGTCGCACGGTTTCTGCCTGGTCAACCATGGCATCAACATGGAGATCAGCCCGCAGCAGACTGCGTCCGTCACCTTCACTGCCAGCAAGCCTGGCGTGCACTACTACTTCTGCACCTGGTTCTGCCATGCCCTGCACATGGAAATGGCCGGCCGCATGAAGGTACGTGCCAAGAACGCCTAAACGGCAACCCTTGCCCGGCTGGTTCGCCAGCCGGGCATTCCGGCTTCAATGCCTCTGCATTCGGGGAAGCGTATGCGATCAGTCAATACGTGGCTTGCCTGTGTGGCTGTGGCCTGTTTTGCCCAGGGTTCCTGGGCCGACAAACTACAAAACAAAGCGGGTTTTGATGTGCCCGAGGTGATGCGCGGAATCGAGCTGTTTCCGATCCAGGCGCCACCCGGTGCGGACCAGAGCCTGACATCAGTTACCACGCTGCCGCTGCAGCGTATTTCCGATACCCACTGGAAGCTGCCCAAAGGCGAATACAAGGGCAACCATGTGGTCGACGTGCCCATCCATCTTGAATGTGAGGAAGGGGCAGTGTTTGATGCCCAGGGCCAGAAGAACGCCATCAACATCCGGGCCCCCGGCGTCATCTTTGATGGCTGCCGCATGATCAACTGGGGCACCAACCTGACCGAAATGGATTCCGGCATTTTCATCGAACGGACTGCGAAGGATTCACAGATCATCAACAACCGCCTGCATGGGCCGGGCTTCGGTATCTGGATGGATGCCGTGCGCAATGTGCGGGTGGAACACAACCATGTACAGGGTTATGAGCAGCTGCGTTCGGCCGACCGCGGCAACGGCATTCACGTGTTTGCCACCAAGAATTGCCTGATCAACGCCAACAAGGTCTGGCATGTGCGTGACGGCATCTACATCGAGGCGGCCGACGACAACGACCTGACCAACAACGACCTGCACGACCTGCGCTACGGCATCCACTACATGTTCTCCCACCGCAGCACGGTCACCGGCAACCGTACCACGCGCACCCGTACCGGCTACGCGCTGATGCAGAGCCGCCAGCTGATGGTCGAGGGCAACTATTCCGACCACGATGATAACTACGGCATCCTGCTCAACTACCTGACCTATTCCACCGTGCGCAACAATCATGTCACGGCGGTACAGTCCGGTGTGGGTGACGCCGATGGCCATATCAGCGGAGCCGAAGGCAAGGGCCTGTTCATCTTCAACTCGCTGTTCAATGTCATCACCGACAACACCTTCGGCAACAGCGCCATGGGCGTACATCTGACCGCCGGCTCGGAAGACAACCACATCTACCACAACGCCTTCTACAACAACGAGCAGCAGGTCAAGTACGTGGCCCTGCGCAACCAGGAGTGGTCGCACGAAGGCCAGGGCAACTTCTGGAGCGACTACCTGGGCTGGGACCGCAATGCCGACGGCATTGGCGATGTGCCCTATGAACCCAACGACAACGTCGACCGCCTGCTGTGGACCTATCCGCAGGTGCGCCTGCTGATGCACAGCCCCGGCATCGAGCTGTTGCGCTGGGTGCAGCGTGCCTTTCCGGTGGTCAAGTACCCGGGCGTACAGGACAGCCATCCACTGATGCGGCCGACACAGATGCCGCCGAAGCAAGGAATAGATTCATGAGCAATGTTGTCGAGCTGGAACAGGTCCAGCAGTATTACGGCAAACTGCAGGTGTTGCACGACATAAGCTGGCAGCTGCAGGCCGGCGAGATCATGGGCCTGTTCGGCCACAACGGTGCCGGCAAGACCACCACGGTACGTCTGATCCTGGGCCTGATTCGCGAAAGCGGCGGCAAGGTCCGCGTGCTGGGCGGCGATGCCAGCGACGCGCAGGTACGCCAGCAGATCGGTTTTTTGCCGGAGAACGTCATGTTCTACCCGCAGCTGACCGGTTATGAAACCCTCAGCCACTTCGCCCGCCTGAAAGGCGCCGGTCACGACCAGGTGCTTGGCCTGCTGGAACAGGTCGGCCTGACCGCCGCTGCCGGCGAACGGGTGAAGACCTACTCCAAGGGCATGCGCCAGCGTCTCGGCCTGGCCCAGGCGCTGCTGGCGCGGCCAAAGCTGTTGCTGCTGGATGAACCCACCGTGGGTCTCGACCCTATCGCCACCATCGAGCTGTATCAGCTGATCGGCCAGCTGCGTGACGAAGGCTCCAGCATCATCATCTGTTCCCACGTGCTGCCCGGGGTCGAACCCTATATCGACAAGGCGGTGATTCTGGCCCGTGGCCATCTGGAAGCGGTCGGCAACCTGCAGCAGCTGCGCGAGCAGGCCGGCTTGCCGGTGCGTATCCGCATCAACGGGCCGGGTGCAGGCTTCAGTCATCCGCAGCTGCTGGAGCACCAGCCGCTGGCCGGCGACTGGCACGAATTCAGCGTGCCGGCTGCGGCCAAACTGCCGGTGCTGCAGGAGCTGCTCAAGTTGCCGCTGGAAGACATCGAGATCCGTCCGCCGTCGCTGGAGGACATCTACCGTTTCTACATGGAAAAGGCCAGTGCCGTGGGTGTGGCAGGAGTTCAGCAGTAATGAAACAGATCTACCATATTGCACGCAAGGAATTCAGCGACGGCATGCGCAACCGCTGGATCCTGGCCATCAGCATCCTGTTTGCCGTGCTGGCGGTGGGCATCACCTGGTTTGGTGCCGCAGCCTCCGGGCAGGTCGGTTTCACCTCGATTCCGGCCACCATTGCCAGTCTGGCCAGCCTGGCGACTTTCCTGATGCCGCTGATCGCCCTGATGCTGGCTTACGATGCGGTGGTCGGTGAAGAGGAAGGCGGCACCCTGATGCTGCTGCTGACCTATCCGCTGAGCCGCGGCCAGTTGCTGACCGGCAAGTTCGTCGGGCATGGCTGCATTCTTGGCCTGGCCACACTGATCGGCTTTGGCAGCGCGGCGGTGGCCATCGCCCTGTGGGTGCCGGATGTTTCCATTGGCACCCTGGTGTTCTCGTTTGGCCGCTTCATCCTGTCCTCGATCCTGCTGGGGCTGGTGTTCCTGGCTTTTGCCTATGTGCTCAGCAGCCATGCCAACGAGAAGAGCACCGCCGCAGGTCTGGCGCTGGGTGTCTGGTTCCTGTTCGTGCTGGTGTTTGACCTGGCGCTGCTGACCATTCTGGTGGTGACCGAAGGGCGCATCAGCCCCGAGCTGCTGCCCTGGCTGCTGCTGTTCAACCCGACCGACATCTACCGGCTGATCAACCTGGGCGGCTTCGAAGCCGGTGGCCAGGGCATGGGCGTGATGGCGCTGGCCAGCGACCTGCCGGTCGGAGCTGCCGTGCTCTGGGCATGTCTGGCCGGCTGGGTCGTCGCCATTTTACTGCTGGCGCACTGGCGCTTTGCCAAACGACTGGGGTAATGACCATGAAAAAACTGTTTACCTTGATGTTCTCTGCCGTACTGGCGCTGGCCCTGACTGGCTGCCAGGAGCAGGAGAGGGCTGATATCAATCTGGATCCGGTTGCCATCCACTCCGGTGACGAGTGCCATGTGTGCGGCATGATCATCATGGAATGGCCGGGGCCCAAGGCCGAATCGATCAACAAACACAACGGTGAAACCCTCAAGTTCTGTTCCACCACCGACCTGTTTGCCTGGTGGCTGCAGCCGGAAAACAAGACCCTGCAGGCACAGATCTACGTCCACGACATGTCCGTTGCGCACTGGGACCAGCCGCAAGACGAGCATCTGGTGGATGCACGCAAGGCCTGGTATGTCACCGGCACCGACCTGATTGGTGCCATGGGCCCGACGCTGGTGTCCTTTGCCGACCAGAGCGCCGCGCAGAAACTGGTCGACGAGAAGGGCGGCCGTGTACTGACCTTTGACCAGGTGGATATTGCCGTGCTGCAGGAAATCGGCCAGGCCGGTCACGAGTACGCCGCCAGCCACGGTCGCGAACTGCGCCGTGCCATGGGTGTGGATGACGAGGAAGAGCAGGACGAAGAAAGGGACTAACTCACATCTGGTGTCAGCTTTGTGATACCGGCCTGCATGCGTTCGTGCCGAGAGGCTGGCATGATGCAGTTCTTCAGGTCTACGTCTCAGGGTGTCACTCATGAACTGGTTCAGGCAACTTACCGGCTTTGCCGAGCAATCTCCCGATCAGGTCCGTAGCCAGTTGCAGCTGCAGGGCCGGCGGCTGACTTCATTGGCCAATGGCAACAGCTGGGACTGTGGCGGGTTTTCCGCGCCCATGCTGCAGAAGCTGCGCGACAAATACGACCAGCAGCTGGAGCAGCTTGGCCAGCAAAATCCCCCGCTACGATTGCGTGTACGCGAACAGGTGGCCGATGTGCTGCAGCTGCACGCTGATGCGACCAATGCCGGTGCGCTGTTCCAGGTGGCATCACAGTTCAACCTGCTGGAAATGGTTTCGCCGCAGGTGACGCCGGAGCAGGGTGTCGGCATCTATGGCGCGGACCAGACCCAGGGACCGGCCTGTGCCATTGCCTGTGGTGCCGGGACCATCTGGCGCAATTATTTCATGCCCCTGTCCGGGCAGACCGGTCAGACGGCCACATTGCAGTTTGATGCATTGGCCGAGCTGGGCCGTGCTCTGGGCAATGACAAGGGCCAGCTCTGGCAAATGAGCAATGGCTATGTGCAGGCCAGCCAGCAGGGGCTGGAGCAGATTGCACAGCTGCTGCAACAGGCCGATGAAAACACCCGTGACGCGCTGGCCGGCCTGGTCCGCATCGGCATCCAGTCGGATGCGCAGGTTACCCTGCCGGATTGCCGGCATCATGTCACCCAGGCGTATTGCAGCGCCCTGCCGGTAGCCTATTCATCGTATCCGGCCGAATCATGGCGCGAGTTTGCCTGCCTGATACTGGACGCCGCCTATGAAGCGACTTTATATATAGCCATGCAGAATCTGCTGGAAAACGGACAGCGCAGGGTCTTTCTGACCCTGCTGGGTGGTGGTGTCTTCGGCAATGACCGTGAATGGATCATGGCTGGCCTGCGCCGGGCCCTGCTCAAGTTCGCCGCGCTGGAACTGGATGTGGTGATTGTCAGCCATAGCCGCTCCAACCCGGCTGTGCGTGCGTTGGTGGATGAGTTTTCTAGCGGCCAGCCATGACCTCAACCCTGTCCTTGCGGATGATGTCCTGAAAGCTGCTGTCGATACTGGCCCAATCAAGGATATCTACTTTCCATGGCAGATCTGATTCGCTAAAAGCGGTAGTCAGAGCAGCCAGGGTGTCCAGGCTCAACGGCGTCTCCGTAATGACTGCCAGATCCAGATCCGAATGCTTCTTGGCAGTGTGTTTGGCGCGTGAGCCGAACGCCCAGACAGGGTATTCCGGCACATGGGCTTGCAGGATGGAGCGTACGATATGCCACTGACTGGTCGTGATGTTGATATCTGGCAGATCAGGCATTGCGCGCTTCCAGCTGTTGCAACAAGGCGCGGGCATCTTTGATAAACACTAGTGTGCCTTCATAAACCTGCCTGGCCTTCTCGTGATTGTAGGTGTGCGAGGTGATATTGCGCATCAGGCGATAGCGGAACCAGGCCTCAACATCATCGATAAGTCCCTTTTCTGCCGCGGTACGCAGGATGTCGCGAAAGCTTGATTGGTCCACTTCTTCGGGTGAAATGGCTTCCAGCTCGAGCTGGCGTTTGATCATTTTGGTGCTGATTTCATATACGAATTCGAAGTTCTGGATGACCCCGGCAATCAGCGTGTTTTGCACCCGGGGCTGCTGTTGCTCAAACCATGTGGAGTCAGCCACGGTAGCCAGCGCATCTGTCAGTGATGAAATGGCGTTTTGCAAGGGCTGGAGCTGCAGCTTTTCCTGTTTCATGGCGTGCTTGCCTCATTGGTTTAAGCATGAAGTGATTGCTCAACAGCGTAGAGTGCCAAGCGTTCCTACAATAACAGAAAGAATTCTTTGGCTCAGCCGCCCAGCATCGCCCGCATATCGGCCAGGGCGCTGCCGGCGCGGGCTTTTTTCACTTCCGGCGGGGCTTCTTCCAGACCTTCCCAGACCAGGTCATCGGCCGGCAGCTCGTCGAGAAAACGGCTGGGCGTGCAGTCGATCACCTCGCCATACTGCTTGCGCTTGCTGGCCAGGGTCAGGGTCAGGTTCTCGCGGGCGCGGGTGATGCCGACATAGGCCAGACGGCGTTCTTCCTCGACCGTATCCGCCTCTATGCTGGAGCGGTGCGGCAGGATTTCCTCTTCCATGCCCATGATGTACACCACCGGAAACTCCAACCCCTTGGAGGCGTGCAGGGTCATCATCTGCACGCCTTCGGCGCCCTCGGCTTCCTCTTCCTGGCGCTCCAGCATGTCGCGCAGCACCAGCTTGGCGATGGCGTCCTCGATGGTCAGCTCGCCTTCGTCGTCACGCTCCAGAGTGTTCTTCAGGGCTTCCAGCAGAAACTGCACGTTGGCCATGCGGTATTCGGCGGCCTTTTCGCTGGAGCTGTTCTGGCGGATCCAGTTTTCGTAGTCGATATCCAGCAGCATCTCGTTGAGCGCGGCGATCGGGTCATCGCTGAAACAGCGCTGGCGCAGCCTGTCCATGTAGTGCTTGAAGCGCGACAGGCGCTCGGTGTAGCGCTCGGCCAGCTGTTCGCGCAGACCCAGCTCGGCACTGGCTTCATACAATGAGACCTTGCGTGCGGTGGCATAGGCACTGAGTTTTTCCAGTGTGGCAGAGCCGATCTCGCGGCGCGGCACGTTGATCACGCGCAGGTAGGCGTTGTCATCATCCGGATTGATCAGCAGGCGGAAGTAGGACATCAGATCCTTCACTTCCTGGCGGCTGAAGAAACTGGTGCCGCCGGTCAGCCGGTAAGGGATCTTGTGCACCTGCAGTTTCAGCTCCATCAGCTTGGCCTGATAGTTGCCGCGATAGAGGATGGCGAACTGGTTGTAGGGCCGGCCGGTGCGCAGATGGTTGGTGAGGATCTCGACAGCGATACGCTCGGCCTCGGCGTCCTCGTTGCGGCAGCGTAGCACGCGAATGGGGTCGCCAAAGCCCATGTCACTCCACAGCTGCTTCTGGAATACATGGGGGTTGTTGGCGATCAGCGTGTTGGCGCACTTGAGGATGCGGCCGGTGGAGCGGTAGTTCTGCTCCAGCATGATGACCTTCAGCGAGGGGAAGTCATCTTTGAGCTGCATCAGGTTTTCCGGTCGGGCGCCGCGCCAGGCGTAGATCGACTGGTCATCGTCACCGACCACGGTGAACTGTGCACGCTCCTTTACCAGCAGCTTCACCAGCAGATACTGGCTGGCGTTGGTGTCCTGGTATTCGTCCACCAGCATGTAGCGCACGCGGTTGCGCCACTTGTCCAGCACCTCGGGATGGTTCTGGAACAGCTTGACCGGCTGCAGGATCAGGTCGTCAAAATCCACCGCGTTATAGGCTTTCAGCGTGCGCTGGTAGTGGATGTAGACTACGGCAGCGGTCTGCTCCTTCGGGTTGCGTGCCTGCTCCAGCGCCTGTTCCGGCAGAATCAGGTCGTTCTTCCACTGGCCGATCAGGTTCTTGATTTCGTCCACGCCGTCGTCACCTGCGTATTCCTTCTGCATGATCTCGGTGAGCAGGTTCTTGACGTCACTGTCGTCAAAGATTGAGAAGCCGCTCTTGTAACCCAACAGCGCATGTTCACGGCGGATGATATTCAGGCCCAGGTTATGGAAGGTGGATACCGTCAGGCCATGGCCTTCGCGGCCACGTAGCAGCGAGCCGACCCGTTCCTTCATCTCCCGTGCCGCCTTGTTGGTGAAAGTCACCGCCACAATGTGACGGGCGGAGATGCCGCACTGCTGCACCAGATAGGCGATCTTGCGGGTGATCACGCTGGTCTTGCCGGAACCGGCACCGGCCAGCACCAGCACCGGGCCGCTGATGGCGTGGACAGCTTCTTGCTGGCGGGGGTTGAGACGGCTCATTTTTCTGGCTTCCGGTAGGGGATGTAGCGGGGGATGGATTCTAGCATTGTGCCGGGGGTTTGGGGTTTGGACGTGATTTTTGCACTGCGGGGTAGGGCTGTGGTGTTGTCGGGTTACAGGCTGCCGCTGGTTCGGTCCTGCGGACCAAACCGCTGAAGGCCTGAACCCGACAACACCACAGCCAAAGGTCCCTTGTGCGGGGGGGGGAAGGACTGGGGCCGCCTGTGGCGGCCTGCTGTCGCGTGTTGGATGCTGGTTGTGTGCGCTTGTTTGGAACGGGTTGTTGCTGCTTGGAAGCTGTGGCCACATGTTTTGGTTAGCAGTTAGCAGTTAGCAGTTAGCAGTTAGCAGTTAGCAGTTAGCAGTTAGCAGTTAGCAGTTAGCAGTTAGCAGTTAGCAGTTAGCAGTTAGCAGTTAGCAGTTAGCAGTTAGCAGTCGCTGTCTCCTTGCACTTTTCCGCCATTCTGCGCGCAGCGAAGCGGAGTCGCAGAATCCATTTTGCCAGATCAAACATTGGCCCTTGCGACTTCGTGCAGGGTGCCGATGATGGGCGGTTACTGGTGTGGCTGACCTTACATCGTCATCAAATAGCACCACGGAAGCACATTTCTGTGCGAGCCGCTTTGTAGGTTCGAATTTATTCGAACAATGGCTGACGCAGCCGGACATTTGGTAGATCTTTGTGCGAATGAATTCGCACCTACAGGTTGCCCGATCAAGTCGGGCAATGTCGAAGAGCAGATATGGCATCAACCCGTAATCATGCCTCGCCCCACACAGGGTGACGACAGTGAAACCACTGCCGACGGGCTTCCATGCGACAGCAGCCCGCCAAAGGCGGGCCACAATCTCCCCACCCGCACAAGGTGACGTTGGCTGGTCGGGGTGTTGCGTCAGGCCTTTAGCGGTTTGGGCCGAAGGACCGAACCAGCGGCAGCCTGATGCAATACCCCGACCAGCCTATTCACAGCAGTGCAAAACCTACTCCCGTACAACATGCAAAAAGTGCATATGCTGATCGTACTGGCTGAGAATATCCTCGATCACCTCATCCTTGGTCCAGCCCATGATGTCGTAATCCTGGCCGCCTTCCAGCAGGTGCACTTCGGCGCGGAAGTATTTGCGCTCCAGTTCGCAGGCTTCGTCGTCATCCTGACAGCTGAAGTCGGGCCGCAGGTAGGCACGCGGGCGCACTTCGTAGAGGAAGTTGACCTCGGCATTGTGCTGTACCTCGAACTGCACACGGTTTTCCTTGCCCTCGCGCACTTCCACCGCCAGGCCCTGTTTGCGCAGTTCAACGGCAATTTCCTCCGCCGCGGGCTTGACCACTTCTTCCAGGAACCGGTTGACGTGGGCGCGGCGCGGGAAACTGACCATGTTGCGCAGGCGGCGTTGCCACGACACGTTGCTGCTGCGGCTGGCTGTGGACTGTTGCAACAGCATGCGCTTGGTCGAGTCGATGTGCAGTGCGCGCAATAGGCCCCACATGGACGCCAGCAATACCGCCGAGAACGGCAGGGCACTGGCAATGGTAACCGTCTGCAGGGCCGTAAGGCCGCCGCTGAGCAGCAGGGCAATGGCTACGATACCTGTGGATGAAGTCCAGAAGATGCGCTGCCACACCGGAGTGTTGATCTGGCCGCCGGAGGCGAGCATGTCGATTACCAGTGAACCGGAATCCGCCGAGGTAACAAAAAACAAGAACACCATGGCTACCGCCACCAGCGACAGCACGCTGCTAAGCGGGAAGTGTTCCAGAAAGTTGAACAGCGCCAGCGAGGAGTCGGCGCTGACGGTTTCGGCCAGTTCCACCATGTCGCGGTTGAGGATCATGTCGATGGCTGTGTTGCCGAATACGGTCATCCACGCCAGAGTGAATCCGGTTGGCACCAGCAGTACGCCGGTAATGAACTGGCGGATGGTGCGGCCACGGGAGATGCGGGCAATGAACATGCCGACAAAGGGTGACCAGGAAATCCACCAGCCCCAGTAGAACAGCGTCCAGCCGCCGATCCAGTCGGTCGGCTCGTAGGCGTACAGGTTGAAAGTCTTGCTGACGATTTCGGACAGGTAACTACCGGTGTTCTGCACGAAGGACTTGAACAGGAAGGCGGTCGGACCGAAAGCCAGTACCAGCAGCATCAGGATGACGGCCAGCACCAGAGTGATTTCCGACAGGATCTTGATGCCGCGGTCCAGCCCGCTGGCCACGGACAGGGTTGCCAGCGCGGTGGCGACCACAATCAGGATGACCTGGATGGTTTCGTTGACCGGCAGATCGAACAGGTAGTTGAAGCCACTGTTGATCTGCAACACGCCGAAACCCAGCGAAGTGGCGATACCGAATACGGTGCCGATGATGGCGAAGATGTCGATGGCATGGCCGATCGGGCCGTAGATGCGCTCACCGATCAGCGGGTAGAGCGCCGAGCGCAGGGTCAGCGGCAGGCCATGGCGGTAACAGAAGAACGCCAGCACCAGCGCGACAATGGCATAAATCGCCCAGGCATGCAGACCCCAGTGGAAGAAGGTCAGTTTCATCGCTTCCTTGGCCGCCTCGACCGTACCGGGCTCACCAACTGGCGGAGTGAGAAAGTGCATGACCGGCTCGGCGACACCGAAAAACATCAGGCCGATGCCCATGCCGGTGGAGAACAGCATGGCAAACCAGGAAGAGTTTTTGTAATCGGGGGTGCTGTGGTCGGGACCAAGCTTGATGTCGCCATAACGGCTCATGGCCATGAAGGCAATGCCCATCAGGATCAGGGCAACGGTGAGAACGTAGAACCAGCTGACGTTCTCCATGATCCAGCCCTGCACTGCGCCAAACGCGGTCTGGGCGACGTCGGGGGCGGCACTGGCAAAGATCACCAGGGTAATGATGATGGCGGCCGAAATATAAAAGACGGGTGGGTTGATGGTCCCACTGCGTTGCGTGGGTGTTTGCATGAGGACTCCTTGTGACTGACAGGGTCAGTACCTGGCTCGATGGATATCTGCACGGCAGATAAAAAAGACAGCACCTCCTGGTGCCAACCGGTAGTCGACTTGATAATCAGTCACTAATGGCCTGCATGGCAAGCCGTATTCCTTACATTCCGGCAGTAGCCCGCAATCCCGACTGACGGGAAACTTGGGGCAGGTCGCGATAAAAACGGGATACAGGGTAGCAAAATGACCGCAAAAGCGCAAAAAGGCTTCCGCGAGCTATCAGGAACCGTCTTTTTCATCAGAGGGGGATAGATTGTACAAGAACGATTGCCTGCCATGGCAGGCAATCGTTTTCACCGGCGGCCGTCAGTCACGCAAGCCGAGCAGGGCGGGGCGCTCCTTTTTCGGGCTGCGGGCGTTTTCCAGTTGCTCCAGCTGTTCCAGGCTGGGCAGACGCTCGCCCTTGCGGATGATCAGCGGTGCGTTGCCGGCTTGCTCACGTTCGCGTTTGGCGGCGATATAGGCTGGTGTCGGGTCGGTCTTGACGAACAGGTCGGGGTTTTGCTGATGACGCTGGTTCTGGCGGCGGCCAGTGTTGTTGCGGCCGGCACCAGCACCCTGCTGAGGGCTGCGGTTGTTGTTGCGTGCAGCCCGCGGGCGGCGTTCGCTGGGGGCTTGCTGGCGGCCACGGTTACCGCTGGCGACACCGGGCTTGTTCTTGTAGGGGCTGACGTAGTCGACGCTGTTGCCGAAGTTGTCGATTTCGTCATCCAGAAACTCTTCCGGATCACGATCGGGTGGCAGCGCCGGTTTGCCGGCAGCATTGTGCGTATTGCGATTGTTGCGCGTGGTCTGGCGGGGGTTGCTGTCGCGGCTCTGGTTGCGCTGGCGCTGGTTGCGACCCTTGCCTTGCTCGTTGCCGGAATCGGCTTCGGCGGTTGCGGCAGCTTTTTGCCGACCCCTGTTCTGTTGTTTGTTGTCGGTGGCATCCTGCTGGCCTTTGCGGCGGCCACGGGATTCCTGGTCGTTGCGCTGGCTTTTGCCGCCCGCCTGCCGGCGCTGGTTGCGAACCGGCTCCTGCTCGGCCTGTTCGGCTTCTTCAGCTTTCAGGCCGGCTTCGATGGCCTGGTTGATGTCAAAGCCCATCCAGTCACCTTCGGGGATGCGCTGGCCGGTGACTTTCTCGATGTCGCGCAGCAGTTTCTGCTCGCTATGGGCAACCAGGGACACGGCTTCGCCCGGACGGCCGGCACGGCCGGTACGGCCAATGCGGTGTACGTAGTCTTCCTCGACGTTGGGCAGCTCGTAGTTGACCACGTGGGGCAGCTGGTCGATGTCCAGACCACGGGCGGCAATGTCGGTGGCGACCAGAATGCGGATCTCGTTGGCCTTGAAGTCGGCCAGTGCCTTGGTGCGGGCATTCTGGCTCTTGTTGCCGTGAATGGCGGCAGCCGGCAGACCGTTCTTGCTCAGGTACTCGGCAAGGCGGTTGGCACCGTGCTTGGTGCGGGTGAATACCAGCACCTGCTCCCAGGCACCCATGGTGATCAGGTGGGCCAGCAGCGCACGCTTGTGCGGTGCGGGGATCAGGAACATGCTCTGCTTGATGCGCTCCACCGTGGTGTTGGGCGGTGTCACCTCGATGCGTACCGGGTTGTGCAGCAGGCGGTTGGCCAGTGCAGTGATGTCTTTGGAGAAAGTGGCAGAGAACAGCAGGTTCTGGCGCTTGGCCGGCAACTGTTTCAGGACCTTTTTCACGTCATGGATGAAGCCCATGTCGAGCATGCGGTCGGCTTCGTCCAGCACCAGGGTGTCAACGGCGCTGAGGTCCACGGCTTTCTGGCCGATCAGGTCGAGCAGGCGGCCGGGGCAGGCCACCAGTACGTCCAGCCCCTTGGCCAGTGCACGGATTTGCGGGTTGATGCCAACGCCGCCAAACACGCAGGCACTGCGAAACGGCAGCTGGGTGGCATACAGGCGAAAGCTTTCTTCAACCTGGGCGGCCAGCTCGCGGGTGGGTGCCAGCACCAGAACCCTTGTCTGCTTTGGCAGGCGGGCCGGCTCCTGGTTGTCGGCGAAGATTTTTTGCAGGATGGGCAGCGCGAAGCCGCCGGTCTTGCCGGTGCCGGTCTGGGCGGCAACCATCAGGTCCTGTCCCTGCAGGGCGGCCGGAATGGCCTGCTGCTGGACGGGGGTGGGCGTTTCATAACCGGCGTTATGCACGGCGGTAACCAGGGCTTGAGATAAACCGAGTGAAGCAAAGGACATGCAGTCTTCCTGTGAATCGGCGGTGCCGATTGATGGGCGCAATGTATAAAATCAGACAGTCAGCGAATATTCACTCCATCGAAGTATTTGGCCTTGCGCCAGGAAAAATACCGGATGGCAACTGTCTGTTGAAAATCATGGCTTCAGCGGGAATGACGGGCAGCGCTGCATGCTTTGGCACGTGTTGCATTGTGTGCATGGAGTCGTGTAGCGAACACCGTTGACGGGTCGTCTGTTTCCTGTCTGCAGGTTGTGCAGACAGGATGTTCGCTTGCATGCGCTTACTGGCGCTGACTGAGCTGAAGGTTATTCCAAATGGCCAGGCTGGGTATGGACTGGTTCAGTGTGTAGAAATGCAGTCCGGGTGCGCCACCCTGCAGCAGCTGTTCGCACATCTTGCTGATGGTTTCGGTGCCAAACGCCTGGATGCTGTCGCTGTCGTCGCCGTAGGCTTCGAGCTGTTTGCGGATCCAGCGGGGGAGTTCGGCACCACAGGCATCAGAGAAACGTGCCAGTTTGCTGTAGTTGGTGATCGGCATGATGCCGGGCACGATTGGAATATCGACGCCAAGTCTACGCACTCTGTCGACAAAATAAAAGTAACAGTCGGCATTAAAGAAATATTGGGTGATCGCGCTGTTGGCGCCGGCTTGTACTTTACGCACGAAATTTTGCAGATCGTCTTCGAAATTACGGGCCTGGGGGTGCATCTCCGGGTAGGCGGCGACCTCGATGAAAAAGTGGTTGCCGGTTTCCTCGCGGATGAATTCGACCAGTTCGTTGGCGTAACGCAGCTCGCCGTTGGCCATGCCCATGCCTGAGGGCAGATCACCGCGCAGGGCAACGATGCGCTTGATGCCGTTGTCCTTGTAGAGGTTGAGCAGCTCGCGCAGCTCCTGTTTGCTGTCGCCGACGCAGGACAGGTGCGGAGCGGTAGGAATACCGGTGTCCTTGTCCAGTTGCAGTACGGTGTTCAGGGTGCGGTCACGGGTGGAGCCGCCGGCACCATAGGTGCAAGAGAAGAACTCGGGTTTGTAGCCGGCCAGCTCTTTGGCCGTGGCCAGCAGTTTCTCGTGGCCGGCTTCGGTCTTGGTCGGGAAGAACTCGAAGCTGAAACGTTGCTTTGACATGGTTTTATCTCTTTTGTGCTTTGTTCTGTTGTTTTTGCTGTGCAGTTGGGTGTTTTGGTGATGGTGGTTGCAGCAGCGGGGTACAGGTTCCGCAGGGTCGCTGCAAGTACGTCCATGTAAGCTTGGCGCCGCCATCCCTGGCGGCACAGCCCTGCTACACCTGCACCCCGCTGCTGCTACAAACTCCGTGCAATCTGCACGCTTGGTGATGGCGAGACTAATCCAGCCATAACCATCAACCATAAAGGTGCTGGTTAATGTTGCACCTAGCGTGCAGCCCGCACCCCAAACTCCCAGCCTGCACGGTGTATGTGGGGTGTCTGCTGTAGTGAAGCAAAGCCTGCAACGCCAAGGATGGCGTTGCGGAGCCTACAGGGACGTACTTGCGGCGTCTTTGCGCAACTACAGCAGACATCCCCTATGCACCACAGCAAAAAACACCCTCAAATACACCACCAAAAGCCAGAATCAATAGCGATAGGTATCCGGCTTGTATGGGCCATCCACTGCTACACCAATATAGTCTGCCTGGGTCTGGGTCATGCGGGTCAGTACGCCGCCGAAGCCTTTGACCATTTCCAGCGCCACTTCTTCGTCCAGCTTCTTGGGCAGCACTTCCACGGTCAGGCGCTGGGCCTGGGTAGCAGCGTCCTGGTCGGCAAACTTCAGGTCGAACAGGTGGATCTGGGCCAGCACCTGGTTGGCGAAGGAACCGTCCATGATGCGGCTGGGGTGGCCGGTGGCGTTGCCCAGGTTGACCAGACGGCCCTCGGCCAGCAGGATCAGGTAGTCGTCGTTGGCCGGATCAACGGTTTTGCCGGTACGGTGGATCTTGTGCACCTGTGGCTTGACCTCTTCCCAGGCCCAGTTGCTGCGCATGTAAGCGGTGTCGATCTCGTTGTCAAAGTGGCCGATGTTGCAGACAACGGCACGCTTTTTCAGGGCTTTCAGCATCGGTGCATCACAGACGTTGACGTTGCCGGTGGTGGTGACGATCAGGTCGATCTTGCCCAGCAGCTGCTGGTCGATGCAGGTGTCGGTGCCGTCATTTTCGCCGTTGAGGTACGGGGAAACCAGCTCGAAGCCGTCCATGCAGGCCTGCATGGCGCAGATCGGGTCGACTTCGGTGACCTTGACGATCATGCCTTCCTGGCGCAGCGATTGCGCCGAGCCCTTGCCCACGTCGCCGTAACCGATTACCAGCGCCTGTTTGCCGGACAGCAGGTGGTCGGTGCCGCGCTTGATGGCATCGTTCAGGCTGTGACGGCAGCCGTATTTGTTGTCGTTCTTGCTCTTGGTAACCGAATCGTTGACGTTGATGGCCGGCACTTTCAGGGTGCCTTTTTTCAGCATCTCGACCAAACGGTGTACGCCGGTGGTGGTTTCTTCGGTGATGCCGTGTACGTTTTTCAGTACTTCAGGGTAGCGCTCGTGCAGGATTGCGGTCAGGTCGCCGCCGTCGTCCAGCACCATGTTGGCAGCCCATGGCTGGCCGTCCTTGAGGATGGTTTGCTCGATGCACCACTCGTATTCCTCTTCGGTCTCGCCCTTCCAGGCGAATACCGGAATGCCGGCAGCGGCAATGGCGGCAGCGGCCTGATCCTGGGTGGAAAAGATGTTGCAGGATGACCAGCGTACTTCCGCGCCCAGCTCGATCAGGGTCTCGATCAGTACCGCGGTCTGGATGGTCATGTGAATGCAGCCGAGGATTTTCGCGCCTTTCAGCGGCTGCTGGCCGGCATATTTGCGGCGCAGACCCATCAGGGCAGGCATTTCGGATTCGGCGATGATGATTTCTTTGCGGCCCCAGTCGGCCAGCGTGATATCGGCAACTTTATAGTCGTTGGCGCTCATGTAATGAGTACTCCATTCGTGTCATTGAAGTCGAACGGGCGCCGTTGCAAAGAGTGCGGGAAACCGCAGGGACATCGCACGAGCCTGACAGAGAACCTGCTGCAGCGCCCCTCGTGCAATAAAGGAGGCAGAGTATAACGGATGGGCTCTGCGACTGCACGCTGTGCAGCGCAGAATGACGGAGTACGGCCTTGCAGTATGCGTTCGAGCGCGGAATGACAGTGAAAAGGGCACTATCTGGGGTATCATGCCGGCTTTGTTCCTGTTGTGGAAAAGCCATGCTCAGTTATCGCCATTCCTTTCACGCCGGCAACTTTGCCGATGTCCTGAAACACATCATCCTGCTGGAGATGCTGCAGCACATGACGGCCAAGGAAAAGGGTTTCGCCTATGTCGACACCCACGGCGGTGCCGGGCTGTACAACCTGCAATCGGAGCAGGCGGGCAAGCTGCAGGAGTATCAGGATGGTGTCGCCAAGCTGATGGATCTGGACTGGCCGGAGCTGGCGCTGTACCGCGAGGCGATTGCCGATGTGAACAAGAGCGGTGCGCTGAAACTCTACCCCGGCTCGCCTCTGTTTGCCGCCAGATGGCTGCGC
>WPCI01163701.1_pt1 | contig 18703 bp, 17 predicted proteins | sample 5399871 | NCBI WGS metagenome assembly WPCI01 (sample SAMN12869469, study PRJNA574797) | sludge metagenome | isolation source: wastewater treatment of pH7 | place: China:Beijing | collected 2019-05-20 | reverse complement strand
ATGGCCGAGCGTCCGCTGGTTGCCGATTCATGCACGCGGCCTGGGCGGTCCGTCCCCAGGTCGCGGCTGGCCGGATGGGCCTCGGCGCGGTCGTGCGCGGTGAGCGCGCGGATGCCGGCGCCCGGCCCTTCATGCAGGAAGAAGCGCGCATTGGCGCCATCGGCGACGACGATGAGGGTTTGATGTCTTTTCATGACCGCTCTCCCTTTCCTTGCCGCATCTTCGCGCCACCCGGCCCGGCGTGCCTTGCGCAAGGTCAACGGCGGCACGGGGACGTTTTTGCTTCCCGCGACGGGCCGCTTCGGTGTATCAGTCGCGCGCGGAACCGGAGGGCTGGGCCGGAAGCAGGGCCGGGGCGGGCCATGGAGCGGCGATGAATCGGGTCATCCTCAGCGGGATCGGGACGGAAATCCCGCCCGAGCAGATTTCCAACGAGGAGCTGGTCGACAGCTTCAACCGCCATGTCGATGCGGAGAATTTGCGGCGCGCCGAGGCCGGCGAGCCGCTGCTTGAGCATTCCAACACGGATTTCATCGTCACCGCCTCGGGCGTGAGGAACCGCCACGTGCTCACCCGCGAGGGCATCCTCGATCCGGCGCGCATGTCGCCGATCGTGCCGCGGCGCGGCGAGGACGAGGTGTCTGTGATGGCCGAGTTCGGGCTGAAGGCGGCCCGGCGCGCCATCGCCGAGGCCGGCGTCGATCCGGCGACGATCGATTGCATCATCTGTTCGGCCTCGCACCTGCAGCGGCCCTATCCGGCACTCGCCATCGAGATGCAGAAGGAGCTCGGCGCCAGCGGGCTCGCCTTCGACATGGAGCTCGGCTGCTCGTCGGCGGCCGCCGGCCTGCACGTGGCCACCGGGCTGGTGCGCTCTGGCGCGCACCGGCGCGTCCTCGTCGTCACGCCCGAGATCATCTCGGGGCATCTCAACTTCCGCGACCGCCAGACGCATTTCATCTTCGGCGATGCGGCGGTGGCCATGCTGGTCGAGCCGGCAGGCGCGGAGACGGAGCGGGCCGGGCGGTTCGAGATCCTCGCCACGCGCGGCTGGACGCAGTTCTCCAACGCCATCCGCTCCGATTTCGGGTTCCTCAGCCGGCACGATTCGCTCGATCCGCTCACCCTCGACATGCGCCGGAACATGATCCGCCAGTCCGGCAACAAGGTGTTCCGCGAGGTCACGGTCGCCGCCTCGCAGTTCATCAAGGGCTTCCTTGCCGACGAGGGGCTGACGCCCGACGGCATCCGGCGCTACTGGCTGCACCAGGCCAATTCGCGCATGAACGCGCTGATCCTGAAATATGTGCTCGGCGCGGACGCCGATTTCGACCGGGCGCCGATGGTGCTCGACCGGCTCGGCAACACCGCCGGGGCGGGCGCCATCATCGCGCTTGCGGAGAACCGCGACGATCTCCAGCCGGGCGAGACCGGCCTGATCTGCGCGTTCGGCGCGGGCTATTCGATCGGCGCCGCCCTCATCCGGCGGCTCTGATCGCGGCTCAGGCGTCGTCCTCGCCGTCAGGGTCGAGAAGCCGCGTGGCGCGCCAGCCGGTCAGCACCGCGTTGGTCGCCTCGACCACGAAGTGGCGGGCCGACTCGCGGTCATAGCCCTCGGCCAGCAGCCGGTCATATTCGGTGTGCTGGTGGCGGACATGGGCGACGGTCGCCAGCCAGACCGCCAGGGAGGGCGGCAGCGCCCGGAAGTCGGCCTTGAGCGCTCCGTCGCGGATCGCCTCGATGTCGGCAAAGGGCGCCAGGGGGACCAGCAGGGTCAGCGCCCGGGCGATGGCGCGCTGGCGGTCGGTGCGCGGCCTCACGGGGCGGGGTCTCCGGGCCGGTCGGCTTCGGGGCGGTACGGCTTCAGGTCGATCACGGGCGTTCCGTCCAGGGCATCGATCCCCTCGATGCGGACGACCCCCGCGGCCGCGTCCACGCTCAGGAGCCGGGCGACGTGAAGGCCGATCGGGTTCGGCCGCGCCGGCGAGCGCAGCGCGAACACGCCGCGCGCTTCACCGAGGTGGCGCGGGCACTGCACGATGAGGTCACGAGGCGCAGCCGGGAAGAAGGTCAGCACGACAACCGCCGCGAAGCGTTCGAGCCCGGTCAGTCCCTCCCGATACGCCGGCGCCACCTGGACTTCCGCCGGCCGGCCGCGCGCCCGCGCCTCATCCATGTTCTTCGGGCAGTCCGATCGTTGTGTCCACGGTGATACGAAGCGCCCTATGATGACCAGTCCGGCATCGGTGGCGCGATCTGCGGGGTCAAAAGGCAAGCGGCGCTCGCCATCGCGAATGTCGAACATCGGCTACCTCCGTTCGCGACAAAAAATGTCGCAACCGGCTTGCACGGGGCGTATGAATGACATAAACATATCTTTATGTCTTTTCCGCTGGAAGGGTGACGTGCAGAAACTCGATCTCGACATTCTCGTCCTTACGCTGAAGGCCGCTGGCGAATCCACCCGGTTGCGCATCCTTGCCCTGCTGGCGCGCGGCGATCTCACTGTTTCGGACCTGACGGAAATCCTCGGGCAATCGCAGCCACGCGTCTCCCGCCATCTCAAGCTGCTGCACGAGGCCGGGCTGATTGACCGCTGGCAGGAGGGATCATGGGCATTTTTTCGCCTGGCCGACCGCGAGGGCCCGCGCGAACTCGTCGCCGGGCTGATCGGGCGGCTCGACCCCGCCTGCCGGCAAGTCGAGCGCGATCGCGCGCGTCTTGACGAGGTCAAGCGCCGGCGCCAACAGCGGGCGGCGGACTATTTCGCTGCCAACGCTGCAGCGTGGGACGAACTGCGCAAGTTGCACGCGCCGGATGCTGCGGTCGAAGCGGCGCTGCGGGACGTCGTCGGCATTGGCCGGATTGGCGCCATGCTCGATCTCGGCGCCGGAACCGGGCGCATGCTCGAACTGTTCGCCCCGCAATTTCGGCGGGGTGTTGGCGTCGACCTGTCGCGCGAGATGCTTGATGTCGCCCGCGCCAATCTGGAGCGCGCCGGCATCAGCCATGCACAGGTGCGCCATGGTGACCTGTTCGCCGCGCCGGTCGAGCACGGCGCCTTTGACCTGGTGATCATGCACCAGGTGCTGCACTATCTCGATGATCCGGTGGTGGCCATCCGTGAGGCTGCCCGGTTCCTGCGGCCGGCCGGACGCCTCGTGATCGTCGACTTTGCCCCGCACCATCACGAATTCCTGCGCGAACATCACCAGCATGTGCGGCTGGGTTTTGCAGACGACGCCATTGCCGCGGCCTTTTCCCAGGCCGAGCTCGACGCGCAACGCCCGGTCGCCATCGCGCCGGCGGCGCCGGAGGGGCTCACCGTGATGATCTGGCCGGCGCGCGATCCGCGACTTCTGATTGCCCAGACCGAAACCGCGCAGGAGTATGCCTGATGAACGCCTTCCGCCTGTCCCGACGGCCCGATATCGGCGGCCAGCTGCGCGTCTCGTTCGAGTTCTTTCCGCCGAAGTCGGACGAGCTCGAAAAGCGGCTTTGGGAAACCGTCACGCGGTTGGCGCCGCTGGCGCCGCATTTCGTTTCCGTCACCTATGGTGCCGGCGGCTCGACCCGCGACCGCACGGCGCGCACAATCGAACGCATCCTGAATGAAACGAACCTCGTGCCGGCCGCGCACCTGACCTGTGTCGATGCCACGCGTGAGGACGTCGACCAGGTCGTGCGCGACTATGCCGCCCTCGGGGTTCGCAATTTCGTGGCGCTGCGCGGCGATCCGTCGGAAGGGGTCGGGGCGACCTACCGGCCGCATCCGCAGGGTTACGCCAACGGCGCGGAGTTGGCGGACGCACTGGCAAGACTTGGCGATTTCGACGTGTCCGTCTCGGCCTATCCCGAAAAACATCCCGAGAGCCCTGATTTCACCACCGATATCGAGATGCTCAAGCGCAAGGTCGATGCCGGAGCCAAGCGGGCAATCACACAGTTCTTCTTCGACAATGATGTCTACGAGCGCTACGTCGAGCGGGTGCGGCGCGCGGGGATCTATATCCCCATCATTCCTGGTATCCTGCCGGTGCACCAGTTCTCGCAGGTGGCGAATTTCGCCCGACGCGCCGGGGCACATGTGCCGGCCTGGCTCGCCGAACGCTTCGAGGGACTGGAGCGCGATCCGCAAACACATGCGCTTGTCGCCTCGGCGGTTGCCGCCGAACAGGTGCTCGACCTGATCGAACGCGGCGTACGCGACTTCCATTTCTACACGCTCAACCGTGCCGATCTCGCCTTCGCGATCTGCCATCTCATCGGCATTCGTCCGGTCGAAACGCGCGAGCCGCGGGCCGCCTGATCAGCCCGCGCGCCGGCCGAACACGCGCCCGTCGATGGTCACGAGGCCGGCCAGCACCACAAGCATGCCTGCGATCTCCCAGGTCTCCAGCCGCTCTCCGAGGAAGAGGACGCCGAGCGCCAGCGCGCTTGCCGGCACGATCATGGTCACCAGCGAGGCATTGGTGGCGCCTGCCGAAGCGATCAGCCTGAAATAGAGCACATAGGCAAAGGCAGTCGACAGAAGAGCAAGCGCAAGGACCGCGCTCAGGGCGGTTTCGGAGGCGCCGAACGCGGTAGCCGGGATGCCGGCGAAGGTCATCACCGGCAGCATCGCCACAGCCGAGCCGGTCAACTGTCCGGTCGCCACCAGCATCGGCGGCATGGCGGCAAAGCGGCGCGCCCATGTGGCAGCAAAGCCATAGGAGATCGCGGCGCCGACGATGGCAAGTTTCGCCCACACCGGACCGCCGAGACCGGCAGCGATGCCCGGCCCGATCATGATCGCGGCGCCGGCGACGCCGATGGCGATGCCTACCAGCTTGTGCGCCTGTGGTTCGCGCTCGATGCCGAAGAACCAGGCGACAAGGATGGTCCAGAACGGGGTGGTGGCATTGAGCACGGACGCAAGGCCGGCGCCGATCGCGGTTTGACCAATGAAAATGAGCGTGAAGGGAATGACGTTGTTGATCAGTGAAAGCACCAGCAGTGCGGGCAGGTGCTCGGTGAATGCGAGGAGCTTCTGTCGGGTCAGGATCACGACGATCCACAGCGCGCCTGCCGCGATGGCGACCCGCAGGAACACAAGCGTCAGCGGTTCGATTTCAAGAACGGCAACCCGTATGAAATAGAACGATGCTCCCCAAAGGACGCCAAGCAGGATCAGCGTGGCCCAATCGCGAAGGCGCATAGGCGATTTCCTTGTTTCCCGGCGTTCCTTATCATCGGCGGACCCGCCCGACACCCGATTTGCCGGAGCGGGCTGTTTCGCCCGGTTCGCCGCTGATAGCGTCTGCCGGCAAGGGAGCGCAGACACCGTCATGGAACGATTCGCAAACGCCACCGAAGCGGCCCTGAAACTGCGGCCGGACGAGCCGGTCTACTGTTTTCGTCCGGAAATCCTCAAGGGCGATGCGCGCCGCTTCATGGCGATGTTCCCGGGCAAGACCGCTTACGCGGTGAAGACCAATGGCGAGCCTCTGGTGCTCAAGACGCTGGTCGAGGCCGGTGTGGATTGCTTCGATGTGGCATCGCCGGCGGAGTTTGCCGCGGTGCGCGCTGTCAGCGATACGGCCGAACTCATCTACATGCATCCGGTCAAGGCTCAGTCGCACATCCGGCTTGCGCTCGAGGACTACGGTATTCGCACGACCGTGATCGACCACGAGGACGAACTGGCCAAAATCGTGCGCGTGGTCAAGGCGCTCGACCTTGATCCGGGCGCCATCACGGTCTTCGTGCGCATCGCCACCAAGGGGGAGGCGGCCTACGAATTGTCGAAGAAATTCGGCTGCGGGCCGGCGCAGGCCGTGGAGTTGCTGCAACGGCTGCACCGCACCGGCTTTCGCACCGGCCTGTGTTTCCATGTCGGCAGCCAGATCGAGGATCCAGACGTCTATGATGCCGCCCTGAAGTCGGCCGACTGGGTGCGCAACCGCGCAGCGGTGCCACTCGCCGCGCTCGACGTCGGCGGCGGCTTCCCCGCCGACTACGGCCACGAGCCGGAAAAGAAGCTCGACGACATGCCGTCGCTGCCGCAATTGATGAGCCGGGTACGCGGGGACCTGGCGGAATGGGGCTTCCTGCGCATGCCTCTGGTGGCCGAGCCCGGGCGGGTGATCGTGGCGCGCGCGTTTTCGCTGCTTGTGCGCGTCATGCTTCGCAAGGGGCGTCGGCTCTACATCAATGACGGCATCTGGGCGTCGCTGTCGGACAGCTGGACCGGGAAGATCGCTCTACCGGCCCGGTTCATCCCTGATCCGGCGATCCGGCAACGCAATGGCGACGAGAATGAAATCGTGCCGTTCCGCGTGTGCGGGGCGACTTGCGATTCCGTCGACATCCTGTCGCGCCCCTTCTATCTGCCGGAGACGATCGACACCGGCGACTGGATCGAGATCGGCCATATTGGCGCTTACTCGATGTCGCTGCGCACGCGGTTCAACGGGTTCTATCCGGACCGTTTCGTCGAGGTGACGACACCGTTCGACGAGGGCGGCATGCCGCATGGCTTTGTTTCGCTGGAGACAATGGCCGGCCGCATGTCCGGTCTTGCGTCGGTTTGAAGCATTGGCGTCGCGCACACCGCGGGCCTATGTTCCACTCATGGGACAGGGACGCGGAATGCCGAAGCTCGTTCGCTTCGTTCTGGTCAACTCCGCGATCGGTATCGCCATTGGCTGGGCGATTGCCGCCGGGCTCATCTGGTTCAATATCAGCGGTCTCGGAGACCTGGTCATGCACTCGTCGAGCCGCGTCGCCGCGATCGTCGTACTCGGCTCGTCCTTCGGCATCACCTTCGGCTTCGCCTACCTGACCACGTCGGTCCTGTTGCTGCCGACCGACAAGGACGAATTCGACCGCTACTGATCAGCCAGCGAACGCCAGCCAGACAAGCACGATCAGGCTTGTGAGCGCGGCGTTCAGGCCCATGGCGATGCCGGCGAAAGCGCCGGCGGTTTCGGAAACCTGGAATGCGCGCGCCGTGCCAATGCCATGCGAGGCGATGCCGACGGCGAATCCGCGCGCGGCATAGTCGCGGATGCGCAACAGGTTCATCATCGGCGTGACAAGGAGTGCGCCGATGATGCCGGTCGCAATCACCAGAACGGCGGTCAGCTCCGGCACGCCGCCGAGCGACTTGGACAATTCCATGGCCACCGGAGCGGTGACCGATTTTGGCGCGATCGAGGCGAGCATTGCCGGCGGCGCGCCGAAGGTCCAGGCCACCGCAACTGCGCTGGCCGCGGCCACGAGCGACCCCACGGTCAATGCCGCCGCCATCGCGCCGAGATTGGCGCGCACCAGCGCGCGGTTCTTCCACAGCGGCACCGCAAGCGCCACGGTCGCGGGGCCGAGCAGGAAATGCACGAACTGGGCGCCCTCGAAATAGGCGGAGTAGTCGGTTCCGGTTGCAAGCAGCACCGCGATGATGGCCGCGGCCGCCAGGGCGACCGGATTGGCCAGCGGATGGCGGGAAAGCCGGCGTGACAGCGCATCGGCGGCGACATAGGCGGCCAGGGTCAGCGTCAGCCACAACAGCGGCGAGGCTGACAGGTAGACCCAGAGTGCCTTGACATCAGGCGTCATTGCCGCGGCTCCAGCGCTTGACGAGGAGAAACGCGCCCACCGCGGCCAGAAGGGTCGCGGCGGTAGACAACACCAGCGCCAGCGCCAGGGCCACGCCGCTCTCGGCCAGTACCGCACCATGGCGGACAATGCCGACGGCGGCCGGGACGAACAGCAGCGACAGGTGACGAAGGATGCCCGCGGACACCGCATCGACCGAGGCGGACGGCCCGCGCCTGACGAACAGGAACGCCAGGAAGAATGCCATGCCGATGACGGGGCCGGGAAAGGCGACATCGGGCAGCGCCTGCGCGATCACGATCGCGACGCTTTCGCCGGCCAGCTGGAAGGCCAACAGGACAGCGACCGCGGCGGGGACGGAGAGTTCGCCCTGCTGGCTCACGCTCCGGTTCAGCCGGCGTTTGCCGCCAGCCAGGCGCGCCAGGATTTGCCGTCGCCGCGGAAGACGTTGATGTCGGCGTCGCCCTTCACGCCGGGAACGCGACCGGTTCCGGTGTACTGCCAGAACAGCCAGGGATGATTGTCATACTTGGCGTCGGGATGCTCGTTGGTGGCGCGCAGCCACCAACCGTAGCCCTTGAACGACGCCAGGCCGTTGTCATCGAAGAAATCAGGGGTGGTGTAGATGATGGGCTTCTTGCCGTAATGACGCTCGACCATCTGCAGGAAGACGCGCATCTCGCTGCGGACCTTGTCTGCCGGCGGGCGGATCTTGCAGGTCGGCGATTGCGGGTTCCACTCCATGTCGAGGACCGGCGGCAAGGCGGCGGCTTCGCGCGGGACATTGCGGATGAACCATTTGGCCTGTTCGGCCGCCGAACGGCAGAAATAGAAGAAATGATAGGCGCCGCGCGGCAATCCGGCGGCTTTCGCCTTGGACCAGTTCGTGGCGAAATTGTCGTCGACCCGGTCGCCTCCTTCGGTCGCCTTGAGGAAAGCGAAGGCCACGCCGTTGGCGCGGGCATGGGCGAAATCGATCGACCCTTGATACTTGGCCACGTCGATACCGTGGATGTCGTGGGCGTGCGGGCTTCGCGTACCGAAATCGAACGGGTCGGAATCGCCGAACCGCGGCTTGCGTCCGGTCTGGTAGCCCAGGCTGGCGGTCGCGGGCGCTGCCGCGTTGACCTGGGCATCCTGCTCGGCGGCCAGTGACACGATCCCGCTGTCGTTGTCGGGGCTGGCGGCCACAGCCGCCTTCGGTGCGGACACAGCGCCGACATTGCGCGCGTCGATGCCCGAAGTGGTGCAACCAGCGGCCGCGACAGCCACGAGCAGGGCGGAAAGGCGTCGCTTCAAGACCTGAATCCCCAAACAATCCCCGTCCGCCTTGCCATGCTGGCGGACTCTCTCTTCATGCTCGCCATTCTTGGTAAAGATTTCGGCAATTTTCCGGCCGACGGCAAGTGCGGCACCCGGAAATCGCAAAAAAAGCGCGCGGGCGCTTGCCGTCGGCATTGCGCGGCGTCACCAATGGGGAAAGGGAGAAACCCATGCGCGTTCTCGTCGGTCTGGTGAAGTGGCTTCTCATCATCGTGGTCGCGGCGGCGGCGGGGCTCGCAGCCTGGCTCCGTTTCGCGCCGCCCGATCTCATCCGGGTCGCCAACGGCTACAGCGCCAAGATCGTCTGTTCCAACGTGTTCCTGGCCGGCCGTGACGCCAGTGAGGTCATGGCGGTGGATGTGCAAGCCCCGGGTCACCCTATTCTCGGATATGTCACTGTCGAGGTCGACGACAGCGCCGGAACGGTTTCGGCGTCGCTGCTCGGCCTTTTCGGGGCGCAGATCGCGCGCCATGCCACCGGGGCCGGATGCGCATCGGTCCCCGACCGGGACCTTGCGGCGGCGCGTGCACCGGCCATGGCTGCTCCTGTCGTCGCGCCGCCGTCCGATGGACTTTGGCCGGCCGGCAACCGCGTCGATGCCAGCCAGGATCCCGCGATTTCGGCCATCCTCGACGATCCGGCGATGACTGGCCCGGGGATGCGTGCCGTGGTCGTCGTCAAGGACGGGCGCATCGTTGGCGAACGCCATGGCGACGGGTTCAGTGCCGAAACGCCACTGCTCGGCTGGTCGATGACCAAGACCGTCAATGCCGCACTGCTGGGAACCGTGGTGGGAGCCGGACGCCTGTCGGTCGGACAGCGCGACCTGCTTTCGCAATGGCAGGGCGACTCGCGCGGACAGATCTCGGTGGCGGACCTGCTAGCCATGTCGTCGGGCCTCGCCTTCAACGAGGACTATGGCGATGTCACCGATGTGACGCGGATGCTCTATCTCGAACCCGACATGGCGGGGTTCGCCGCCTCGCGGCCGGCCGAGGCCGGGCCGGGAGAGGCGTTCTCCTACTCGAGCGGCACGGCCAACATCCTGTCGCGGCTGTGGCAGAACGCTGTCGGCGATACTGCCGCATCATGGCCGGGCGAGCATTTGTTCGGACCGCTTGGCATGGCGTCGGCGACGCTGGAGATGGATGCGCGCGGCACGTTCACCGGTTCGTCCTACCTCTATGCGACGGCGCGCGACTGGGCACGGTTTGGCCAGCTTCTGCTTCAGGACGGGGTATGGAACGGGCAGGCGGTATTGCCGGCCGGTTGGGTGGCCATGATGCGCGAGCCCAACCCGGTGTCGAACACCGGCTACGGGCCGCAATACACCAAGGGTCAGATGTGGCTGCGCGGCCCGGAGGCCGGGACGCCCGAAGGTGTCGATCCCGATCAGGGTTTCGACATTCCCGACGACACGGTCTGGGCGCTCGGCCATGACGGCCAGTCGATGGCAATCATCCCGTCGCGGAACATGGTCGTGGTGCGGCTGGGGCTCACGCCGTCCAAGCTCGCCTACAAGCCGCAGGCCATGGTGTCTGCACTCATCAAGGCGATGTGAAGCGGCGCGTCACGTCTGGCCGGTCGAGGCCAGGACGTCCTTGAACCACGAGACCGACGGGTCGAACGCCTTTCCGCCCTTGATGCGCGGAAACTCGATGGCGCGCAACCTGTTGCCCTGTTCCTCGTCATGGCCGATGAGGCCGGGCACGCCGTCGAGCGCCGACTGGACGGCGAGGTCGGCCATGCCCTTGATGAGGCGCAGGTCGTCGACATTGGCGGCGGCGGAGCGGGCATAGTAGCCCGATTTCTGCACCAGCGTCTTTTCCGCGCCGATGGCCTTGGAGAATTGCTTGGCGAACCAGTCGCCGACATTGATCGTATCGAGCTTGACGTGGCCGAAGGCATCGCGGGCAAGCTCGACGCCGGCCGCCGCACGCTCGGCGACAATGGCGTCGACGCCGGCGCCTTCCGAAACAAAGATCGAAACGGAACCATTTCGGGCCATGCGTGCCTTGAGGCGCTCGGCTTCGGCGTCGATGTCGAAGGCGAGTTCCGGCACGTAGACGCCGTCCATGGCCTTGAGGTCGGCATTCATCAGGAATCCGGTCGGAAACTCATGATGAGCCGACAGGCGCAGATAGGCCGCGGCTGTGGCCGCCGTCAGCCAGCCGCAGTGGCGGCCCATCACTTCATGGATGATCAGCGTGTTGGGATTGGCCGTCTGTTCGTTGACGACATTGTCGAAGAAGCGCGCGCCATACTCGGCCGCCGTCCAGGCACCGAGCGACTGCCTGACCGGAACGATGTCGTTGTCGACGGTCTTGGGCAGGCCGACGACGGTCAGGTCATGGCCATTGGCCTTGAGATAGGCAGCAAGTTCGGCGGCCTGGGTGGAGGTGTCATCGCCGCCGATGGTGTGCAGGATGGTGATGCCATCAGCGACGAGCTGGCGGGCGGCAACCTCGAGCGGGTTCTGGCCTTCGCTGACCAGGCCGCGCTTCACGCAATCCTTCGCATTGGTGACCTTGACGCGGCTGTTGCCGATCGGTGACCCGCCATAGCGATGCAGGAGCGGCGCCTTCTCGCGCATGGCGCCGTCGACCGGCATGGAGACGCCCTTGAGCAGGCCCTGGTAGCCGTTGCGGTAGCACAGCAGCTCGATGTCCGGCGCCACTTCGGAGTAGCGTTCGATCAGGCCGCCGACCGCCGAGGACAGGCACGGGGCGAGGCCGCCGGAGGTGAGCATGGCGACTTTCGGGGTCTTGGCGGACATTGCGGGCTCCTGCGCGAATGGGTCGGTTTTTCCCTAGCGGGATTCACGACCGCGAGAAAGCGGCGTTCGGTCGCGCTCCAGCCTCAGGCGGTGCCGATTCCGCGCAGAAGCCATCCGACAGCGAAGGCCATGGCCGAGGCCGCGCCGCCGATGACCAGGGTCTCGATCGCCGAACGCCACCAGGGCGCCAGCGACCAACGGCTCTTGGCAGCACCGATGAGGACGAAGACGAGCCCTGTCAGTCCCGCCGACCAGGCAAAGGCATCGGAAGTTCCGGCCAGGTAGGGCAGAAGCGGCACGGCGCCACACAGGACGAAGGCTGCGAATGTCGCGAACGCGGCGAGCACCGGCGAGGAATAGTTCGGCGACAAGCCGTATTCGTCGGTCAGCATCAGATCGATCCAGGTCTCCTCGCGCGCCGTGATCGCCTTCACCGCATCTTCCAGGCTATCGCCGGAGAGCCCCTTGGCGGCGAGGATCTGGCGGACTTCCTCGCGCTCGCCATCCGGTTCGATCCGGATGTGCTTGCGCTCGATCTCGCGAACGCGCTCGACATCATCGGCGACGGTCTTGGCGCCGGAGTAGTTGCTGGCGGCCATGGAGAAACCGTCGGCCACCAGATTGGCGAGGCCGAGGACCAGGATCACTGTCGTGGACAATTGCGCGCCGACCACGCCGGAGACGACGGCGAATGTGGTCACGGCCCCGTCGATGCCGCCATAGACGAAGTCACGCAGATAGGAGGGTTTCTGCCCGGCGGAGAGGCGCTGGGCAATGGCGTCGGCGCGGTGCGAGTGCTCGAGCGGCATGGCGTGTCCGGACCCGTCAGGCAGCCGGCAGTGTCATCCGCGCGGTGCGAGAGGGCAATTGGTGAAATGGCCGCACGGTCGGGCAGTCGCCCCGGCGCCGAATTCCCGGTTGCCAATCTGCTCCTGTGCAGCAACAATTCCGCTGTCGCCATCGGTTCGGGGCAAAAGGCGGCGTGTCATCCCATGGGAGAACCACATGAAACGCACCTCTGTTGCCCTGCTGCTCTTTCTTGCCGCCCAGCCTGCCCAGGCTCAGACATGGTCCTTCGATCCGGCGGGGCACGTGGTCATTCCCGCCGCGGTGTCCGGAGAAAAGATCGCGGGTGCGGCGATGAGTTGCCGTGGCGACCAGTTCTCCGTTGTCCTGAACGGCGTGACCATCGGCGATGGCAAGGCCGATACCGCCGTGGCGATGCTCATCGACGGCAAGCTGTTTGCAACGACGGCAAAGGGCACCACCGGCGCGATCGCCGTTCCCGCCGATGCGGTTACAGGTCTCAAGACCGGCAAGCGGGTGACGTTCAGCTTCCCCTCCGGCGGGAAGACCGTCGAAACGACATTCGCGCTCAAGGGTTCGCAAAAGGCGATCGAGGCGCTTGCGGCCAATTGCGCGCCGGCCAATTTGCCCGAGCCGATCTCGGCCAATGGCGGCACGATCGAGGTCGCCGACAGCTACGCCGCCGGCCAACTTGTGTCGGTGCCGTTCTCGAAACCCGACAAGTCGAATTCCTTCTGGGTCGGGTTCGTCAATGTCGGCGGCGGACCCACCGACTACATGTCCAACGGCTATGCCTACACATCGGCCGGCAATCCGGCGAAGATCACCGCACCCTCGAAGCCGGGCACCTACGAAATCCGCATGGCGGACGATACCGACAAGGTGATGCTGGTGGCCAAGGCCGTGACCATCACGCCGTCAGTCGCCGGATCGGTTTCGGCGCCGGCCTCGGCGGTCGGGGGGACCCATGTCGATGTCGTCCACAACGGGCCGGACGGGACCAGCAACCAGATCGTGATCATGCCGCGCGGCGCGGCGGACTCGAGCGTCAACTCGCAGCACTCCAACAACACGTCGGTCAGTCCGGCGCGGCTGCGCGCGCCGCTGAGCGGCGGCGACTACGAGGTGCGCTACATCCTGGCCGTCGGGGAACCTGTTGTCCTGGCGCGCCAGCCGATCACCATCTCTCAGGCGGCACCGGTGTCGCTCTCGGCCACCGAAGCGACCGCGGGACAGGAATTCGCCGTCGCGCTCGGCGCTGACGCGCCGCGAATGTCCGGCGACTATGTCTACATCGCCCGCCCGGGCGCTGCCGGAAACAATTACGAGGGCGGCTACGCTTCGGTTCCGGGCTCGGGCGACGTGACGATCAAGGCTCCGTCCGAAGCCGGTGCGTGGGAAATCCGTTATGTCGCCCCGGACAATGGCGATTGGGCCCCGCTTGGCAGCGCGCCACTGACGGTCAAGTAGCGTCAGGGGAGCCACATCCGCCCGGCGTCGGCGGGATGATGATCACCGCATCGCCGGGCGCGACCGTGGTCTGATCGCTGGATCTCAGCGTTTCGACCCGCCCGTCGGCGCGTCGTATCTCGGTCCGGCCCGGTTCGCCGTCGCCGCCGCCGTAGATGCCGCGCGGCGGCCGATGGCGATGCGACGCCAGCATCGCCAGGTCCATCGACTCGCGGAAACGGATGACGCGGCGCGTGCCATCGCCGCCGTTCCAACGCCCGCGCCCGCCCGAGCCTTCGCGGATCGAGAATTCCTCCAGAACCACCGGGAAGCGCAGTTCGAGGATTTCGGGATCGGTCAGGCGCGAGTTGGTCATGTGCGTGTGCACGCCGGAGGCACCGGCGAAACCTTCGCCGGAGTTCATCCGCCCGGCCGGGGCGCCGGAGCAGATCGTCTCGTAGTATTGGTGCGTGGCGTTGCCGAAGGTCAGATTGTTCATGGTGCCTTGCGCATTGGCCATGGCCCCCATCGCCTCGAACAGCGCGTTGGTGACGTGCTGCGAGGTTTCGACATTCCCGGCGACGACCGCGGCCGGCCATTCCGGTTTCAGCATGCAGCCGTCGGGGACGACGATGTTGATCGGTCGCAGGCAGCCGGCGTTCATGGGGATGGAATCCTCCACCATCACCCGGAAGGCATAGAGGACCGCGGCGCGCGTAACCGGTTCCGGCGCGTTGAAATTGTTCGCCATCACCGGCGAGGTTCCGGTGAAATCGACGGTCGCCTCGCGCTTGGCGCGATCGACGGTGATGCGGACTCGGATCGTCTGGCCGGTGTCGGTCGGATAGGTGGCTTCCGATTCGTCCGGCAGCCGGTCGAGTACGCCGCGGACCGCCTCGGCTGCGTTGTCCTGCACGTGCCCCATATAGGCCTCGACCACGGGCAGGGTGAAATGCTCCACCATGCGCCGCAGTTCAGCCACGCCGCGCGCATTGGCGGCGATCTGCGCCGTCAGATCGGCGATATTCTGGCGGACATTGCGTACCGGCCATGGGTGTGCGGTCAGCAGGTGCACCAGTTCGGCTTCGCGGAAGCGGCCGCGCTCGACCAGGCGGAAATTGTCGATGAGCACGCCTTCTTCTTCCACCGAGGTGGCAAGCGGCGTCATCGATCCGGGGGCGATGCCGCCGATGTCGGCGTGGTGACCGCGCGAGGCAACATAGAACAGGATATCCCGGCCTGAATCATCGAACACCGGTGTGACCACCGTGATGTCGGGCAGGTGCGTGCCGCCATTGTAGGGCGCGTTGAGCGCGTATGCGTCGCCGGGCGCCATGGTGCCGGCGTTGAGGCGGATAATCGTTTCGACGGAGCGATCCATCGACCCGAGATGGACGGGCATGTGAGGGGCATTGGCCACAAGCGCGCCATTGCGATCGAACACGGCGCAGGAGAAGTCGAGGCGTTCCTTGATGTTGACCGAGTGCGCGGTGTTCTGAAGCGTCACGCCCATCTGTTCCGCGATCGACATGAACAGATTGTTGAACACCTCCAGAAGGATCGGGTCGGCCCGGGTGCCGACTGCTGCCACACGGCGCTTCGGCTCGATCCGGCGCAGGAGCACATGGCCGCGTGGCGTGACCTCGGCGCGCCAGCCGGGCTCGACCGCGATCGTCTGGTGATCCTCGACCACCAGGGCCGGACCATCGATGCGCGCGCCAGGCATCAGGTCCGGGCGCATGTGGATCCCGGCCTCGCGCCAGGCGCCTTCCATGTATACGGGCCGGCGCCGGTCCGTTCGCGCCCGGTGCTCCTGTCCAGGGTGTGCCGTCTCGTCGCGGCCGGCGACACGGGCGTTGCGGCCCTCGACCTCCACGGTTTCGACCATGAGGCCGCGACCCTCGTAGATGAAACCGAATTGCGCGCGGTGGGCGGTTTCGAAATCCGTGTGAGCCTGTTCGATCGACACGCCGGCGAAGTTGACCGGCAGAGTGGTGTCGGACCCTTCGTAGCGGATGTGAAGCCTTGGGTACCAGCAGACGTCGTCGGGCACGACGCCCTGGGCACCGAGTTCGGCCATGACATCGGCGACCAGCTCGTGGATGCACGCGTCCAGCACCGCGTCGGCGGCTGGTTCGAGCCTGGTCAGAACCGCCTTCTGGCGGTTGGCCTGCACCGATGACAGGCCGATCCCGTAGGCCGAGAGCAGGCCGGAGAACGGATGGATCAGCACGGCCTCCATGCCGAGCGCATCGGCGACGAGGCAGGCATGCTGGCCGCCGGCGCCGCCGAAGCAGTTGAGCAGATAGCCGGTGATGTCATGGCCGCGCTGCACCGAGATGGTCTTGATGGCGTTGGCCATGTTGTCGACGGCAATGGTGAGGAACCCTTCCGCGACCGCTTCCAGCGAGCGCCCGTCGCCGATGTTGGCGGCAAGGGCCGCAAATGCGGACTGGACTGCCGCGCGGTCGAGCGGCTGATCCTGCGCGGGGCCGAAAATGGCAGGGAACAGGTCCGGCTGCAGCTTGCCCAAAAGGACATTGGCGTCGGTGACGGTCAGCGGGCCGCCGCGCCGGTAGGCCGCCGGGCCGGGATTGGCGCCAGCCGATTGCGGCCCGACCCGGTAGCGCCCCTGCTCGAACTTGAGAACCGATCCGCCGCCGGCGGCGACGGTGTGAATGCGCATCATCGGCGCGCGGATGCGCACGCCGGCAACAATGGCATCGAAGGTCCGTTCGTAGTCGCCATCGAAATGGGCGACATCGGTCGAGGTCCCGCCCATGTCGAAGCCGATGGTGTGGCCAAATCCGGCCATCTGCGCGGTTTCGGCCATGCCGACAACGCCGCCGGCCGGTCCCGACAGGATCGCATCCTTGCCCTGGAACAGTTCGGCCGAGGTCAGCCCTCCGGACGACATCATGAACAGCAGGCGCGGGCCATCCCCGGCGCTGCCACGCGCCAGTTCGCCGCGCACGCGTTCCACATAGCGTCGCAGGATCGGGGAAAGGTAAGCGTCGGCGACGGCGGTGTCGCCGCGCGCCACGTATTTGACCAGCGGCGATACACTGTGACTGGCGGACACCTGGGCAAAGCCCGCCTTGCGGCAGAACTCCTCGACCGCGCGTTCGTGTTCAGGGAATGCCCATGCATGCATGAAGGCAATCGCGACGGCGTCGATGCCGTCGGCGCGGGCCGAGAGGATGGCGGCGCGGGCCGACGCCAGGTCCAGCGGCCGTTCGACCGTGCCATCGGCAAGAACACGCTCGTCGATCTCGATGACGCGCTCGTAGAGTTGTTCCGGCAGGACGATCTTCTTGGCAAAAATGTCCGGCCGTGCCTGCCAGGCCAGGCGAAGCGCATCGCGAAAACCGCGGGTGGCAAGGAAAAGAACCCGGTCGCCCTTGCGCTCCAGCAGCGCGTTGGTGGCCACCGTCGTGCCCATGCGCACCTCCGCCACCAGCCCCGGCGGGATGGGGGCGCCGGCAGCAAGGCCGAGCAGCCTGCGGATGCCGGCGACGGCGGCGTCGGCATAGGCGTCGGGATTTTCCGACAGAAGCTTGGCGGCATGCAGACGGCCGGCCGGATCGCGGCCGATCACGTCAGTGAAGGTGCCGCCGCGGTCGATCCAGAACTCCCACTGCCGGAGCTCATTCACGGCCAAGCTCTCCAAGCCGGTCAGCCTCGAGGATCATCATGCGCTCGCCATGGTGCAGGTGAAAACCGAGCTTCTCGTAGAAGGCGATGGCACCTATGTTTTGGTGATCGACATCGAGCTTGATGAACGCCGCGCCCTGGTCCGCCTCGCGGGCGATCGCCGCGGCAAGCAGGCCGCGCCCGAGCTTCAGGCCGCGTGCCGGCGGGGCGACATAGAGATCGGCGACGAACAGGCCGACCGCGCCACGCCAGCCGGAATAGGTCCAGGAATAAAGGCACATGCCATCGGCGGGCTCGCCTTCGGGTGCGGCAATCAGGATGGAGAAGCGCCGGTCGCCTTGCGGTCCGTAGCGGGCCAGCGAGACGACATCGGCGCGCGGGGTGAGCGGGGCGGCGACATCGATGGAGAGCGCCCGCAGCATGGCGACGACCGCCGGGAGATCCTCCTGTACGGCGGGTCGGATCACATGGCGGCCGCGCCAGGGAAAGCGGAAGCTGTCGGTCATCGATCCGACCGGAACCCGCCCAGGAAGGCGACAAGATTGTCGCCGAGCGCGGCATTGAGATAACCCCCTTCCTGGACAAGCACCGTCGGCAGCGCCATCTGCCCGATCGCAGCGCCGATGCGGGCGAACCCGGCGGTGGTGACGGAAAGGCCCCGAAACGGGTCGCTCTCGTGTGCATCGAGGCCGAGCGCAACGACAAGGGCATCGGGCGCGAAGGCCTTGATGCGCTCGCGAGCATGGTCCAGCGCCGCCATGAACCCGTCATCGCCAGTGCCGCGCGGCAGCGGCAGGTTCAGATTGTAGCCGAGGCCAGGCCCGACGCCGCGTTCGACAGCGTGGCCCCAGAAGAACGGGTAGAAGCGCACCGGATCGGCATGCAGCGAGACCGTCAGCACATCGCTGCGTGCGTAGAAGATCGCCTGCGTGCCGTTGCCGTGGTGAAGGTCGACATCGAGGATGGCGACCCGGCTGCCGAGGCGGGCTGCGGCAATCGCCGCGTTGTTGAGGTAGCAGAAGCCGGCGGCCTGGTCGGCGGTGGCGTGGTGGCCGGGCGGGCGGCACAGCGCGTAAGCCGCGCGGTCGCCCCCGCGC
>WPCI01167988.1_pt1 | contig 18819 bp, 16 predicted proteins | sample 5399871 | NCBI WGS metagenome assembly WPCI01 (sample SAMN12869469, study PRJNA574797) | sludge metagenome | isolation source: wastewater treatment of pH7 | place: China:Beijing | collected 2019-05-20 | reverse complement strand
GGATGGAATGGCACAGATATGGCCGTTTTGACTATCAATGCTATCGCCACATTTCTTGGTGTAGTCACTGGCGTTTCTGCATTTAATTTAAAAAATAAGGAGGACTAGAATGAAAAAGAAAATTACGTTACTGAGCCTATTAATGGCTCTTTTTTTATCGCCAATTCATAGTTTTGCTTATGAGGTGAATAATGAGTTTAATCTAGGTGCTAATGAGGGTAGTTCGATCAGAGCGAATCCGAATTATATTATTGCTCACGATACCGCAAATGCTTCGGCAACGGGGCGGAATGAAGCTACTTATATGAAGCGGAACTGGATGAATGCTTACACAAGCTATATTGTTGGTGATGGGATTGTTTACCAGGTTGGCGAACCAGGCTTTGTTCAGTACGGAGCTGGATCGTATGGTAATGCTAACTCACCGGTTCAGATTGAGCTACAAGCGACGCCGAACGCTACTTTGTTTAAACAGAACTATAAGGTGTATATCGAATTAATTCGTGACAGCGCAAAACGTTTCAACATTCCGCTTACGGTGGATAGCCCTGTAAATGGAAAAGGTGTAATCAGTCATCAATATGTCTCAACAAATTGGTGGGGCGATCATACGGACCCGTATGGCTATTTAGCAAGTCAGGGTGTCTCCCAAGCGCAATTTGCGCATGATGTGAAGTATGGTTTTGAATCAAACGAGAACAAACCTGCACCGACACCAAGTAAACCTGTAGATCCAACTACCGCAGGCTCAGGATATTCTGTACTGAACGATGGCAAAGGCAATCATGCTCATGTTGATCAATGGGGGAGAATCGGGAACACCTTGAAGGCACGTGGGTGGCATGTAGCAAATTACAAATATCAATATGTATTCATTATTGATCGTACAACTGGTAAAGAATTAGCACGTCAAAAAGCACCTGGTGTAGCACGCCCAGATGTGAATGTAGCATATAAAACGACTGGTAAAGTCGGTTATGATGTGAACTTCAATGCTAAACAATTTAGTGGGAAATCAGTCATTGTTATGACACGTGCAACCAATGATGCTAACGGAAATACTTCTGGTGGTCATCAAGACTTTTATGAAACACGCTGGTATCACGATATTAAGTAAATTAAACAAACAGCCCTCTACAGCCTTAGGTGGTTGTGGAGGGTGTTTTTTGCTATTTAAATAAATCCCAAAAGCTAAACGTAGTTTTTTTATACACTTTATTATATGCGGCTTTCTTCGGATCCTTAATCCATCCAGTGCCTTTTTTGCCGTAGCCAGGTATAACTGCTTTTTTCAATTGCCTTTTTGCTTTACCAGTAGTTCTGGCGCTAATTGATCTCTTAATACTTGGTTTGCGTACTCCAAACTTCATAATAACAACTCCTTATTCCCCTACATAGTATGGTTCGTCTTTATAAGCATCATGGTTCTCAAAAATATAACTGCGTCCTTGGTCATCAACATGGGTAGGAGGGGTTTGTTGCTTTTGACTTGGATCAATTCCATTTTCTCTAGCTAACTGCTCATTTAATCTTGCGTAGTATTCTCTGTCTTGCCGCTCTTGTTCAGTCATTGGTGGAGCACCAGTAATAACTGTTGGGCTTGAGTCAGGAGTTTGTTGTTGTGCCTGCTCCGTAGCTTGTTGTTGCTGAACTTCTTGAGCGGATGCTTGCTGTTTTATAGATTCCAAATTTTGAGTTGTAGTTTCTAACCGTTTTAATAGTTCAGCATTCCCACCAGGTATTGCTTCAATAGCGGCTTTTGCAGCTGATATAGTTTCGTCAGTTGGATTTGCTTCGGCATTCTTCATAGCTGTATCGGCTTCTAGGACTTTCTTAGAGATTTCCTCTTGTTTTTTCTTTTCGGCTTCTTCAGCTTGCTTTTTAGCTTTAGTAGCTTCTTTTTTCTTCAAGTCATCTGTCGAACTTGTTTTTGTTTCTTGTTTAGAAGTAGCATCTGTCGATTCAACCTCCTTATCGCTAGAACAAGCTGAAAACAACAGGGCGGAACATACTAACAAGATACCAACAATCTTTTTCAAACCTTCCCCTTCTTTCTTAAAATTAATAATTCGTAATCATTTTACCATTTTGAGAAAGAAATTGAACGGATAATCTATACTTAAACAAGGTTAAAATATAAAAAAATGACTACCCTTTTGACTACCTAATTGAAATATTTAAAGTAAGTAAAAAGATTACAGTAAAGTGATAGTTGTTTATTTGTAAAGAAAGTTGAACGAAAACAAGTAAATATAATTCGTGATTTCAAACTCGAAATCCGGCGAGCCGCAGTAATGTGGTGCACGGGTTCAAGTCCCGTACCTTCCTTATTTATCTATCATTTGACGTGGCCTTGGCCGCGTTTTTTTGTATTCTTTTATGCTTTGAATAAAAACGTGGGCTGCTTAAAATCACTACGGTGTACTTGTAGTAAGAAGTTTAGTGAATAAAGCATTTCCGGCAACTTCTGTTATAATCAAAGATAAGTATTTTAATCAAAGATTTGTGCTGAAAAGGAGGGAGAACTGTGGAAGAGACGGTATTTTTTAATTTGGGTAATGCGCTTGCAGTAAAGCGTGATTCTAAAGAATTGATCAAAGAGGCTCAAATTGTCAAGGATCAGCGTAAACCGTTAGGCAAATTAGTCATTGTTGAAGATGAAGAGCAAGGGACCCATATTCTTTTTGAACTAGCTGATCAGGAGGAGCCTTCTAAAACGACGGAAGCCTTTAAAGTAAAAAAGATTATTGACTAGTCGCTGAGAAAGTATTCTAAAATTGTTTCGCTTAGTCTAGTAGTGCAGCAATTGTTTGTCTTTTATTGAGTGAGCTAAATTAAGTAGAAATAGATAAGGTTAGCGGCTTGTCTTATCTATTAGTAGCAATAGGGTTCTGAGATATTCAATCATCTCAGAACCCTATTCTAATCTTTTTGAACAAGTTTTAATCCATTCTGTCGAGCCGTATTATTCGACTCGCTTCAGCTTTTTTTATAAGCTAAAGAAAAAAGAGGAGGATTTGCGATGATTAAGTTAGCGGTAGAGATTGAACCGGCGGTCACCAAGATTTACTTTGACGAACAAGGCATGATGACGATCTATCGGGAGTTGAAAAAAATTCCGGCTTTAACTAGTGAAATGTTGATATTATCCTTTCGAGGACGCGAACCCCAGACGATTGATCACGGGAAATCGATTGATAAAAAAATTCTGGAAAACTCTGACAGTCTTGTGATAATCAGTGTTCCCTGGGAGCTGGAAATTAAAGCGTTAGCGCAGCAAATGTTAGCGGCTTGGCAAACGGCTGGTTTGAAGGTCAAGGGGTTATCTGACTCACAAAAAATCGCGGTCAATCATTTCCCGACAGCTACGGGTTATCAGCAGGAGTTATTTGAGATTTTGGCAACATTTGGTTATGAAAATAAAAAAATTAAGAAAAAACCGGCTAAAGCGCAACATCGTTGGAATAAGCAGATTAGTGAGATTTCATTTTATATTGATTATAATGGAGCAACAGGAGAAGTCATTTGGCAAAAGCGCAATGAGATGCTGCTGAAGGCAGGGGCAAAATTAACCAAAGAAATCCCGTTAAACAAAGATGGTTCGATTGGTTTTAGCGCTCGTTTAGCTGAGAAATTGCGTGCTGATCATGCAGACCAAATATCCAATTTCGTAACGACGGAAGATCTTATTTTTAAAAGTGTCAATGAAATCGGAATGTTTTTATATTATGCAGGGACTAATGGTTGGTTGGTTCTAAAAGATGAAAACGGCAAGACGATTGATGAATACTCTGTAGTGAATTAAATAGAATCAAAATTCAAGCGGCTTTCGAGTCGCTTGAATTTTCTGTGCTAGACATACTATTTATTTCTCGCCTAACGAATGGAGTAGTGAGTTTCTAATTTGCAATCATAAATATTCAAAGAAAAAAGCTGCCTACATTAAGCGTTAGGCAGCTTTTGAAACTTGGTTTAATTACAGGTCAAGATATTTAGTCAGATAATCAGCTAGACCGTCTTCAGTGTTAGGCTTTTCAGTGATGTCGTTTGCCACTGCTTTAAGCTGATCTGTTCCGTTAGCCATCGCAACACCCCAACCTGCAAATTTCAGCATGTCAACATCGTTGTGCTCATCCCCAAATGCGAGAACGTCTTCTTGTTTCACGTTAAGACTTTTGATTACTCGCTTTAAGCCATGAGCTTTTTGAATCCCTTTAGCGACCACTTCTAAGATTGGATTTGGTCCGCCCCAAGTATTTACTTCTACTTCCGTCCCAAATTGCTGCTTCAATTCATCAGAAACGCCAACAACATTTTCGGGTTGACTACGTAGCAGGATCGAGGTGGGATTAGTTCGTAATGTATTGACGGTTAGCAGATTATCACTCGTTGCGAAATCGCTGGCAAAGAAATGTTGGTCAAAGAATTTTAAATCATCAATAAAGAACGTATCGCGGTTTTCAGCCGCAATAAAATCTAACTTAAGATTTTTCTTTTCTGCGAGCATTTCAAAAACAATTCTTCGATTAATTGATGCTTCTTGTTCATCTGCCCATTTTTTACCGGGTAAATGAACTAAAGCACCGTTAAAATTAATCATCGGTGTCGTTAGCTGCAGGTCATGATAAAAGTTTTTGCTCATGCGGTAAGGACGACCGGTAGCAATCACGACCGAATGGCCATCCGCGATTGCTCGGTGTAAAGTTTTGGCTGTCTTATCAGTAATCTTAGATTCTTGGTTAAGAGTTGTTCCATCTAAGTCAATAGCGATTAATTTTTTCATAAAAACTCCTTTCTCTACTAACAAAAAAATTTGTCTTCGAGTCGAATACTAAATGACCTATCAGTTGATGACAAAATCTATGGAAATTCCAATGATCTGTTTTCAATTTAAGCGAGCTTGCTGTTTAAAGGTAGACTTAGTATTCTTGTGTCAATTTGTTTCAGTCTAGCATATTCGTTAGAAAACGCAACTGTAGCGCTTAAAAAAGAGGCAAGTATTAAAAAAATTTAGCGCTTTTCAAGAGAAGACAAAAGTTTTTTCTATCAGAGTCTGCTATAGTATAAAAAAGAAAGTGGCGTGAAAGTGGGGAAAAGAAAATGAAAATCAATTGGCGCAGAAATTTATTGATTTCATGGATTGGCTGTTTTTTTACTGGAGCAAGCTTCAGTTTGGTCATGCCTTTTTTGCCAGTTTACATTGAACAATTAGGGACGCCTAGATCACAAGTGGAGCTATTTTCGGGTTTGGCGATTTCGGTAACGGCGTTCGCAGCGGCGATTGTCTCACCTTTATGGGGGAGCTTGGCGGATCGCAAAGGCCGCAGACTGATGATGATCCGGGCGGCAGCTGGAATGACGGTGACGATGGGTTCGTTAGCCTTTGTACCGAATGTTTATTGGCTGTTAATCATGCGTTTCATGACTGGGGTATTATCAGGCTATATTCCCAATGCGACCGCCTTGATCGCTTCACAGGCACCGCGGCAGAAGAGTGGTTGGGCTTTAGGAACACTAGCAACCGGGGCAGTTGCTGGAAATCTGATAGGGCCTTCAATTGGTGGGATGTTGGCTCAATGGTTTGGATTGGAAAATGTATTTATTATCACGGGGATCATTTTATTGATTTGTACGATCTTGACTATATTTATGGTAAAGGAAGATTTTCGTCCAATCGAAAAGCAAAATGTGGTCAGTCTGACAGAATTACGCAAACGAATCGACCATATGCCTATTTTGATTGGTTTGTTTATCAGTACCTTGATTTTACAGGTCGGGGCCACGAGTATCAGCCCAATTTTGACACTGTATATTCGCGATTTGAGCGGCACAAGCAATAACACATTGTTGATTAGTGGGATGATTGTTTCGATTGCCGGTGTTTCCGCGATTGCATCGTCACCGACATTAGGTAAAATCGGGGATAAGATCGGAAATCACAAAGTTTTACTAGCGGGTCTTGTTTTGTCGTTGTTTTGTTTTATTCCGATGGCATTTGTGAAGACGCCCTTTCAATTAGGTGTGTTGCGTTTCTTCCTAGGTTTCTCAACGGGAGCTTTAATGCCTTCTATTAATACGTTAATCAGCAAGATCAGTCCACCAGAAGGAGTCAGCCGGATTTTTAGCTATAATCAAATGTTTAACAATTTTGGCCAAGTTATCGGACCGATGTTGGGGTCGACAGTTGCCCACACCATGGGCTATCCAGCGGTCTTTTTAGTAACGAGTGCTTGTGTGGTCGGTAATATTATTTTGAGTACGATTAATTTCCGTCAGCTGTTGGTGACTAAGACGAAGATCTAAAGCGGTTAAACTCATTGAGGATCATTGTAAAGAATGTTCTTGCGGTGTAAACGAATTATTAATTTGAAATAAACAAAAAACCAGTTACAATAAAGTAACTGGTTTTGTCTATGCTTCGACTTTTTTGGGTGAAACAAAACGTACGGCAATGATTGCGATGATACCAATAATTAGTGAAATAATTGTCGATAGTTCGAAGTTGTAAGAACCACTTTGCAAGGCACCGCCTAGATAACAAACGGCTTGTCCAATTGCGAAAGACCAAAATAATGTAACTAGGTATTTCATTAAGAGCACCTCTTTTCGCAGGAATTTCTAGGTTTAGTTTAGCATTTATTTTGAAAATGTAAAGAAAAGTCCAGTGTAAATAAGCAGAAAATCACGCAAAGTCCATTTTGTAATGTTTGTGGTATTGCGAATGAATTGAATTAGTAGAATAATATACGAACTGAGAATCAAACTAATTTTTCAGATAAGAAAAATTGATTCATTAAATCGAAGTAGGATGTCAGTTCTACTTTTAGCAGTAAAAAGAAAAAGCCCAGTTTAGTAGAATGATATACGAACTGAGAATCAAACTAATTTTTCAGATAAGAAAAATTAATTCATTAAACCGAAGTAGGAGGAAATCATGGACATCCCACAACTTTATACGAAAACTTCCTATTCATTATTGAAAAGCACGTTAACAATCAAAGAGTACGTGGCGGCGGCAAAGGCTCGTGGCTATTCAGCGATTGCAATCACCGATGAGAATGTCTTGTATGGCGCAGTCGAATTTTTTCAAGCCTGTAAGCAGCAAGCGATAGTTGGGATTATCGGTTTGGAGTTGGATTTTTTAATTGAGGAGACGGCTGAAAAGCTTTTACTATATGCTAAAAATGTAGCTGGTTATCAAGAGCTGATGCGCTTGTCTAGCACTCGAATGATGGCAGAAGAGCCTCAAACGTTGGCGGATTATCAAATTGATGGTGAAAATTTAATAGCGGTTCTGCCACTGGATAATTTGGCTGAGTCACCGGAAAATGTCTTACCCCATATAGTCGAGAAGTTCAAAGGCGAATTTTATTTGGGCGTTTCGCCAACTACGGAGGTCGCTGATTTACCCAATGATTTGGCTAAAATCGCGCTTCATGAAGTAGCTTGTTTGGAAGCAACTGAAGCTTTTGCCATCAAGGTGATGAACCATATTCAAAGTGGAACCCAATTGCCGCGGGAGGAATTGACTAATCAATTAGGGGATAATTATTTAGTCGATATGCAGTCGTTGCTGACTCGTTTTACTGATGAAGCAGCTGTTAGGAATGCACAGCGACTTGTGGCGGCTTGTCAATTTGATTTACCATTGCATCAAAAATTATTACCTCATTACCCGGTACCGAATGGACAAACGGCTGAAGCTTATTTGCAGGAGCTGTGCTGGCAAAAACTGCCAGAACGGATTCAAAATGTTAGTGAAGAATACCGGCAACGACTCTCCTATGAATTAACGGTTATCCATACGATGGGTTTTGATGATTATTTCTTAATCGTTTGGGATGTGATGGATTATGTTCACCGCAGTCGGATTGTCTCCGGTGCGGGTCGTGGCTCGGCGGCCGGCTCATTAGTAGCCTATGTTTTGAGTATCACAGATGTGGATCCAATCAAATATAATTTACTATTTGAACGATTCTTGAATCCTGAGCGCAATAGCATGCCCGATATTGACTTGGATATTCCGGATAATAAGCGGAGTCAAGTTTTACATTATGTCCACGAAAAATATGGTCACTTCCATGTGTCTCAGATAGCTACATTTGGAACGATGGCTGCCAAAATGGTTTTACGCGATGTTGGGCGCGTTTTTGGTTTGTCCCAAAGTGAAGCTAATCGCTGGTCCAAAGCGATTCCAAACCAACTGAAGATCACACTGAGCGCTGCCTATGAAAAATCTGAACCATTAAAACGCTTGGTCGCTCATGATGAGCGCAGTAGGCTCTTGTTCCAAACCGCCTTGACCTTAGAAGGACTGCCCCGTCATGTTTCGACTCATGCCGGTGGTGTCGTGATCAGTGATGCAAATTTATTGGAAATCGTGCCTTTACAAAATGGTTCCGAAGATATTTTATTGACTCAGTTTACGATGACCGATGTAGAGGCTATTGGTCTGTTGAAAATGGACTTTTTAGGTTTGCGAAACTTATCGATTATCGATAATGCGCTGCAAAATGTTCGCCGTGTTTATCAAGAAGACTTGAATCTAAAAACAATCCCGTTAGATGACCCTGAAACATTGGCGTTGTTCCAACGAGGGGCGACTAGTGGGGTTTTCCAATTTGAATCCGCGGGTATTCGCAAGGTACTACGTAATCTACATCCGACCTCATTTGAAGATGTCGTAGCAGTCAATGCCCTGTATCGGCCGGGGCCTATGCAAATTATTGATCAATTCATTGCCAGAAAGAACGGCAAAGAACCGGTGGATTTTCCGGACGCGTCAGTCCAACAAATATTAGCACCAACTTACGGCTTCATTGTTTACCAAGAACAAATCATGCAAGTTGCTGCTCAAATGGCTGGTTTTAGTCTAGGTGAGGCCGATATTTTACGGCGGGCGGTCAGTAAAAAGAAGAAAGAGCTATTAGATGAAGAGCGCCGACATTTTGTCAGCGGTGCAATTAGTCGTGGACACAGTCAAAAAAGTGCAGAAGAAGTTTATGATTATATCGAGCGCTTTGCTAATTATGGTTTCAATCGCTCCCACTCAGTGGCTTATAGCTTTGTAGGCTATCAAATGGCCTATTTAAAAGTGCATTATCCTGGTGCTTTTTATACAGCCTTGATGCAATCGGTCCGGAATGATCCAAAGAAATTGCGGGAATATATTGCTGAAGCTAATCGTGCGGGGGTAAAATTGTTGGCTCCAGATATTAATCGCAGTAATTATAGCTTTACTTTAGTCCAAAAAAATTTGATTCGTTTCGGGCTAGATGCGATTAAAGGGATGCGACGTGATTTTGTCAGTGATATTTTGACGACTCGTAAAGAAGCCGGTCCTTTCAAGTCATTGGATCAGTTCCTCTTACGGATCGAAACACGTTGGTTGAAGCAGGAATACATTGCTCCGCTGATTTTGATTGGAGCTTTTGATGAGCTACATGGCAATCGGCGAGAATTGGCTGATGGCTTGGAAGGCAAGATTCAAAACGTTCAGTATAGCGGGGGCAGTATGTCTTTACTAGATATTATGAGCTTGAAGGAACGACCTGCCGCTGATTATTCGTTAGCCGAGCGCTTGAATTACGAAGAGCAATACTTGGGCCTATATGTTTCTGGTCATCCGACCGAAAACTACCCGAAACTTTTAAAACAAAAGGATTTACGACCGATTACAGAGTTAGTTGTAGGTAAGCCAGCAAAGATTCTCTTCTATCTAAAGGAGATTCGTGAGATTCGCACAAAAAAAGGTGAACAGATGGCATTCTTAACCGGAAATGATCAAAGTGGTGAAATCTCCTTAACACTGTTTCCTCAAACTTATCGGCGGTTGCGCGCAGATCTGGAAACGGAGCAGGTCTATCTAGTCCAAGGAAAAGTTGAGCGCAGTCGTTATGACCAAGCGCTACAGCTATTAGTAGAGGAAATGATCTTGGCCCAAACAGCGGAGGATCAACTTAGTGATCAGACACTCTTTTTAAGGGTTCAACAAAATCTAGACACGCCGGAAAGCCAACAAGCGATTGCCGATTGTTTGCAATTATCGCCAGGAAATGTGCCCGTAGTCATCTATTATGAAGAAAAACGACGAAAGATTGTGCTGGATAAAAAGTTTTGGATAGGGGTTAATGAGGCACTCTTAAATGCTTTACGTGACATATTAGGGGAACAAAACGTCGTAATAAGATGATTTCTTGTAACTTTCAAAAACTTTTTTCAAAATACCGGCTTTTCCTGAGGACATCCCAAGACTTTTGGAATGTTTTTTGGTAGAATGTACCATGAATTAAACGATGTACGTTTGTTTGAGAATACTTATGAGGTGAGAAAATGAAACGCATTGGAATTTTAACAAGTGGAGGAGACGCTCCCGGAATGAACGCAGCTGTTCGTGCAGTCGTTCGTAAAGCGATTTTTGAAGGCATGGAAGTTTATGGCATCAATTATGGTTTTGCCGGTTTAGTTGCTGGCGATATTCGTCGTTTGGATGTTGCTGATGTCGGTGACAAGATTCAACGAGGCGGAACTTTCTTATATTCAGCTCGTTATCCAGAATTTGCGACTGAAGAAGGTCAATTAAAAGGAATCGAACAATTGAAAAAATTCGGTATCGAAGGCTTAGTTGTTATCGGTGGTGACGGTTCTTATCATGGCGCGTTGGCTTTAACAAAACATGGCTACCCAGCTGTTGGTATTCCAGGAACAATCGATAATGATATTCCAGGAACAGACTTTACAGTCGGTTTCGATACAGCGATTAACACCGTTTTAGAATCTGTTGACCGAATCCGTGACACTGCAACTTCACACGTGCGTACATTCGTTATTGAAGTAATGGGACGTAATGCTGGTGATATCGCATTATGGTCTGGCGTTGCCGGTGGTGCGGATGAAATCGTCATCCCTGAACATGACTTCGATATGGAAAAAATTGCGAAGAAAATCCAAGCTGGTCGTGATCGTGGCAAGAAACATTGCTTGATCATCTTAGCTGAAGGTGTGATGGGCGGAAATGAATTTGCTGATCAATTAGCGGAATACGGCGACTTCCATACACGTGTCAGTGTATTAGGTCACGTTGTTCGTGGTGGTTCACCAACTGCACGCGACCGTGTATTAGCTAGCAAGTTTGGTTCATACGCAGTTGACTTATTACTAGAAGGTAAAGGCGGCTTGTGTATCGGAATTCGTGACAATGAAGTTGTTGCATCTGATATCGTTGATACATTAGAAAACAACAAACACAAACCAGATCTATCATTGTATGAATTAAATCATCAAATCTCATTTTAATCTCGTTAATAATAGTGAAGACTATATATTATAAACAATCAAGAACAAGAATGGAGCGTATTACGTAATGAAAAAGACGAAAATCGTTAGTACATTAGGACCAGCAAGTAACTCGGTTGAAAAAATCTCTCAATTAATTGAAGCTGGTGCAAATGTGTTCCGTTTCAACTTCTCACACGGAGATCACGAAGAACAATTATCACGTATGAACATGGTTCGTGAAGCAGTCGAAAAAACAGGGAAAGATGTTGGTATTCTTTTAGATACTAAAGGTGCTGAAATCCGTACAACTGTTCAAGATACAACAGACGCTGATTATGGTCGCGCTGGTTATATCGAATTTAACGTTGGCGATGAAACACGTATCTCAATGGATCCTGAATTAAAAGGAACAAAAGAAAAAATCGCTGTAACTTATCCAGGACTATTCGACGATGCGCACATCGGTGGACACATCCTGTTTGATGATGGCTTGATCGACATGGAAATCGTTGGTAAAGATGAAGCAAACCGTGAATTAGTAATGGTTGTTAAAAATGCTGGTATGTTAGGTTCTCGTAAAGGGGTAAATGCTCCTGGAATCTCAATCAACTTACCAGGGATTACTGAAAAAGATGCAGACGATATCCGTTTTGGTTTAGATAACGACATCAACTTTATCGCTGCAAGTTTTGTTCGTAAAGCACAAGACGTTCTTGATATCCGTGAAATTCTTGAAGAAAAAAATATGACACACGTGCATATTTTCCCTAAAATCGAATCACAAGAAGGAATTGACAATATCGACGAAATTATCAAAGTTTCTGATGGTATCATGATTGCTCGTGGAGACATGGGTGTTGAAATCGCTCCTGAATTAGTACCGATGGTTCAAAAACGCATCATCAAAAAATGTAACTATGCTGGCAAACCAGTTATCACAGCAACTCAAATGTTAGAATCAATGCAAGAAAACCCACGTCCAACTCGTGCGGAAGCTTCTGACGTTGCCAACGCTGTGTTTGACGGAACAGATGCTACTATGCTTTCTGGTGAATCTGCAAATGGTAAATACCCAGTTGAAGCTGTAGGTACAATGGCTCGGATTGATATGGAAGCTGAAGCTGCATTATCAGAATTAGGTTCATTCCAAATCAATGAATTCGATAAATCAAACGTAACTGAAACAATCGGTTTATCTGTTGCTCGCGCTGCGAAAAACTTAGGCGTTAAAACAATCGTTGCTGCGACTGAATCAGGCCATACGGCTCGAATGATCTCTAAATACCGTCCAGATGCTGACATTTTGGCTGTTACTTTTGATGAAAATACTAAACGTAGCTTGATGATTAACTGGGGTGTGTACCCAACTGTTGCGGAAAAACCAACAACAACTGATGAAATGTTTGACTTAGCTGCTCAAAAAGCGGTTGACTTAGGTTTTGCTAAAGAAGGCGACTTAATCTTGATCACTGCTGGTGTACCGGTTGGTGAACGTGGTACAACCAACGTTATGAAGGTTCAAATGATCGGTTCTAAATTATTAGAAGCACAAGGTATCGGCGAATCAACAGTTGTCGCTCATGCGGTTGTTGCTAAATCTGCCGAAGAAGCAATCAAAAATGCGAAAGATGGTATGGTTTTAGTTGTTCCAACAACCGATAAAGACTATATGCCTGCAATCGAAAAAGCAGCTGCTTTGATTGTTGAAGATGGCGGTTTGACTTCACATGCAGCAGTTGTCGGAATCGCTCAAGATATCCCTGTTGTTGTCGGAGCAAAAGACGCAACCTCAACAGTCGTTGATGGTGAATTAGTCACTGTTGACCCTCGTCGTGGAATCGTCTACCGTGGACAAACAACAGCAATCTAAATTTTAGATTGCGGGAAGCGGACCAATTCGTTGGTTCGCTTTTCTTCTTGCTTAAATGATTAAAAAAATAAATTAACTCAACAAAGCGCGTGATAACGTTTTTTATAGGTGTCAAGAAAATTTCATTGACAAAGAATTTTTACACCTGTATAATAGCGATTGTTGCTTAGAGGTGATGAATAATGAAATGGTCGATTGGCGAATTGCGCCGCTACAAAGAAGAAGCATTGAACTTTTCAGAAACGGTCGATGTAAATGATGCATTAACAGCACGGGATAAAGAAGTCTTAGCAGTTGCTCCAGTAACTGTCGAAGGAATCTTGTCGGTGGGAAAAAATGAATATATTTTACATTATCGCTTGAAAACAATTGTAACTGTTCCTTCAGCTCGCTCCTTGGAACCAGTTGATCTACCACTTGATCTTTCAGTGGATGAAGTATTCATGACTAGGGAGCAATGGTCTTCAATGGAAGAAGAACGAGACGAAGAGATTCTTGTCTTAGACAATGATACGATCGACTTGACAGATTCTATCGAAGATAACATTTTATTAGCGATTCCGCTGCAAGTCTTTTCAGAAGCAGAGCGACAATCCGATGAGTTACCAAAAGGAAACGATTGGGAAGTCGTGAGTGAAGAAGAGTATCTGCAGAAAAAAGAATCTGCTGAAACAATTGATCCTCGTCTTGCGAAATTATCTGAGTTATTCAATGAATCAGAGGATGACAAGTAAGATTGGAATAAAATGTATCAGTAATTGATACTTCATTTTACAAGGAGGTGTAACACCAATGGCAGTACCAGCTAGAAAAACATCAAAAGCTAAAAAGAACAAACGTCGTACTCACTACAAATTAACCATCAAAGGTTTGAACGAATGTCCAAACTGTGGCGAAATGAAGAAGAGCCATCACGTATGTGCCAACTGTGGCTACTATGATGGAAAAGATGTTATGTCTAAAGAAGCATAAGCACTTTTTAATAGAGAAAGTCAAAACCTCAAGACTAACCATGGAGTCTTGGGGTTTTTTTCTTGAATTAGCAGATCGCTTGTCTAAAGTTTTTCTCACTCCATTTCTATCATTAGATAAATTGCTATTATTGGAGAAAAATGGACGGGCTCATCTGATTTTTCTCAAATCAAGGAAGTTTTAGCTGCTTTTTAGATGAAAAACACTATTCATTTTCCATTCTCACTTTCTTAGGATATAATGAGAAACGTATCGAGAATTAGGCGACCGTTGCCTGCTTCGCTGTAAGTATTATGTTAGCAGTAGAAGCGAGGGACAGTTTATACGAATTGAAACATTCAGTAAAAAGGTTTCGGTAGTATGAGCTGGGGCTACGAGTCAAAATACGAACTAGGAGGATAATTATGTCAAAACAACAATTCGGTGTCGTGGGTATGGCGGTAATGGGGAAAAATCTAGCCCTAAATATTGAAAGCCGCGGCTATTCTGTCGCTTTGTATAATCGGACAGGCTCAAAAACAGAAGAGGTTGTTGCGGACCATCCTGATCGCAACTTGAAAGCAACTTTTTCAATTGAAGAATTTGTTGATTCAATCGAAAAACCACGTCGGATCATGTTAATGGTCAAAGCTGGCGCTGCTACTGACGCAACGATCCAATCATTATTGCCTCATTTAGATAAAGGGGACATTTTGATTGATGGCGGGAATACATTCTTTAAGGATACCATTCGCCGTAATGAAGAATTAGCCAACTCAGGAATCAACTTCATTGGTACGGGGGTTTCCGGTGGTGAAAAGGGTGCCTTAGAAGGTCCTTCAATGATGCCAGGTGGACAAAAAGAAGCGTATGACTTAGTAGCGCCGATTTTTGAACAAATTGCTGCTAAAGCTGAAGATGGCGAACCTTGCGTCACATACATTGGTCCTAATGGTGCTGGTCACTATGTAAAAATGGTGCATAATGGGATCGAATATGGCGATATGCAATTGATTGCTGAGTCTTATGACTTAATGAAACAACTATTAGGCCTGTCAGTTGATGAAATGGCAGAAGTCTTCTCAGAATGGAATAAAGGCGAATTAGACAGCTATTTGATTGAGATTACGGCAGATATCTTAACCCGTAAAGATGATGAAGGAACTGGTGAAGCGATTGTTGATGTGATCAAAGACGCTGCAGGAAACAAAGGAACCGGTAAATGGACTTCGCAAAGTGCTTTAGACTTAGGTGTACCATTACCATTGATTACTGAATCAGTGTTTGCACGTTTCATTTCTGCTTACAAAGACGAACGTGTCGCTGCCAGCAAAGTTCTATCAGCACCTGCTCCTTATAAATTCGAAGGGGACAAAGCAGAGTTGATCGAAAAAATTCGCGAAGCGCTGTACTTCAGTAAAATTATGAGCTATGCACAAGGATTCTCTCAATTACGCGCAGCTTCAAAAGAATTCGATTGGGATCTACCATTTGGTGAGATTGCGAAAATTTGGCGTGCTGGCTGTATTATTCGTGCTCGTTTCTTGCAAAAGATTACAGATGCTTATGAAAAGGATGCGGATCTTGCGAACTTGATGTTAGACGATTACTTCAAAGAAATCACCGCTAAATATCAACAAGCAGTGCGTGAAGTTGTGGCGATTGCAGTTCAAGCAGGAATTCCAGTCCCTACGTTCTCTTCAGCAATCACTTATTATGACTCTTACCGGGCAGAACGTTTACCAGCAAACTTAATTCAAGCACAACGTGATTACTTTGGTGCGCATACTTATGAACGAACTGATAAAGCAGGAATTTATCACTACAGCTGGTATGATGAAGAATAGCATGAGTTATTTAACAGGTTCATGTAAGTAGCTATAGCTTTTTAATAATTTTAGCCCTATAATGGTAGAGGTTTAATGAAAACAACTTGGAAAGGAACTAAAAAAATGAGTAATATTCTGATCATTGAAGATGAAAAAAATCTAGCTCGTTTTGTCGAACTAGAATTGAAACACGAAGGCTATGATACAGAAGTTCATTATAATGGTAGAACCGGCCTTGAAGCTGCTTTAGAAAGCGATTGGGATGCGATTTTACTTGACTTGATGCTTCCAGAGTTAAACGGTTTGGAAGTTTGCCGCCGTGTTCGCCAGGTGAAAAATACACCGATCATCATGATGACAGCGCGTGACTCTGTAATTGACCGCGTTTCTGGTTTAGATCATGGTGCCGATGACTATATCGTCAAACCTTTTGCGATTGAAGAGCTATTAGCACGTTTGCGTGCCTTACTTCGTCGAATCGATATCGAAGGCGACAAGAATGTTGCTAAACAAACGACCATTACGTATCGTGATTTAACGATTGAAAAAGAAAACCGTGTTGTGCGTCGCGGTAACGAAATTATCGAATTAACGAAACGTGAATACGAATTACTATTGACGCTAATGGAAAATGTCAATGTCGTTCTGGCCCGCGATGTATTATTAAACAAAGTTTGGGGCTATGAAACGGAAGTAGAAACCAACGTTGTTGATGTGTATATTCGTTACCTACGTAATAAAATCGATGTACCAGGTGAAGACAGCTATATTCAAACTGTTCGTGGTACTGGGTACGTTATGCGCTCATGAGAAAATTTATAAAGAAACAAAGAGAACTGAAAGGGCCCTCGCTTACCATCAAGTGGGCCTTTACAAGTTCTTTCTTTATATTCGTGGTGTTTACGATTTTTGCGGTGATTACCTATAAGTCATCCGTGAATTTAATCGTGACAAAAGAGCGAACCAACGTTGAACGCACGATCTCTGAAGTAACTTCTCGCTTAGCGAATGCTGATGAAGAGTTAACGTTGGTGAACACCTATCGAACGTTGACAGAAACAGATAACCGCGATAATTCCATGTACGATCAAAACATGACCTTAGAAGGCAATATGATGCGGATCGATGATTTTATTTCTGAGCTAGGACAACGCCAATTGTCATTAGATATTTATAACTTAGATAAAAAGTTGATTTTTAAAACACAGAAAGATTATCAGCCCTTAGTTCAGACAGAACATAAAGCGCCGACGATCGTGACTGTTGATGAGAAGAACGGATTCCTTTCTGTTGAGCCAATCTATTCTAAGAAGACACGAGAAAAGATCGGTTATGCCCAGATTTTCTATGAATTGTCTGATTTTTATGAAATGCGTAGTAAATTATTATTGACGTTGATCGTTTTAGAGATTGTCTCGTTGTTGTTAAGCAGCTTCTTAGGCTTTTTACTGTCCTCTTATTTCTTGAAGCCAGTTAAAATCCTTCGAGATACAATGGAAATTATTCGACAGGACCCTCAGGCCGAAGTACGTGTGCCGGATATTACCACTAACGATGAGTTAGCTGATTTAGCGGTGATCTTTAACGACGTAATCGATCGTATTCGAATGTATATTGAGCAGCAAGAACAATTTGTTGAAGATGTTTCCCATGAGCTTAGAACACCGGTTGCGGTGATCGAGGGACATTTAAACATGCTGAACCGTTGGGGAAAAGACGATCCTGAAATATTGGATGAGTCTATTCAAGCTAGCTTGCAAGAGCTCGTTCGGATGAAGAGCCTTGTCCAAGAGATGCTGGACTTGTCACGAGCAGAACAAGTAGATGTCTATTATGGAAATGAAACGTCTAAAGCAAAAGAAGTGACCTATCAAGTCTTTAATAATTTTAAATTGCTTTATCCCGAATTCACTTTTACGCTAGACGATGATTTAACTGGCGAGAAAATTTTGAAAATTTATCGTAATCACTTGGAGCAAATTCTGATTATTATTTTGGATAATGCCGTGAAATATTCAACGGATCGCAAAGAAGTGCATATATCTGTGTCATCGACGTTGAATGAGTTTGAAATAGCTATCCAAGATTTTGGTGAAGGGATACCAGATGAGGACATTGATAAAGTCTTTAATCGTTTTTATCGAGTTGACAAGGCTCGTGCTCGAACAAAAGGTGGAAACGGTCTAGGACTATCGATTGCTCATAAACTTTTAGAGAGCTATAAAGGGAGTATCAGTGTCGAAAGCTCCGTCGGAAAAGGAACAATTTTTAGAATTTTCATCCCAATGGTGGAAGAGAAAACAGCCGAGTGATATTCGGCTGTTTTTTTATGCGAAAGATTAGAAAGCATTTTATCAAGATAGCGTTATTTTTGTTTTAAAATCGAACGTTGTTTTAGACTTCTTGGCGAACGTTCGAGAAATGAAAAAGTTTCAAAAAAATTGCAAAAAATAGTTGCAAAATTGCTTGATGATTGCTATATTATTATCTGTTCCCAAGAGAAAAAAGCATCTCAAAAAAAAATAGAAATATTTGTTGACGGATGAAAAATCTTGTGGTATTTTTATAAAGTCGCTTGAACGAAATAGAAAGCAAACTTGTTTTTTTATCAAAAAGTTTTTAAATAAAAGTTGTTGACTTTTAAACAAAAAGCTGTTAAGATATAAAAGTTGCTGAAACAAAGCGACAAACAATGTAGACCTTTGAAAACTGAACGAATAAAACAAACCAAATGTGTAGGGCGCTTCTTTTATTAGAAGCAAACAACATAGCAAGCAATATGCTAGCAAGTCAATTATTACAATTGAGCTTAACAATCGCAAGATTGTTTCAAACACTTTATATGAGAGTTTGATCCTGGCTCAGGACGAACGCTGGCGGCGTGCCTAATAC
>WPCI01317225.1_pt1 | contig 18846 bp, 15 predicted proteins | sample 5399871 | NCBI WGS metagenome assembly WPCI01 (sample SAMN12869469, study PRJNA574797) | sludge metagenome | isolation source: wastewater treatment of pH7 | place: China:Beijing | collected 2019-05-20 | reverse complement strand
GGGGCCCTGATCAAGGCTGGAGACTACGAAACGGCTCGCAAGGCTCGTGGAGCCTCGTACTACGACATGGGGGAGATCTACAAGATCCTCTCGGATCCGCCGACGCTTCATACTGATACGGACAAGTCTGTTCGGGTCGCGATCCTTCACTCCGGCGGTCTGGCACCCGGCATGAACACGGCAGCGCGGGCCACTGTCCGCATCGGACTGCACCACGGGTGGACCATGCTGGGCATCGAAGGTTCGTGGGAGGGACTCTCGGGCGGAGAGGTTCGTGAGCTTTCCTGGGACGACGTTGAGGGGTGGGCTTTTGACGGCGGTGCCACGCTCGGAACCCGTCGCCACATCCCTCAGACCGAGGAGTACTACGCACTTGGCCGGGCCATTGAGGAACACAGCATTGACGCACTGGTTGTGATCGGTGGCTACAGCGCCTACGACGCTGTCCGTGAGATGACAAAGGCGCGTTCGCATTTCCCGGCACTCGCTATTCCAACAATCCTTGTTCCCGCCTCAATCGATAATAACCTTCCTGGCACGGAGCTGTCGGTTGGTGCGGACACGGCGATTAACAATGCTGTGTGGGCGCTGGACCGAATCAAGGAATCAGCGGCGGCCTCCAGGCGCTGCTTCGTTGCGGAGACGATGGGACGCAAGTGCGGATACCTCGCCATGATGAGCGGAATGGCATCGGGTGCGGAGTACGTCTACCTAAATGAAGAGCCGTTGACTTTGGCGGGCCTCTCAAAGGACATTGACGCCCTGCGGAAGCAGTTCGAGGAGGGACGCCGCCTGTTCCTGGTTGTGATGAATGAAGAGACCTCGACTCACTATGACCGGGACTTCATCTCACGTGCCATTGAAGCTGCAGGTGAGGGACTGTTTGATGTTCGCGACTCTGCACTTGGATACATTCAACAGGGCGGGGCACCAACCGTGTTTGATCGCCTTTTGGCGACGCGCTTCGCCAACGGGGTGATCAGATACCTTGAGAAGGCCTTTGAGACTGGAGATAAGAGCGCCTCGTACATCGGCACCGGTCAGGACGGAATCAGGACTGAGCCGATCTCGCGGATGGAGGAGATCGTTGATGAGGCAGTTCGCAGGCCTAAGAATCAGTGGTGGCTTGCCCTGCAGAACGTAACCCAGACCGTGTCTCTTGAAGGGGCGGACATTCCGGTGGGCCGCATTGACGTCCCCGCAGTTGAACCCGTCGTCCCACGAATTCAAGAACGCATTGACGAAGTAACCAGTACCCAGGAATAGAACTGAGGAGCAGAACAGATGGCTGACCTAACCGTCGCGATGGACCCTGAGCAGACGAAGGCATGGGGGAGGCTTGAGGAAATTGCCGGGCAGTTTGTCCCTGATCTTCCGGGTTGGTTCCAGGCGGATCCTTCCCGCGCTGCGGGACTGACCTACCAGGCTTGTGATCTGCACGTTGATCTGTCAAAAAACCTGCTGACCGACGAGGTGATCGGTCAGCTTCTGCAACTCGCGGAAGAAACTGGAGTGCTTGACCGCCGTGACCAGATGTTTGCTGGCGAGCGTATCAATGTCACAGAGAACCGTTCTGTACTGCACACCGCCCTCCGCAGGCCGGAAGGCGAGATGCTGGATGTTGACGGCACTGACGTTGTTGAGCCGGTACACGAAGTGCTTCGGAGGATGTACGCGTTCGCAGACAAGGTTCGCGATGGAGAGTGGACCGGCGTTACCGGCAAGCCGCTTACCTCGATTGTAAACATTGGGATTGGCGGATCAGACCTCGGCCCGGTAATGGTCTACGAAGCATTGAAACCGTACGTCAAGGAGGGGATGGAAGCCCGGTTCATCTCTAACATCGACCCAACGGACGCGGCAGAGAAGCTCAAAGGCTTGGACCCCGAGACGACCCTGGTGATTGTCACCTCGAAGACATTCACAACCCTGGAGACGCTGACAAACGCAAGGCTCGCGCGCACCTGGTTCCTGGAGGCGCTGGTCTCCGCCGGGGTGTTAGGTGCCACGGATGCTCCCGAAGCGGCGGAGGCGGTCGAGAAGCATTTCGTCGCCGTGTCAACCGCGCTGGACAAGGTCGCGGCGTTTGGGATTGATCCCTCGAACGCGTTTGGTTTCTGGGACTGGGTCGGGGGACGATACTCGGTCTCGTCGGCAGTTGGACTCTCCCTCGCAATAACTCTTGGATCAGATAACTTTCAGGGTTTCCTTGATGGACTGAACGCGATGGACAGGCACTTCGTGCGGACCCCGGCGGAGCAGAACGTTCCGCTGCTAATGGGTCTGATGAACGTCTGGTACGTCAACTTCCTCGGGGCCGACTCACACGCGGTGCTACCGTATTCCCAGTACCTGCACCGGTTCCCGGCGTATCTGCAACAGATGACCATGGAATCAAACGGTAAGCGTGTGCGCTGGGACGGAACGGTTGTCAGCTACGACACCGGAGAGGTCTTCTGGGGCGAACCGGGGACCAACGGTCAGCACGCGTTCTTCCAGTTGCTGCACCAGGGGACGCGCCTGATTCCCTCAGACTTCATTGCATTCGCGAACCCGCAGTGGCCGCTGAAGGATGGAGCCGCGGACGTCCACGAACTATTCCTGTCAAACTTCTTTGCACAGACCAAGGCGCTGGCGTTCGGGAAGACCGAGGAACAGGTGCGGGCCGAAGGCACGCGTGAAGACCTGGTCTCGGCGCGAGTATTTACGGGGAATCACCCCTCGACTTCGATCATGGCACCGAAACTGACACCTTCGGTGCTGGGACAACTGGTGGCCCTCTACGAGCACCTGACGTTTGTGCAAGGTGCCGTGTGGGGGATCGACTCGTTCGACCAGTGGGGCGTGGAGTTGGGCAAGGTGCTAGCGATGCAGATCTTGCCAGCGATCGAGGGGGATCAGGAAGTGCTCGACCAACAGGATCCCTCGACCCAGGAACTTATCAGGTACTACCGGGCGAATAGAAAGGGCTAGGGACCCGGAGAACGGGGACTTTAGGGTTAGTCCGTCCCCGGCGTTGACCAACTAGAATATGCACGTAGCAAGAATCGCAACCTCAATGAACCAGGAGTCATAGAACATGACCGAACCCCGCATTGTTACAGTCACTGGCGCTGCCGGAAACATCGGATACGCGATGCTGTTCCGCATCGCCTCGGGCCAACTGTTTGGCGATGGCGTTCCCGTGAAGCTTCACCTACTTGAGATCCCGCAGGCGGTGAAGGCAGCCGAAGGCACCGCAATGGAGCTTGATGACTGTGCGTTCCCGTTGCTGGACTCTGTTGAGGTTTTTGATGACGTCAACGCCGCATTTGAGGGCACGAATGTTGCTCTTTTGGTCGGTGCTCGTCCGCGCGGCGCAGGCATGGAGCGCGCCGACTTGCTCGCGGCCAACGCTGGCATCTTTGGCCCTCAGGGCAAGGCAATCAACGATCACGCTGCGGGCGACGTTCGCGTGCTGGTTGTGGGTAACCCCGCCAACACCAACGCAGTTATCGCACAGAACAACGCGCCAGATGTTCCGGCCAGCCGCTTCACCTCGATGATGCGCCTGGACCAGAACCGTGCGTACGCCCAACTGGCTGCTAAGACTGGCGTGCCCGTGAAAGACATCAAGAACATTGTTGTCTGGGGTAACCACTCCGCAGATCAGTACCCGGACATCAGTTACGCAACCGTTGACGGCAAGCCGGCAACCGAGTTTGTTGACGAGGCATGGCTCACTGACTTCTACCGTCCGACCGTTGCCAAGCGTGGTGCGGCAATCATTGAGGCACGCGGAGCTTCCTCGGCCGCATCGGCTGCGGGCGCTGCGATTGATCACGTTTACAACTGGGTCAATGGCACGCCTGAGGGTCAGTTCGTTACGGTCGGCGCTTACTCGGATGGTTCGCACTACGGTGTTCCCGCAGGGCTGTCGTTCGGATTCCCCTGTGTCTCGAAGGATGGCGAGTGGGAGATCGTTGATGGACTTGAGATCTCTGATGCGACTCAGGCGGGCATTGATCACAACATCAAGGCGCTGCAGGAAGAGTACGACGCCGTGAAGGAACTCGGATTCATCAAGTAGGGTTCTCCGGGCGGGCTGAGACTGCGCGATTTGCGAGGTCTCGGTAACAGCAGTAACGCGGCCAGTGGCGACTTCAAGGAAGAAGAGTCACTGGCCGCGACTGCATTAACTCGCCATTCTGTCGGGGTCTATCTCGCCGTTTCACTGCAACCATGAACGGGCTTGCCGTTTTCAGATCGCCGCTGCACAAACCATGTTCCGTGGTCACGCGCGCCGTCCTGGTTCGGACTGCGGGTAGCCTTATGTTGCAAGCCTCGTAGCCAACGAGGGCCAAGAACCCGGCGCTATGGCGCCCGGACAAGGGAGATCGAGTGGCTGAGTCAACTGCCAACCTGCCTCTGCAAGAAGTGGACCCCGAGATTGCCGCCGTCCTCGACGGCGAGCTTGGTCGCCAGCGTGGGACGCTGGAAATGATTGCGTCAGAGAACTTTGTACCTCGTGCCGTACTGCAGGCTCAAGGGTCCGTTCTGACGAACAAGTACGCGGAAGGTTACCCGGGTCGTCGTTACTACGGGGGTTGTGAGTGGGTTGACGTCGCTGAGGAACTCGCGATCAACCGGGCCAAGGAACTGTTTGGTGCCGACTACGTGAATGTTCAGCCGCACGCAGGGGCTCAAGCAAACGCTGCCGCTCTGATGGCAATGGCCAAGCCCGGTGACCGGATTCTTGGAATGGAACTGGCGCACGGCGGTCACCTGACCCACGGAATGAAGATCAACTTCTCCGGCCGCTTCTACGAGCCACACGCATACGGGGTTGATCCTCAGACCTACCGACTGGATATGGACACTGTTCGTGAGCGCGCCCTTGAGGTCAGGCCGTCGGTTCTGATCGCAGGATGGTCGGCCTACCCTCGGCACCTTGATTTTGCGGCTTTCCGTGAAATTGCGGACGAGGTCGGAGCCGCTCTCTGGGTCGACATGGCTCACTTTGCTGGCCTTGTGGCTGCGGGCGTACATCCCTCGCCACTTCCTTACGCGGATGTCGTAACGTCGACGGTTCACAAGACACTTGGTGGTCCTCGTTCGGGCGTCATCATGACCGCTCGCGGAGAGCAGTGGGGCAAGAAACTTGATTCGGCCCTATTCCCGGGTCAGCAGGGTGGTCCGCTGATGCACGCTGTCGCGGCGAAGGCCGTGGCGTTCAAGCTTGCTGGAACCGAGGAGTTCAAGGAGAAGCAGGAGCGCACACTACTGGGAGCGTCAATAATTGCCGAGCGACTGTCACAGCCTGATGTCGCTGAGCACGGGATCTCGGTGTTGACCGGCGGGACCGACGTTCACCTAGTGCTTGTTGATCTGCAGAACAGCCCGCTGAGCGGCCAGGATGGAGAGGATCTCTTGCACGAGGCGGGGATTACCGTGAACCGAAATGCGGTGCCCTTCGATCCTCGTCCGCCAAGGGTTACTTCGGGTCTTCGCATTGGTACACCGGCGCTCGCGTCGCGCGGCTTCCAGAAGGAAGACTTCGAAGAGGTTGCGGACATCATTGCTACCGCTCTAGTACAGGGTGCGAAGGGCGAGGTTGACGCCGATGCGCTGAAGGCTCGCGTTGACGTGCTTACTGACCGCTACCCGCTCTACCCAGGACTTGAGCAGTGAAGTATCCCTGGCCAAGTGGTGAGGTGGGCGAAGGTTTGGCGAAGCCTCTGGACGGGGTTGCGCTCGCCGCAGAGATAAAGGCAGACCTGAAGACGCGAGTTGACGCTTTGAAAGCGCGTGGGATTGACCCTGGGCTCGGAACGCTGCTCGTCGGTGAGGACGCTGCCTCACAGATCTACGTCGGGGCAAAGCACAAGGACTGCGCCGAGGTTGGGTTGGGTTCGCTGGATGTCCGGCTTCCCGCAGATTCGACGCAGGAAGAGGTCGAAGCGGCGATTGACCAGCTCAACAGCGATCCGTCGTGTACTGCCTATATCGTTCAGCTTCCCGTGCCAGAGCATCTTGACACACAGAAGCTTCTTGAGCGGATGGATCCAGCTAAGGACGCGGACGGGTTGCACCCATTCAACTTGGGGTTGTTGGTCGAGGACATTGACGGAACATCGAGCGCTCCGAAACCATGTACGCCACGGGGCATTATCGAGTTGCTCGCGGCCAATGGGATCGAGCTAAGAGGCTCTCGGGTCTGCGTCGTTGGGCGTGGGTTGACGGTCGGTCGTCCCATCTCATTGATGCTAACCAATCGAAAGGTCGGGGCTACGGCGGTTCTGTGTCACACCGGCACAATGGATTTGGCCGCAGAACTACGATCGGCTGATGTGATTATCGGTGCGGCGGGAGTTCCAGGCCTGATCACACCCGAGTACGTGAAGCCAGGTGCGGTTGTCATTGATGTCGGCGTTGCGCGCCGCGACGGCAAGATTGCTGGAGATGCGGCGGAGGGCGTCGAGCAGGTAGCGTCTTGGCTCAGCCCTAATCCTGGAGGAGTTGGTCCGATGACCAGGGCAATGCTACTGACGAATGTGGTTGAGATAGCCGAGCGCCAATAGCACGGCGATCGGACTGAGGTAGTTCGCGCGGTCCGGCTTGCGCCCCCTATATGGGGTGCGCAAAGCGTGTATTCCGGCTTGCGCCCCTCATATGGGGTGCACAACTCGGCTAAGTGCGAGCTGCTTCCCATGCCCCGGCAAACGCGCGGGCGCGCCGCCCTACTTGCTCGGGTTTATCTCCGGGACGATAGAGTGCCGATCCTATGCCAGCGCCGTGAGCTCCTGCCCGGCGCCATTCGCCGATGTTTTCCATGGACACTCCGCCAACGGGAAACAATCGCACCTCTTCTGGTAGCGCGGCATACCAGGCGCGCATTCCCGAGATGCCAATTGTGCTACCCGGGAAGAGCTTAAGTGTTCTCGCTCCTGCTTCGACTGCGGTGTAAGCCTCGCTGATTGTTGCTACGCCGGGACAGCTGAGTAGTCCTAATTGTAGTGTTTGACGAATTACCTCGGGATTTGTGTTGGGGGAAACGATGATGCTGGCGCCTACCTCGGCCGCGCGGTGTACGTTAGCAACGCTAACCACCGTTCCTGCGCCAACGATGCAGTCTTCAGGGATGCATTCTTTAAGGATCTCAATCGATTCGAAGGGTTCGGGTGAGTTGAGGGGAACCTCGATCATTCTCCATCCGCTTTCGTATATGGCAGTTCCGATGCTCCGGACCTCCGCTGGAGTGATTCCTCGGAGAATAGCAATAAGTTCGTTGTTACACATTGACTAGGTTCCGCCTCTCGTAATTAGTCCTGCTTGACTTGCAGCCCGCCAAAGTCCCTTGACGACCACGTCGCCGTTGATGATGGCAACCTTGAAACCCGCCAGTTCTAGTGCACTCTGGTACTGGACGGCTAACTCTCCGTCTCCGCATATCTTGATGGGTGTGTCGTGGTCCAGAGTTTTCGCCAATGCAAAAATTTCATCTCCAATCAAAATGCCTGACAGATAGTCGGCAGCATCGCCGCTAGTGAGCTCTCCTGAGAGTACTCGGGCCCTAACGGAGAATAGACGGGCAGCGAGGGGAAGTCTCGACGAACGGCTCTCGTTCAGGCCTTGCTGAAAGACGGCTCGATTGCATAAGCGGCTATTCTGCGCGACATGACCTAACGTTGAGCCTTGTAGCAGAGTACCGAACAGTTCTCCAGTCATTGCTGTCACGAAGCATATGAGTCTTCCGTCTTTGACCTTCACCCACTTGGTGTGAGTCCCAGGCATAATCACCGTTGGTGACGAATCCAATAGACCCTCTTCCAACATGCCAGAAAGCTGTGTTTCCTCCCCTCTCATGACATCAGGACGACAATTGATTGAGTTCTTTGTCTGTCTAACTCCGGGGACGATCCATACATTACGGTCACGGTATCTCACGGGAGTTAGGGGGAACTTTCCGAGTTGAACTGGTGTCTCTAGATAAGGCACCTCCTCCCATCCGCTAGCGGATCCAACCATGCCGCATGCGACTATTGGCGTTTCGTAATACTCGGAGATAGCTGGCGACGCGATGTGTTCCAGAGCAGATATGAAAGCAGTAGCTCGCTGTGAACTCGGATCCGCCATATTCTGGGTTTCAGCACTGTTTGCCACAGACCGCATGCCGTCATTTGAGCGCGCTGAAGCTAGGATCTGGCCCCCAGATCCCAGAGCCCATACTCGGCACGTAGACGTTCCCCAGTCGAGTGCAAACAGTGCAACGTCTAGACGGGGATCTACATGCAACATCGTGTTAGTCGCGCCTCCTCTGCGCAACAACATCAATTTCTACCAGTATGTCTGCCAAAGTACTGCCGACAGTAGTGCGTACTGGAAATGGTTCACTGAAAAACTCGGCGTAAACAGAGTTGAAACTGGCGAAGTCACGTTGAAGGTGCTGCAGATGAACCGTTGTCTTAACGACATCATCGAAACTCAGTCCTGCCGCTTTCAAGACCTCCCCAATATTCCTGAGAACTTGCCGGGTCTGATCAGTGACATCGTCTGCCACCTTGCCAGTGCTGGGATCCTGTGGTCCGAAACCTGCGGAGAAAAACAGGTCTCCGACGACGACACCCTGGCTGTAAGGACCAGCAGGAGGGGGAGTGTTCGGAGCGTGGAATGCGTGTTTTGCGCCCATTGTTGTCTCTCTTTCTATTTCTTGATCAGAAGCTGGCAGCTCGACGGATGCCTCTACCTGACATGGCGCCAGTCAAAAGGCCATCATGTAGAACAAGGGCACCGGCGACAAATGCGTCGTCGACCCCTTTTGCGAGACTGCGAGGATTATCGTAGGTTGCGGTAGAGCAATACTCGTTGGGGTCGAGAATGATCACGTCTGCAATGCTCCCAACGTCCAGATTTGACCTTGATCCGAGTCGGTATATGTCTACTGGGTGATTGCTGAAGTGCTCTGATATCTGACACCAAGAAAGGCCCGCGATATCACGAAGCAGCCTGGCAGTTTCGGGGAATGTACCGAAGGCGCGTGGATGAGGGAACTGTCCCACGTATATTCCATCAGAGCCTGGGACACAACGGGGGTCACTGAGCAGTCGCGCCAAGTCGGAGTTGCTTCTCTGGTCTGCGACGGCCATGACCGCGCTTACTTTCAGTCGTGAGTCAGCGAGTATATCCATGACAATTGACTCGACCGACGAATCGACGGTCTCAGCGATTTGGGCCAGAGTGAGCCCTTGTGCAAAGCTCCAAGAAGCGCTGGATGCGTGAGCTATGGTGATCATATGCTCCCACCCTTTACCAAGGCTGGGACTGCTTTCAACTTGCGGGAACCACGAAGTGACTAGGCTTCTTCTAGTTTCAGGATCCCGCAACTGTTCTGCAGCTTCATCTGCAGGAATAGCAGAATAATGCGGTGGAAGCACAGCCATCGCAACTAACGTACAACCCCTGGTATACGGGTACATGTCATATGTAAGTTCCACATTGCGTGTTTCCAGTTCGTCAAGGATGTCGGCTCCCAGTGCCGCTGGTACATGCAGATGAGCGACATGTGACCGAACACCAGAGAGTCGCTGAATGGTTGCGAGTTCTTCGAGTCCCACCCTGCTGTTCATCTCATAGCCTCCACGCATGTGACTGGAATGAACTCCGTCTACGTTTGCTACCGGAACGCAGAGCTGCGCGATCTCGTCAGTATCTGCAAAGCGGCCGGGAACATAGTCCAATCCTGTGGATATCCCTAGTGCTCCGTGCTCCATCGCCCGCTGCACCACGTTTTGCATACGTACAATTTGCTCGTTGTTAGCCGGTTTGTCATCCATCCCCATCACAAGGTTGCGGACTGTTCCTGCCGGAATTAGGTAACCAATGTTTACGGGTACGGACTGGTCATAAGAAGAGAGAAGTTCCTTCACTCCTCCGCCGTTGTAGGTCGGGTGATCTCCGTTAATTGCCGCAAAATAGTCGGTTGACCAAACTCCGTCTCCGGGTGCGTATGAGACGCCATCTTGACCACAGACTGCGGTCGTGACCCCCTGTCGAAGTAAGGCTAGCTGCACCTCCTGATTCAAAATCTGTCCGTCGGCATGGCTGTGAGCGTCAATGAAACCAGGCATCACCAATCGACCAGTGCAGTCAATTGCCTGGTCAGAGCCAATCTCTAGATTGACTCCTATCTCGGCAATTTGATCACCTTGAATACGCAGGTCAGTTGGCTCACTCGACGCTCTCTGTCCATCAACGAGTGTTCCTTGTCGTAGCACATATCCGGTTGGAGACTTGCTCATCAGAACTCACCTTTGACATTGATCGTTATTGTATCTTTACAATTTGTAATGGACTTTATCATATCTCTATGTCATTCTGTTCGCAGATCGTGGCGTAGTCGCGATCACTAAAGGAGGAGACCTCAATGACATTACGTTTGCTAAAGCGCGTCGGGGCGGGCATCGCCGCCGCTGCCCTAATGGTGTCTATGGCCGCATGCAGCGGCGATGGAGAAGGCAAGGAGGCTTCGCCCGAATCAAATAATGATGGGGCCGCCGCTTCTGCAGAAGGATTGAAGGTTGGCTGGTCAACGATCTATTTGACCCCTTCGTGGATGCAGCAGACACAGCGGGTACTTCAGGATGATGTTGATCGGTTGAAGGAAGAAGGCGTGATCTCGGAGTACAAGGAGTTCAACGCCGACGGGAATACCACGACTCAGATATCGCATATCCAGACTATGATCCAAGAGGATTATGACGTGATCCTTGTTGTAGCCGGCTCTGCAGATGCTCTAAACCCGATTCTTGAACAGGCTGTTGATGCTGGAATCGCGGTCGTTAACTTTGACAGCCTCGTGACCAGCGACAAGGTTCACTTGGTGGGAACGGATCCAGTGGAGTGGGGTCGAATGCTCGGTCACTGGTTGGGTGAGGAACTGAACGGTGAAGGTGAGATCATTGCCCTCAACGGCCCTGCTGGAGTTGGAGTATCTGAGGATCGGTGGAAGGGTGCGGAAGAGGCGCTCGCGGAATACCCGAACATCAAGATCGCGGCGAACGTGAACTCTGAGTACAACATCGCTCCGGCGGCGCAGGCTTTCGGCGCGGCATATGCTGCTAATCCAGATGTGGATGGCGTTATCTCGCTGGGGGGCACACTCTCGGCAGCGGCGTTACAAACGATTCTCCAGCAGAACGGTCCGATGATTCCAATTACTGGTGAGAACTACAACGGCTTCTTGAAGGCTTGGGAAAAGGCCCTGCCGGACGGCATGACATCGCTGTCGGTTGCGCAACCCAACTATATGTCCGTCGTGGCACTACAGGCTGGTGTGAAGCTCGCCGCTGGCGAGGATGTGCCAATGATGATCGAGATTCCTCTTCCCGAGATTACCAATGACAATCTCGATCAGTGGGTTGAGCCAGATGAGGGCGACGATTACTACCCGATCAAGATGATCTCGCAGGCAGAGATCGAGGCAATGCTGGAGTAGATCCAGCAGTGGTGGGGTTCGATGCGTTTGCATCGAACCCCCCGCTCACGTTTTAAGGAGATCCTTCGTGTCACAGTCGACACTGCCCCTCGTCACGATGAAGGGTGTAAGTAAGTCGTTCGGCCCAGTTACAGTGTTGCAGGGCATTGACTTAACGGTAGAACCGGGTGAAATCGTTGCTTTAGTAGGTGAGAACGGTGCCGGTAAGAGCACGTTGTTATCGATTATCACAGGAATCCACCAAGCTTCGTCGGGGGACACTCAAGTGCTCGGTCACCAGGTGGGATCCGGTTGGAGTCCGCTTGCTGCCCGTGAAGCAGGAGTGGATTCGGTACATCAGGAGATAAGTCTGAACCCATACCAGACGGTTGCAGAGAACATCTTCATGGGTGAATGGCCGACACGGTTAGGAGTGGCGGACCGGAAATCAATGTTTGAGGAGTCAACCAAGCTGTTAGAGCGTGTTCGGCTAAGAGTTGATCCTCAGGCGGTTGTTAAGGATCTCGACCTGGGGTCGCAACAGTTAGTGGAACTAGCTAAGGCGCTTCGTTCTAAGCCCACGTTATTGGTATTGGACGAAGCTACTTCGGCTTTGGATGAAGACCAGGTTAAGTCTGTGTTCGCGGTAGCAAAAGACGTAGCTGCGTCCGGTGGGGCGGTGATGATAGTGAGCCACCGCATGCAAGAGTTGTTCGAGGTCAGTTCCAAAATGGTCGTCCTGAAGGATGGTGTGATCACTGGTGTCGTTGATTCGGCAGGTGCGACCGAGGCTGAAGTTGTCCAACTCATGCTTGGGCGCGAGTTGTCGCAGGTATTTCCCGAGAAGGCGACTCTTGAGTCTCGAGAGAATGCTCCGATACTTCATGCGGATTCCGTTTATACGCTGGAAGAGCAGACCATCTCGTTGTCAGTGAGACCCGGTTGGATTCTCGGTTTAGGTGGCCTACAGGGTCAGGGGCAACGGGAAGTTATGCGCGCCCTTTTCGGACTCGGGGAGCTTCCAGCGACATTCACGATTGGCGATAACTCAGTCAAAGTGAGCAATCCTCGTCAGGCCATTGCTCATAGGATTGCCTTCGTTCCTGATGACCGCAAGCGTGAGGGTGTGCAGGTTGATCGATCAGTCTCAGCAAATCTTTCACTTCCATCTCTGCGAGAGTTATCAATCCCTTGGCTCGGCGGTTCAGTCAAGTCGAAGGCAGAGAAGTCTTTGGTGTCTGAGCTAATTGATCAGCTGAATATCAAAGTTGCATCCACGAACCAGAAGGTTCGGTTTTTGTCTGGTGGTAACCAGCAGAAGATCTCCTTATCGAAATGGCTCCCAAATGAGCCCCGAGTGCTATTGCTCGCGGAGCCTACCCGTGGAATAGATGTTGGAACCAAGGTTGAGATCTATCAGTTGCTGCGTTCCCTAGCGATTAACGGTGTAGGGATTCTGATTACTTCGGGCGACACGATGGAATTAGTTGGAATCTGCGACGAAGTATTGGTCATGTATGAGGGGAAAGAAGTAAGTCGACTCTACGGTGATTCGCTCACGGAGGAGACCTTGGTGCGTGCGTCTGTTACTGGAGAACGCACGTCGGACTACGACGAAACGGAGAGCGCGAAGTGAGTAATGTGAAAGCCTTACTAAAGGGACGTTACGACATGGTCGCGGTCTCCGGTGTATTACTTGTCATGGGCGTGGCTTACGTGATGCTGGGCACCAGGATCCTTTCTATAGGTTCGATAACGTTCCTTTCTGCACAATTCTTGCCTCTTGTGCTTACAACCGTCGCACAGGCGATAATAATGCTCACGGGGGGCATTGACCTGTCTGTTGGGGCGCTGGTTTCATTGGTAACCGCTGTGTTTGCTCTCAGTTGTGGAGTAACTCCTGTTTCCGTAGTATTTGCGGTTCTATTGGCGCTCTTGGTGGGCGCAGTGGCCGGCGGAATCAACGGCACATTAGTCGCTTCAGTCGGGTTACCTCCGATCATCGTAACGTTGGCGGCCTCGTTCGTATGGGCCGGCCTGGCACTGGTATTATTACCTCGACCGGGCGGTTCGGTCCCCAGTGGATTGGTGACTGCGTACAATATGGGCTTTCATGGGATTCCACTGGCCCTGGTACTAATGATCGTTGCGCTGCTGAGTTGGTGGTGGTTACGTCGCACCCCGTTCGGACTGTCCATCTATGCCGTCGGCGGTAATGCTCAAGGTGCGTATGCGAATGGAATTCGCGTCAAGTGGGTGCGAATCGGTGCTTATGCGGTAGCTGGAATGTTTGTAGCACTCGCTGGCATTAGCCTGTCGATCCAGATTGGATCCGGAGATGCGACGATCGGTGCTGGATACACACTCACGTCAATCGCTGGTGCAGTCGTCGGGGGGATCGCCTTTAACGGTGGCGTCGGCAAGATAGCTGGTGCAGTCATGGGCGCCTTCATTCTTGGAATCCTTCAAAACATATTGGTTCTCATTGGGGTCTCGCCGTTCTATCAGTTGGTACTTCAGGGTGCGGTGCTCATCGTCGCAGTGGCTGTAAAGGCACTAGCGAATAGGGAAAGGGACGCGGAATGACCGCTGCAACTATGTCAAGCACGTCTGCCCAAGCAAGCTCGTTGCGGGATATTCTCTCAAATAAGGTCATCTGGGCTTATGGCGTCCTCGCGGTCCTATGGATAGGTGCCATTCTGGTAGTTCCCGGGTTCGGGTCAGCCAACAACTTTAAGTATCTTTTGCAAACGGCTGCATTCTTGGGAATAGTTGCGGTCGGACAGACTCTCGTGGTGATCATGGGAGGCATCGACTTGTCTGTTTCGGGAGTCGTTGCGCTCTCAGCGGTGGTCTGTGCACAAGTAACGTCGCAGATTGGGGCCTTCGCGGGAATCATCATCTCGCTATTTGTCTGTGCTGCGTTTGGAGCTTTCAATGCATTTGGCATCACTGTACTGAAGATTCCTGCAATGGTAATGACGCTTGCCTCGGGAACGATTCTCTCGGGTGCGTTACTCATCTATACAAACGGTTCCCCCAAGTCCGCATCAATCCCATTGCTAAATTGGTTGGCGAACGGCTATATAGGAGGGGTCGTTCCTGCTTCATTTGTGCTTTGGATACTCTTGGCGTTGGTGGGTGTTTGGCTAGCTCATGCTACGACTACTGGTCGTTATGCCTTTGCTCTCGGTTCAGGCGTTCCGTCATCCCGAGCTGCCGGCGTGCCCGTCATTGGAACCTCAATGATTTTGTATATCGCTTGTTCGGTTCTTGCCGGTGTTGCTGGGTTAACGCTACTTGGTTTTACTGGAACATCGTCATTGACTATGGGCACCAGCTACCAGTTGCTTTCGATTGCGGCGGTTGTCCTCGGGGGGACATCGATTCTCGGTGGGAGCGGGCACGTAATCGGAACTAGTGCGGGAGCGCTGCTGCTGACAGTCTTGACTGCAGTTTTGACTGCCCTAAACCTTGGTGAAGCGTTAAGGCAGGTATCGCTAGGTGTCCTTATCGTTGTCCTTTTGATCGCCTATGCAAGAGAACAACGACAATGAGTCCAATAGATGAGGTGATCGCACTTCTATCGGAGCTTATCTCTATTCCCAGTGTGAATCCGCGTGGCTCAGAACCCGAGGGGCCAACAGGTGAAGGGGCACTCGCGCGTTTTATTGAGAAATGGTTGCGGGATCGCGGAGTTGAAGCAGAACTAGTTGAACGCACACCAGGGAGGCCGAATGTTATTGCGTGGACTGAAGGATCAGTAGATTCGGCGGTGCTACTTGAATCCCATCTCGATACTGTAGAAGTTGAAGGAATGGCTATTGCTCCCTTTGCCGGATACATTGCGAATGGTGAGGTTTTCGGTCGAGGTGCGGTCGATACCAAAGCCTCTCTCGCGGTGTACATGCATACCTTGGCGAGGATCGCGGAGCTTCCTGCAGAGCAGCGCCCTACTCATAAGCTGGTACTACTAGGGACTATCGATGAGGAGCACACGTTCAGGGGTGTCCGAGAATTGCTCACAGTCCTTGACCGGCGTGGAATAACCGCGATCGGCGCGATCTCAGGTGAGCCCACCAACATGCGGCTTGGTTGCGCTCACAAGGGTGTAATAAGGTGCAACATTCGAGTCAGCGGGCGAGCCGGACATAGTTCGCGCCCCGAAGAAGCGCAGAGCGCTATCTCAACGGCCGTAAGTGTTGTGCAAGCAATCGATGGGTTTATGTCTGACAGACAGCACCCGTTGCTTGGTAGCCAAACCCGAGCGGTGACCCGGATTATATCGGGCGTGGGTGGAAACGTAATTCCTGGCGAGGCCGAAATAGAGGTTGATATTCGCACCCTTCCGGGTCAATCTCACGAATCTGTGCTGGAAGAACTTGCTACTGAGCTTGATGCTGTTGCGCCCGGAGCCACAACGCTACTTCCGGCTCACGTGCTGGACTGGGCACTAGATACGGATGCTAGTAGCCCTCTCGCACGTTCAGTCTCCTACGCTCTCGAGAGCGCAGGGTTGAATGGTTCTGCGGTCGGAATGCCGTTTGGTACAGATGCGAGCAAGATTTCAATGTGTAACGTGCCTGCTTTGGTACTTGGCCCTGGAAGTATATCGCGAGCCCACACGTCGGACGAAAGCGTTGCTGTCGCGGACGTTGAACGACTTCGAGAGATCCTTTGGGAGACCCTGTTTAGTCCTCTGTTAGACGGTGCGCCCGCTTATGCGGTGCGAGTTCCTAGTGAATTGGTTTTGGGAGAATCATGAAATTGTCTGAGAGAGTACACCTCGTGGGAAGCGGAGATGCTGGGTTCGGTCTTACGCATGAGTGTGACTGTCACGTGTACTTAGTGGACGGAAATGACTCTTGGGCAGTCATCGACGCTGGTGCCGGCATGGACTCCTCTCGAATTGTGGCGCAGATCAAGGCGTGTGGAGTCGACACGGATCGCTCAGGTCATTTGCTTGTTACGCACGGTCATGCGGACCACTCTGGTGGCATACAGGACCTAGTCGAGTTTTTCCCTCAACTCGAAGTGCGCGCCGCTCCAATTGTCGCGCGGTGGATTTCGCAGGGAGATGTTAACGCAATAAGCCTGGACAAAGGCATAGCTCAGGCTGTCTATCCAGAGGACTATCAGTTCCGAGCCGTCTCCAAGGTCTCATCGATAGCAGGTGGTGACGTCGTTGATCTTGGGGGCGTCCTGCTGACGGCGATCGAATCCCCGGGCCATTGTGCTGGTCATTTGTGCTGGCTCATGAGATCCGACTCATTGATAGCGCTGTTCTCTGGAGATTGCGTCTTCTTCAACGGCCAGATTTCCTTACAGAACCTGCATGACGTGAGTATTCAGGATTATGCTTCGACTCTTCAACGGCTAGGCATGGAGCAGTTCGTTGCACTCTTTCCTGGGCACGGGCCCTTCTCTCTCGAGCGCGGTAAACGCCACGTTGATGCCGCTCTGTCGGCCTTTGCGTCTGGATTGGTGCCGTCAAACTTCGTGTAAAAAGGAGAACAAAATGAAATGTCTACCTGAGATTCCAACAAGACTCGATTGGCGATATAAGGGATTCTGGATCCCCCAAGGTTCCATACTTGACAGAGAGTTCGTGGAGGCTGGACATTCGTTGTTTGATGGGTCATTTACTTGGCCTGTTATGGCGTTGAGGAGTGACGCACTTGAGAACAACGTACGGGTCATGTCCAGCTTTGCCGAAAGACATGGATTGGCATTTGCGCCTCACGCCAAGACTTCAATGAGTCCGCAACTCATTGACATGCAAATCGATGCTGGCGCTTGGGGCGTGTCGGTGGCGACTGCGAATCAAGCTTTGGCAGCATTTGATCTTGGTGTCAAGAACGTACTGATTGCGAACCAGGTCTTGGATTCAAATGCGATAGGTGGCCTGGTGTCGCGCGGCGCCTGTGGAGACTGTTCCTGGATGGTTTATGTTGACTCGATGGAGGGCGTTCAAGCTGCTGCTGCGGGAGCCCACATTGGAGGGTCGCCCGTATCTGTGCTGATCGAGCTCGGCCACGCAAACGGCCGCACTGGCTGCCGCACCCCAAAGGAAGTGTTGGAGTTAGCGAAGCTTGTTGCTGACACACCGAATCTCGAGTTGGCAGGATTGTCCGGCTACGAAGGCGGTCTGCCGGACGCCGAAGCCGTAGATGCCTATCTGCATACACTTAGGCAGACTTATGCCGACATTGCAGCGCTGGACATCATTGATGGACGAGGGGTTCTCAGCGCCGGCGGGAGCAAATGGTTTGACTACGTTGGTGAGGTTCTGGGGGGCGAGTGGCTGAACGCAAAACCATTGGTTCTCCTTCGTTCTGGTGCCTATATAACGCACGATGATGGCGTCTATCAGAAGTGGACACCGTTCGTCCGAATTCCAGATGAAGGATGCCTGAAACCTGCAATCGAAGTGTGGGCTCAGATCATTTCCGTACCTGAGCAGGGTCTCGCATTGATCGGGATGGGGAAGCGAGACATTCCCTATGATGAGGGACTGCCCGTGCCCAAGCTAATTCGTCGTTCGGGGGACGATCGAATCGAGGAGTTTACGGACGGGAGGATTACTCGCACCAATGACCAGCATGCCTATTTGGAGTTCTCGGAGGCAACGAAACTACGCCCGGGAGACTTAGTCTGCTTCGGTGTGTCCCATCCTTGTACGTCCTTCGACAAGTGGTTAGCACTTCCTGTTATTGATTCGGAACGGAACGTAGTTGAAGTGGCGCGAACGTATCTCTAGTGGCGAATCCGAACCTTCAACAACCGTGAACTATGCTTGAGCGTTATCGCCGACTTGTATTTGGGCGAAACCGGACGGAAAGGCAACCTTTGACTCTGCAGTACGAAACGAAGCACTCAGAGAGAACATTTGAAACGATTGAGGAACTGGCGGAGTTCATTGAACCCATCATGTGTGCTATCTCTGCTGCAGTTGGACCCCACTGTGAGGTAGTTTTGCACGACCTCTCGGAGCGCAATCTGGATAGTTCTATCTATGCGATCCAGAATGGTCACGTTACTGGTCGGGAAGTGGGTGGTTCCTCGACAACTCACGGTGTTGAAGCCCTGAAGGACGAGGAAAGTGATCACAACGAGTATGGCTATTTTGGTCGAACACGCGACGGTCGAACGCTGAACTGCTCGTCGATCTATTTTCGAAACAGTGCCGGAAAAATCATTGGTGCGATGTGCATAAACGTGGACGTGTCGCCGTTGCAGTCGGCGATCTCGTTGATGTCGTCTTTCCTTCCCACGCCATCTGAAGATGCCGTTGCACGCGAAGTTATGGTCAGCCATATGGATACGGTCCTCGAGGACATGACTGCCGAGGCGACTGCAAACGTCGGAGTGCCTATCCCTCTAATGAGCAAAGC
>WPCI01085602.1_pt1 | contig 18871 bp, 13 predicted proteins | sample 5399871 | NCBI WGS metagenome assembly WPCI01 (sample SAMN12869469, study PRJNA574797) | sludge metagenome | isolation source: wastewater treatment of pH7 | place: China:Beijing | collected 2019-05-20 | reverse complement strand
GACTAAATTCGCTCTTTTTCATTAAAAATGTTCGCCCAAATAAAACATCGGGCGAACATTGGGCGAATTTTTATGAAAATCACAATCATTCATAGCGGATATTTTCAAACAAACCCTTATTTCTTCTTGGGTTCATCCTCGTCCATTTTCGATTCCGACAACTAGCCTATAAAGCCCGGTATATCAACATCGAAAATTCGAAAATCGGCTAAAAACGGCTCGTGACAGTAATTTGACAGCAGTAAATCGCAAAAAAAATTACACTTCAAATTTGGTAAATTCATCTGCTAAAGTTTGGTTGGTATCGGGATAAAGATGCCCATATTTATCTAAAGTTGTCTTAACAGAAGAATGCCCCAAACGCTTTGAAACGGCATAGATATTGTTATTATGTTCAATCAAAAATGCCACATGAGAATGCCGTAATCCATGTAAGTGAATCGGTTTGACACCAGCTACTTCAGCTAATTTTTTTACTCGACCTAAAAATGTCTTTGGAGATGGTGGTAAGCCATCAAAGGTAAAAATAAAGCTCAAGTCATCCCCAATCGTTTTTTGAGATTCTTTCCATTCCTTTAAGTCTTCTATCGTTTGCTTGTCTAGAGTAATCGTTCGGATACTTGAAGTATTCTTAGTATCTGAGAAATCATAATCCGTTCTTGTTCGAATGTAGAGTGATTTACTCACACTACAAGTTCCTTTACGAAAATCAATATCTGGCCATTGTAGCGCAAAAAGTTCTTCACTTCTAAGTCCTGTCACAAATAAAAAGCGCATCATTCGTTTATAAAAGGCTTCTTGGAAATCACAGCGATAAGAACAATTGTATACTTTCTTAAATTCATCAACAGTCCAAAAAGCCACAACCGATCGCTGAGTTCTGATTTTCCCAATAGTGTCTACAGGATTCTCATCAATGACTTCCAAAACCACCGCACGTTTAAAAATAATCCGTAACTTATTAAAAATCTGTTTAATATAATTGTTCGAAAGCGGACGTATTTTCCCTTCTTTATTCGTGACAGAACATTCTTGAACAAGAAATTGTTGAAACTCTTGGATATGAATTGGTCTAATTTTTTCCATTTGCATTTTTCCAAAATAAGCTAAAGCACGTTTTAAAGTCTTATCGGTTTTTACGTAGGTTTTCTCAATCGTCCCAAGTTTATACCATGGAAAAAAATACTTCTTATAAAATTCACGAAAAGTAATCCCTTGTAAATAAATTTCTTGAGAATCAGAATAATTCTTTTTTAATTCTTCCATCGCATCTTTTGCTTCTTTTTGCGATTTAAATCCTCTTCTAGTGGGTTGGATTCTCTTTCCGAAACGATCATAACCCAAAGTTAATGAAAAATACCACGTTCCTCTCTTCTCGTCTTTGTACACATTTGCAACTCTTCTCATCAGTATTCATCCTCCCAAGAAATGTGTAAGACCTCTTCAATGACACTCACGGGTATCCTTTTAATCTTGCTATTGCGATAAAAAGAATACCCATTAGTGACCAAAAGAGCTTTGCATTCCCTGAAGATCTTGTCAGCGTAATACCGTGAAAATCCCAACTTGATAATATCTTGCCGAGTGGCTGTCTTCATTCTACCGCCTTCTCTTTCCTACGTCAGCGCCTTACGAAAAAACATAAGTTACAAATTATTCCTGAGAAATATTTATCTACCAGCTGCTCATGTCAAAAAGCACATAGGATTTCCACCTCTCCCCAGTGATGGCGAGCCAATTTGATTACGGAAGTATCATTATTGCATTTGCAGATCATGGCTCGAATTTGACGATTCTTCTCTCAATTATTTGTCGCTCCGATTACTCATCATGGCGTAATTGGGAAATGCTTCCTGCAAATGGAAAGTACTGATAGATTTTGTATTCAATTTTCAAAGGTCATTTTTCTTTACACTAATAAAGACAATTGGGAATTCAAAAAAGCAACTCCCTTTGAAAGAAAGTTACTTCTTATTTACTAGAGTCATTCTTATAGCAAATGTAATCAAAAATGATTAGATAACTTATTCAATCAAGCAGTGTTTTAACCTGTTCTTTTATATAGTCATTGTTAATCCAAAAGCATTGCGATGTCATCCATTGATTAGAATAATCATCGCTATCAGGCTTATTCGTCCACTTTGCCGGTACAGGTAACTTGTCAGCATGTGCTCCATTTACCGCATAATCTCTATAAGATGCATGCGGACGAACGTGACAAATCAATCCATCAGTTTTTTTAATAAAATTATTTTTTATTTTCCAACCATCATTTGTACTCTTATCTGGTACAGCCTCTAATTCTACTCCCTCATTAATTTTACGAACCGTATCTTCCCAAACTAATCTAACTGGTCCCTCAATATCAGTTTGAGGCATACTAAAAAATTTAATCCCCTTAAAAATGGGCCCATTTTCACCTTCTTGTACAACAAAAAAAAGGAATCTTGTATCTAATAAAAAATTATGCCAGTCACTACTAGGCTCACCATCATCTTTTTCCCATATTTGTTGTCCTAAATCGATAAACTTGAAAACCGGAAAAGACATGCTTTGGGAGTTATATCCCTTCTTGTCAAAACTAACAGTTTTAACTACTATTGATGCTTTTTCAAATTCCTCCACTCTTGGAAATGGATTTTCTTGAGTAGTTTTCCCGTTTAATCCCAGAATAGCAGATGCAAGTTTGTAATTGACCTGGTATGCCTTTGGATTCAAGCCGAAATTTTCACATAAGGAAGAAATAGTTTGACCAATATAAGGTTGAAAGTGTTGACTAACGATTTTCTCCAAATCGTTATCTTGCAACTGAAAAGTATCTTTTACGATAGAGTCAATTTGATTATCACCTAACACATATTTTCTTAAAATAGAAGTCATATATCCAGATTTTAATGAATATGCACGTTGTTTCGCTTTTATATCTGAGCAAGGTTGACTTCTAAACGATTTTTGAGCATTAGCGCCCTTCGTACACGGAGCAAGATAATTGGTTAAACTTTCGCTTAATTCATGTGCCTTACCTAAAGAAATATACTCATGAATAGTTTCCCAATCCTGCCGAATAATTTCAAAGTCAACTGGATTTCGAGACATTTCGTATAGGATAGCTTCTTTTATAGTCCATTGATCTCTGGGTATTGCTTTTATGTATTCATAAAAAGCAATTTCAATCGTTCTATTTTTATACAAAAAGTGACTAGTTTCAAATGTTTCGTCAACAACCTTATCATAATTTATGATATTCAAAACTAACCTTTCTTTCGCGCTAAACTGTCCATTCTTCAGTTTTTTGATAGGTGTTGCTTTTAGTTCAACACCAGCTTCTTCTAAGTCTGGCTTACTCTCACTATCTTTAACTTTACCAAACCAGGATTCAAATATATCACCTACAGTGTTCTTGTTTTTTTCCAGAGGATTATTGCCGTTAAGCTCGAATAAACTTTTCCCGACTGCTTGTTTTGCTTTGTTATGAACCTGTTCTTTCGAAACATACTTTTCCATAATCTAATTTCTCCCATTAATTTATTTATCTAAGTAAGTTATTATATTTCCGACACTACGTGTTTTTCACTATTATTCTTCTCCCAATTTTTTTCCTAATAAGATTATAACATTTTTTAATTTCGATCTTTTCAAATTCAATAAAATGTTGTATAATAGCTTCTAGTTATCCCCGAAAGGATGTTCCCCAAAATGAATAAAAAACTAAAAATATTAGAACTTTTTGCTGGCGTCGGTGGTTTTAGAGTTGGACTTGAGCATTCAAATCCTGACCTTTACCAAACAAAATGGTCCAATCAGTGGGAACCTTCGCGTAAATCTCAAGATGCTTTTGAAGTTTATGACTATCATTTTAAAGATAGTGAAAACATTAATAAAAATATCGAAGAAATTCCAAACGAGGTCTTTGAACGAATGGATGCGGATATAATTGTTGGTGGGTTTCCATGTCAAGATTATTCAGTAGCACGTAGTAAAAAACATGAAATGGGCATAGAAGGAAAAAAGGGAGTTTTGTTTTGGCAGATTATTCGCGCAACCAATCATATAAAACCCAAATACTTAATTCTAGAAAATGTGGACCGTTTACTTAAATCACCCTCCAAACAACGTGGACGTGATTTTGCTATCATGCTAGCTGCTTTTAATGATTTAGATTATTCTGTTGAATGGCGAGTTATCAATGCTGCTGAGTATGGTCGTAGTCAACGGCGTCGTCGTGTCTTTTTCTTTGTCTATAGAAATGACACCTCTTTCGCAAAAGAAATGGATATTCAATTCGAGAATACACACAATGAAAAAGATGAATACCGCTACGATGACTATATTTATCAAAAGGGCCTATTTGCCCGTCAATTTCCTATAGTGAGTAAGCCCTATAAAAATAGACATGCATCATACGAGTTATCAAATGATATCGTTGATGTGTCTGATAACTTCACTGGTAAAGTTTTTAACACTGGTGTTATGCGTCGCGGGAGATACTTCACTATTGATACTGAACCAACAAGAGAAGAAAAGCCAATTACATTAAGAGAAATCATACAGCCCACATCTGAAGTTGCAGAAAAATATTACTTGACTGATAGTAGCAAAATAGAAAAATTTGAATATCTGCGGGGTCCCAAAAAAATTAAGAGAACTTCTGAAGAAGGACATTCATATATCTTTGCTGAAGGAGGCATGTCTCCTTATGATAATCTCGATATGCCTGGCCGCACAATGTTGACTTCTGAAGGCTCAGTGAATCGTTCCACACATCTTCTAAAAATAAATGGAAGGTATCGACTGTTAACACCAATCGAAGCGGAAAGACTGCAAGATTTCCCTGATGATTGGACAAAGTATAAAAAAACTTCAACTGGAGAAATAGTTGAAGTATCCGATAGAATGCGAATGTTCTTTATGGGAAATGCTCTAGTAACCGAAATAGTCAAACGTATCGGTGATGAGTTACAACATTTAATTTAATCAGACTTTCGTAGCACGCAAAAAGGATTCGATTTTTAAAATCGAATCCTTTTAATTTTTATCATAAATAGTAATCTTATTAAATCAGTACTTCCGTTCATTATTTATTATCTCTTTCATCAATTCTATTTCATCATCAGTGAATTCTGGAACTAGGAAATCACCATCTATTGCATTCTTCATCCTCTCTTCTTTCTTTTTCAGCCTTAAATAAATTTCCTCATCGATAAAATTATAAAACTCTCTATCCGATTTCGTCATTAGATAATAGTATCGAGTATGTTGATCCGGTTTTAAACCTAGGCGATGTATCCTATCCCGAGATTGAAGCATAAAAGTGAGATTATAGTTATATTCAAAATAGATTGCATCATGAGCAATATCATGTAGCGATACTGATTCACCTAACGTATTAGGATTTGACACGAGAACTTGAATTTCATCAGTCTCTTCCCTAAATGTATCGATTATCGAATCTCTTTCATATCGATCTGTTCCTCCATAAATAAGTCTTGCATTAATTCCTCGGTAGTTCAAAGTATCTACTATTTTCTCTAGAGTTTTAACGAATAACCCCCATACAACAACTTTTCCATACTTTCGAACGATATTTTCAACTAATTTAATTCCTTCATCAAACTTAGGAGATGAAACTTTAGATAAATCCCATTTACCAACATCAGCAATCGTAGCTTCATGGATGCTTTGAGCCAATTCATTTTTTACAGAAGCGCTAACCTGATCATAAGAATCATTGTCTATCTCATCTTCTTCACTAAAGCCCAAATCTTTGTAGTCAATCGCTTGATTAATCAGTTCCGGATTTGTAGACAACTGAATCATCCGAATCCATGCAGCGAGCTGATTATCAACTGTCATATAAATGACTTCCGCAAGTCTGATTTGTTCTGGAGAAGGACTGACTTCAATAAATTCATCGGGATCAGCTAGTGGAACCCCTAAGTCTTCTTTGCTTGTTCGCCAGAAATAAGGACGTAACTTATCGTTTATTTGGATAACCTCAGCATCACTTGGATTTTTCAACAAGTTTTTATCGAATCCAAAGAAAGCTTCATACTCGCTCTTGAATAAGATATGTAAAAAATTATACACATCTAAATAACTGTTTGGAATAGGTGTCCCGGTCAATACATATCGATAATCTGCATAAGTCGATATTTCAAGAGCTGCCAATGCTCTTTTGGCACCAACACCTTTAATACGATGAACTTCATCATAAACTAACATCGTAGTTCGATCATAAGTTAAACATTTGATTATCGAATCTTGGAATTTAGGTAATGATTCATAATTTACCAAAATCAGATTTGAAACACTCCATTGGGACTCAAATGTATTGATATCTCCCTTAACTGAATTATCGTGAACACTCAATACACGCAAATCTTTTTTATCTCCATAAACAGCCTTGAACTCATCTCTCCAAGATTTAAAAGCATTTATCGGACATACTACTAACAAACGTTTTATTAATTTTTCGTTCTTTGAAGAGTTTAAAAATGCGTAAACTCCTAACAACATGGCTGTTTTCCCCGCACCAGGGACCGAAAAATTCGCTGCTCGTTTTTGAGTGAGCATATACATCGCAGAATCCATCTGTAAAGGTTTTAGAGGTCTAGATACTTCATTTTCTACGATGGTTTTGAATTCATAGAATTCCTCATCCCAGCGTGAATCTTTATCTTTCAAAGTCAAACCAGATTTTCTATATTCTTCAATCGAGTATCTTTGATTGATAATCATCTTCTCAACTTCAGGAGAAACAAGAAACAAAACGTTATATTTAGAAGCTTGTTTCTTTGCGCGTAGAATGATTCGTTCAACCTCTCTATAATCTATGTCTGATTTAAAATAAGGATATCCTTTAGAATCATCTATATATGAACTGAATTTAGCCCTAAAAGATTTTTTGTCTATAATTTTTTCTTTGGTTTTATCAAGAAAGCGAAGGTTATCTTCCTCAAGAACCAATCCAAAAGCATCTTCTGCTAAGACGAATGGTTTTCTGATTTTCCCGACATCATATTTTTTGAGCATTTCATATACTAATCCATTAGCTGAAATAACTTCAACACCTGCATATTTATTATTCCAAAGTAACTCGAATTCCTCTTGTTTTTGCTTAATCCGCTTTCTGACATTAGTACTGATATCCCATGAGAAATCTACATCAAAAGATTCGCAATTATCTTCTAGTCCTCTTATCGTTTCATTCATCGAACCATTGAAATATATTGCTCCTTGTCCATCTTCAAATAATCCCCATTTAGAATGGAACAATCCATTCTTGACTAAACCAAATTTTATATCTGCTTTACCTAGTGCAATCAAATAAGCTAGATTTCCAAGTTTGATTTTATCCATTTCAGTCAATACTTCAGTATTTTCTCTTTTTCGATATCCTTCTTTAATGGTATCAAAGTCTTCTTCGGATATGTCCTGGGAGATAATAAATTTTACGATTCCATTATTTTCAGCTAATTCATCAAGTCCTTGAGAATATAGAGCTAATACTTTCGCAGAAAAATAACCACTTACTCGCTTATAAGAATTTGACTCTTTTAATATCCTATTATAGAACTCTTCGGGTATATTATCGGTTTGGGGATTATAGCTAGGTTTTATTACATCGTGAAGTCTTTTCAACATAATACACCCTACTCCTCACTTGAACGAATCTCATCAATAATCGCTTGAAGTTTATCAAGGGAACGAACTAGCTCCTCGCTATCATTTATTGATAGTGAATCGATTGATTGTATATTAATAGAATTAAGTGAATTAATTGCTCGATTGACTAATTTAACCGGCATATCACGTTCCTGTTGATTCTTAACAGTTTCTGAATGTCGGTTTGATATCGTTTGGATATCTGCAAGTGCAACCACAGTTTCCTTATCGTTCAATGTATCGAATAAGTCAATGTTATTTTTAATAACTTCTTTGCGATCCAAAGTATCAACAACAATATCTGTGGCATCTTCCATATCTTCGATAAATTCTTCTTCTTTTCTAGAACCGATAATATTTTTTACAATCTGTCTATACTCAGCTTTAAAGTCTTCTTTAGATGCTCTAAGTTGTATTATTTTTGTAAATAAACTGTTTAACAACTGTTCTGCATTCTCATTATCTTTAAATTTTTTATATTGAGGTACCAAGTCCTGTAACGGTCCATCCAAATCAAGTTGTTTCGCAAGAGAATAGTTATCTGAATCTGCATTGGCAAATTCTAAAAATTTTACAATTAGTTCAGCCTCTAACAAACGTTTATTCACTTCATTGACCTTAAGACCTGCATATTCCGCATAATCTTTAGCACTCATAATATTATTCACTTTTATAGTCTTATATGCATCTACAGAACGGTCGATTGGATCATAGTCAACTTTATCCAATTTTCCAAATTGAATCTGTAGCTCTAAGGATTTTATCAATTTTTGATCATTTTGATTTTGCATAGATAAATCATCAAGAATCACAGCTTCATAAAATTGAGGTTCACTTATGTGAGAATCTTGATCTAACATTCTTTTTGCAGTAAAACGACGATTCCCGTCTATTACACGACCATCTAGCAAAACATATCCTGCTTCTTGTTGTCCCTTAATAGCCATATCCCTCTTTAGGATTTGCATATCTTTTCTAGTTTTTTCACCACCACCATCGACTAACATCTTCTGAACTGCATCGTTATATTCTTTATTGTGGCCTGCCCTTAACTTCCCGTTCGCACTCTCGTACTCAGATAACGAGACCCCTATTCTACCGTTTTGATTATTATAGTAAAGATATTCCAGTGGAATCATATAAGTCTTTCCATCATAATTTTGTCCGTTCGCCTTTTTTATAGGAACGTTCACATGATGTCCTCCAGGCTTCACCACTCCTTGTTCTATTAATTCTACTAAGTTTACTGTCATGATTATTTACTCCTTTACACTTATATTCCAATTATTTCTTTAACATACCCAGAATTAAACCAAAAACGTTGTCTAACTAATCTTTGTCCATCAGGCAAAGTGATTTTATCATCTCCGTTTTTACCACCAGGACGTAGGTGTCCAAGTTCATTGAACTTTGATGATGGGAGATTATTTTTATTGATTTTACGACCGCTATGTTGTGTCACAGTTGTGATTTCTAATTTGGATTCTTCTAATAGTCTCCTCACTTCCGCCCATACTTCTCTTAAACCATGTTCGAGATCATACTCAGACATTCTCCATGCTTTAACTCTAAAAAAAGTCATTTCATCATCTTCAACTCGTTTTCCACTTGGATATTGCTGATAAATAAAAAAAATTAGAACTTTGTTACGAAAATACTGATAAAGTTCACTTGAATGCCAAGAAGGTGCATCTAACCATTCTTGAAAGTTAACCTGCATAAAAGACATTGCTTCTGCTGGTTTATTCATGCCTGTTATGCGGACAGTTTTTAGTACAGAATCCACACGGCCATTATAAAGTTCAATCTGATTACTAGAAATATTAAGCATTTTTTTAGATAATTCCACAAAAGATGCTTTGTTATTTGTTTGCATTCCTAACCTTTCTTTTAAAACTGAAACTTTTACCCCATAGTATTTTGACATCATTTTATCCAACTCATCCTGGATTAATGAAATATCTACTGTTGTCGACAAAACACTCAACTCCTCAATAAAACTACATTAATTTTTAAAATATTATATAACTGCCCTTATTCAATATTTAGAGCGCATACATATATAAATAGTATCATAATTTCTTTTCTAATTTTAAAACTATAAGACGCAGACAGCAAATATATATGCTGTTGTTTGAGTAGATAAGGTCTAGTGTCCATCTATGTAAAAAGGATATACTTTCAGACCGTAGACAAATACCGTTTCGAGTAGTGATAAAGGCTACTTGAGACGGTATTGAGAGCTGGATTGCTTTCTGATAATAACTGATAGACGGGAAGCAGTTTAGATACGGGCTTCTTGAGAGAATTCAAAATATGATGTAACTCAATAAAAGTTAATTGAGAAGGTCAAAAGTATGGTCAAAAATACTCGCCAGTGTATTAGTTTTAGTAATATTTTACTTTCAAAAATTTTGCAACTTCTTCAATCTCCGGATAAATAAAACTTTTAGTAATTCCAAAAAGTTCTAACTCTTTCAATATTTTTATCTTGTTCTTCTTTGGGATTTTAAGTACGATTTTTTTCCCGTCAGCATTTAGAATTCTGAAATCATCAACACTATTCTTATGATGAATATTCAAAGAAGGTACTATAAATGCTCCAGATTGTTGTGAAATTCTTCGGTTATCTCTCTTGGATACCACTACATAATCTGATTTGAATGTATCTTGCTGGATTTCCTGTAGAAATGCTGGTTTTTCTAAACATACTTCATGTTTTAGCCGTTTCACTTCTTTTACATTATTGAAATCCTCTACGTTATTAGTTTTATCATTTGCAGCCGCAATAATTTCTTCTTTATCAGCCAAACTAAAGAACGCTAATGAGCATAAGACAGATATACTGTCACTACGAGTATACTTAATAGAATCTGTATTAAATACTATTAATTCTCCATCAGACTCAAAATTTGTTTCTACAGCAAAATAAAGCGCAACTAGTAAACTATCCGATATATCTAATAATCTAGTAGGTAGTCCGTAGTGTTGCATTTTTTTTAAAATATTCAAATGCTCATTTCCACATAGTTGATATTCTTCAGGATTTCTGATTAACGACTCCTCACAAAAAATATTCTCATTAGAATAACCTTTTTCAGTTCTATAAATGGATGGAATTAGTTGATAATTAATATCCGAATGTCCCCTAAAGAAAAGTTTATTGCTATCATTCAATTTTAAATGACTCAAAACATTTTCTATTTCTCTAATAGTGGGGCATTCTTGAATCTGAATATATTTTGAGTAATACAAATACCCGTTGTCGTACTTTATTTCGTCCAAACTAGAATAAATTGCTTGATCCTGTAAGTTCCGTATATCATATCCATGTTTTTTCATTTGTTTCATACGGTAATCATGAACTAGTATTGTATGATTATCTTCATGCTGAAGTACTGATAAAACATAACTAGCTTTTGATTCCTGATTTTTTTCTTTATTAACATATAATAGATGTGTTAATATTAACGCTCTTTTATCATCATCGTTTAAATCTTCAAAAGTAATCTCATTTTTTTCGAAATCATTATCTAGTGAAAATAATAACCGTGGAAGTTCTTCCTTTTTAGCATTTAATAGTTTTCGTAGCATTGTTGAAATATATTTTCTTTTTGAATTTTCGTAGGTTAAATCTGAATAGTTTTCCCTCAACCTACTTTTTGTCATACTATCTGTAACTTGTTTGATATTAATATATTTATCCCTATAGAGCTTTTCAAAAAAAATATCTAAATAGCATTTTTTTAGTATGTCACTATTAATAGCTAAATCAGATTTCAATGGATCAAAGAAGAAAAAAAACATTGGGTCACCTATCCCCTTTTAAAATTTTAACATCTTGCTATCTCTACTTTCATAAGTAAAATTCATTTAAACCATATTGAAAGCTGTATTGCTTACTGGTGCTATCCGCTGGAAAGAATTACAAAATCTAATACCCCCTATTAAATTTGATTGAGAATGTCAAAAGTATGGTCAAAAAATACTTAGCAGTGTATTTAAAGTATAAATCTACTATACAAAATTTTTAAAACTTATTATTCGTAAATTCTTTTACATACATCCACCCAGGGTAAGAATAATTTGTGCATGCTTATATCCCTTGTTTTTATTACTACATTCCATAACAATGTAATAGTCTCTATCATTTTCCCCCCCAACAACAACACCTTGTGAATACGTTGTTTTCCAAAGTGGTTTAACACCGTAATAGCTGGCAACAACCTTACTACTGGGGTTTGGTTGCTCTACACTAAAATTATTTTCAAATAACCACGCATGATAATTTTTAAGTGCAGGTGGAGATCCCATTATTTGAAATGACGATGCAATAGCTAATTGAGATTTCATTTCCTGTTCAATATTAATCACATATTTTTCAGTTGGAATAAGTCGGTATCCATCAATGGAAGCCACTTTTCCTAAATTAGCATTGAGTTTAATTTTATTCATATCTTCACTCTCCTTCTGGCCTCACATTAGCATAAAGTCGTCTTTGTGAAACAAATTTATCTACAGTTAAAAATGATCTACCTAGATCATTTAAACTGAGAACTAGCATATACTCAGCAACTTCTCCTGAATGGTTAATACTACGTATTGGATCCAATTTTTCCCGAAATTCTTCAAATGAATCTCCTACAAGCAACCACTCATCATCCTCCTTATCATAATAACAGTTATATTCACGCCAATTATTTTCGTCTTCTTCTTCATAGAAATATTCATCGGCCGAAAAATCTGCCCAAGGAAATAGCTTTGTAAAGACCCTAGTATACGAAGTAAAAGGAAACCAATATGGATACGAATACCTTTTGATACCTTCTTCATCATCCACAATTAACTCTATATCTCCTCTACCACTTGACTTGTTTACCCACTCTGTTGAATGTAGTTTGATATTCCCCCCTTCTTGAATAATTTTCATGAATTTTTTTTGAGATAATAAAAAATTGTAGTTTGTAATGTGATCTGGCAATTTTGAAAAAGAAATAATTTCTTTATTTGACACAGCATCCAGGAAAATCTGATTTAACGGAACCTTAACAAAAAATCCTTTTCCTTTTCCTCCGTTAGTTCTTTCGATAGTGTCGCTTGTTAATTTTTGCCAAATACAAGTGTTATCATTAGGATTATATAAAACCACAATACAGGGCAAAGAGTTTGTAATCCAATAATTATACTGTCTTTCATTAATATCTCGGAATATAACATGATTATCTCTTTTTTCATTAAACCAACTAGTACCAGATTTTATTTGTAAAGCGATGAGCTGTTGTGCTTTACCAGATGATTCCATTAATTCAATATGAGCATCTATACCTACATCGTCAATTGGTTGTTCTCGAAACATCCAATTATTGGATTCAGCTATTCCACCACAATAATACACACCCAATCTTTCAGTTGAATTTGCCATAAACAATCTCCCCTTCAATAATTAGTGCAAAAGAACGCATAGTCCATAAAACAGTTTTTTACATCTTCAACATTGGATAACAATACCAGAATCACTTTATAAACATGACTCTTAAATTTTGTTGAACTAACTGAATATTAAAAAATTCAGTAAATGTTATGCTCCAACAAAGACTAATTTGTCTTCCAAGATTAGTCTAAATAGTTGGAGTCAAAATTTTTTTCGAAAGGCTGAGTCATAAAATAGATATGTTAGGCATTCAGTTCAATCTTTAATCCAATTAGAAACTTAAGATTCTTCCAGTATTAAAATAAAAACTTCTCATTTTGCTCTAAAAAACCAAATCTCAACCAGTATTGATAGCAGGATAATTTTTGATGTTATCTGACAGGTCGAAAACATTGTAAATACGGGATTCTTGAGAAATTATAAAATTCAATAAAGCTCAGTAAATTTGATTGAGAAGATTAATAGTATAGTCAAAAAAACTCTCAATGTATCAATTTTCTTCTTGTAAGCAACTTTTTCTCATTTTAAATTTTGGTGTACGTGAATCCGGAGGGACTATTGGTTGGGATACTTTTATACTCAACGGCATAGAAAAATCTACTCCAGATAAAATCGCCTCTCCTTCACCGAGTACAGGAAGATACGATAGAATGTCAGAATTTGCCGATGAACAAGATTGTCGTATGGCTTCTTTGTCATTATAATTTATAAGTCGATGCACCAAAAAAGTTCCCATCTGAGATAGAGTTCCCACAGGTATATCTCTTGGCATTTGTGTCGATATACATAAAAACAAACCGTATTTTCTACTTTCTTTTGCGATTTGATCAAAAGCACTAAGTGCAGTTGATTGGAAAAAATCATCAACAATTGTCTTTTTAAGAAACTGATGCGCCTCATCTAAAACCAGTACAACAGGTTCTTTTTTAAATGTCTTTTTTCGAGCTAAGTTAAGAAGATGCCTTCCAACAGCATTGGCTAATATTTCACGGGCTTGAAACTCATATCCTAAGTCTTCAAATCCTATTCTTAATATAAAATTATCTTGCTGACTTACATCTAAAAAATCATTAATTATTTTAGTTAAGCTATGTTCCTCATTTTGCTCACCACTAAAGTTGAATGATTTATCATATATTTTTGTAGATGTTAAGTTATTAATCCTGCTTATAAGTCCATAACAAAAGTTTGCATCTCTATCATTAAAAGCGCCAAACAGTTTTCCGTTACTTCTATCAGTTGGTAAAATACATTCATTATATAGTTGTTTACTTAGTAAGCAAATATCCAATTCTAAGCTTTCTGATTCAATTCTACTAAAATTCAGTAATTGATACCTCTCAAAAAACCTGATATTTTTACCTGCCTTAACTAGTGTACCGTTACTATTATTGATAAACGGAACTAAAATCTCATGACTACTATCTTCATCTATTCCCTCGTTAAAAATTTTCACTGCCTTTAAGGATCTAATTGCTTCTAATAGTTTTGGCTTTTGTATTCCTTCCGACGGTTTGACTAGAAAGAACAAATCTTCCTTTGTTAGATTTTGATATGGAAAAAAAGCACTTTCTCCTATCACAACTGACTGAACTCCGTTTTCAATTACTGAATATTCTCCAGTCGGATCTAACAAGATGACTTTGGACTTATTAATGACCATACTCTCAATCAATTTTGATACCGTCCAACTCTTTCCACCACCGGTAGTTCCCACAATTGCACAGTGTCTATTAAAGAAAGCTTGCTGACTGACACATACTTCCGTATCTAAATTGGATGTTAGATATCCCAAATGAATATAAGGTACCTCTTCATCATCTTTTTGTCCGAATTTCATGACATACTTTTGTATAAAATCACTTGGACATACAAATACTTTAGCTCCAATATTTGGAAATGCATTTAAGGTATGCTGAGCCTTCGCATCAAAATAATCGAAGGAAAGTAAAATTTCAACTTTGGCGGTTGGATGAAAATCAGAATTTTGAAAAGATTTTTCTGACAATGCTAATCTTTCTCTCTCAGGAAGGTCAATCTCTGATATTTTCCCAATAAAACCAGCATTTTCAGCTTCGATTGTTACGAAGTTGCCAACAAGACCTCCATTAAACTCTTCACCTGAAAAGATGGTTTTATTCAATAATGTTGAAGACGGAAAATGTACTTTTACAAACTGAGGGCTAACATGACTTATATACCCAATAAAATAATTATTATCAAAAGGATTCTTTTTATTCATTCTGATCCTCCAATACACTCTGAGCATATATTTCAGAATATGGATAAGTATCCACAAAATCTTCAAAGGTCTGATCAGTCATTATTACATTCCCGGTTTGTAAAACTTCTTTTTTTAACTCTTTATATTTGGTTTCATCATGAACATCTGGAGCAACAAAAATTATTGTAATACTAGAATTAACATTTAGAGCTTCATAAATCATTGCATTAATATGTGCATCTCCGAAACTATACCCAATTATAATTAATAAAGTGTTTTTAGCTCTAGTTTCTTGTTGAAATCTACTCATCATTTCGAAAAAAGGTTGTTGATAAGAGCTTTCGTATTTATTTGAGCTTGGATAAATCATTAATGATTCATTTGGATCACTACCAATCACAATGTCCTCTTTATCTTGCTTCCAATTAACAGACCCATGTGGTTTATAGATATGAACAACATTAGGAACAAAATTATCTTCCAAAACATTTTTATTGGTTATTCTCGTAACCACATCTAAATCAAAATTTGTTCCTTTGAACTTTCTTGGATAATTAAAAGAGAAACCATCGATAATCATAAATCCATTTTTTTCAGCAGCTTGTTCAAATAACGTGTCATAATTTAAAGTAAATATTTTAGGTCTAGCATATTTCATTTTTTTCGAGGCTAACTTCCTCAGAAAAATCCGATGAGGGTTAGTTGCTGGTAACTTCAAGGTGCAATTTTCCTTAACCATTTTTTTTAGTTGAGTTATAATATCGTCTGCTTCAGAATTTCCAAACACAGTCTGATACAACTGAGCATGAGTAAGTAGTTTTTCTAAATCTGTTGTTTTCGATTCTTCTTTAATATCAGTAAAGTTAATTTTTTCACAAAAAGATTTAAGCACGGGATATCCGAACTGTTTCACAGCTTCATTCCAAAGGCCCCACATCAATTTTCCTTTTTTATTATCTGTACCTATGTTATAAGAACTTCCAGCACCTGTTAGAACAATAGTATTTTCATATTGCCGTTTAAGATGTTTGTGTAGGAAGGAATTTCTGATTTTATATGCTACTTGTTCCCAAGATTCATCCTCTTTTTTTTCATTCCCTGCCAATTTTCTTCCGTTTACTTTTACATAATCTACATCAAATTCTATATCGCAGTTGTATTCTATATAAATTTTTTTGTCCAAATCAAATACCCCCTCACTCTATTCCTAAGCTCCATAATGAAAATATTACTTAAGAGCACTACACTATCTACCCTAAGTTTAGATAATAACGAAATTTTACTTTTTAGCCAGATTAAGGATTTTATCCACTGCTCCAAAATCTCGTATACATCTCCAAAAGAAGAGTTATATTTCATTGCTCCTTTGGCTATTACATGATACAAAGAGACTAGGAATTCATTTTTACAACATTTACAGAAATGTAATTATTCGAAAAATAGCTCGTACATAATCCTCTCTGTTCACTTTATATTCTTAAGAACGTTAATACTTCAACAAAAACAGAGCCAAATAAGCTTTCTAACATTGATTGATATGTTGCAAAACATTCTTCAGCTAGTTAATTATATCACATGACCTATCCTCAAAAAATAAGCACCGTTCTAATTGTTCAAAGAATAGTAAAGAAACAGACCACACATTAATGGGTGGTCTGTTATTTATAACTTCAAATAGCAATATCTAAATAATTCTCGATAAGATAAATCATTATTTATGTTTAGTGGAATCATTTACATATAAAGCTCCGAATAAAATAATTGACACTAAAACAAATATATAAAGATTATTGCTCATTAAAATAACTGCTATAACTAACCAGCATATAAAGAAAAAAATTCGTTTATTTTGATTCCATGATAACCACTTTTTTCTATCAATCCCTACAAACATGCATACTAAAATTGGAAATATACTAATAATTATCCTATTACAAGCTGTCTCTAGCATTTCTCCTCACCTTTCACCTAAACAAAGTCATTAAACCCTTTGTAAGAATTCCTAAAAACTGATGAAGCATTATTACTGTAGCCCCAAAACAGTGGAATACTACATACCTTTTGTTTAAAGACAAGAAAATAGCCAAAAATTTCCACCTACTCTTAGCATCATCCTGTCATTTTGAAAGCAGTTATTTTTTGTAAATAGGTAATGCTCCAGCTACTACTTATTTTGGAGAATATAAAAAATTGTAGACGTAATTCCACAGCAAACGGCCAAAAGATAATTTCTTTGAGACAATGCAATCAACATCAATAACACGAATATAAGTTGAAGTCTTTTGAATTTCAATTTACTATTTCCTTTATGCTCCATAGACATTTCCTCCAAGATTCCTTTTTTACTTTAAAATTCTATCCATTATAAGTTGATATTATTCACCATGTAAATAGCACGATAAACGAATATAAAAAGACTATTAAATTAAGTCCTAACATTACTTAGTTGTTTTTTTAATCGCAACATAGCAAAGCGTTACAAGTATCAAAACGGTTCCTATTATGACTATCACCATGTTTACAACATCCTTAGAAAAGGGCGTCAAAAGAGAATATACTACCAATAAAAATAACACACACAAAGCCAGAACAATATATTTTCGTTTCATTTTTACTCCCACCTCTGCAAAATACAGCTGCCATCCTTACTTATATCCCTGTAAAATCTACTCTCTTCCGGAAGTTATATCGTCATTTTTTCCCGCGGCTAAGCAACTCATTATAATTGCTCCCAGCATACATCCTATAAATAAACCTAATAAAAACAGAATCAAAATAAAACCTCCCCTAAATTTTTTTAATATCATTCAAAATCAAAGAAAGGTAGGTTCATAGCTTTGTACCTACCTTTCGAGAATGCTAACAGAAACTGACTACACGATTATCTTTAATAGTGATTATTCTGTAATATCAATTTTTTTAAGAGCTAAATATAGTCTGATCATACACTCTTGATAGCAATCTTCATCAAAGCTTCCATTACGACAAGATTCTTTAATCAGCAATGGTTTAAAACTGTTCACAATCTGAGAAAACGCCTCTTCATCATCCTTTTGAACAAGAATAACGAGTTCTGCCAATGACTTCATTTCACACACCCTCCATTTTTAGCACTGATTCTCAATAGCTAGTGCTTCAGGAGGAGCACGAATCATATAGTTTTTTAAAATTAAGTAAGGAGATGTTTTCGAATTTTTCCTAGAATACGTTGGCGCTTTTTTGTTGCACCTTGCCTCGTCATTGATAGTTGAATGGAAATTTCATAGTCTGAATATCCAAAAATATATTTTTGAATCAGTAGAGATTGATCTTTATCAGATAGTTTTTGGAATTCAGTGGCTAAAGCACAATTAGAGAAATCTAGCTGAAATTTTTCAGATACCATCGTAACAGTTTCTTGTGGATACATTGCTTGCTCCTCGATAAAATAATCTAGTGTCTTTTGTCCAGGAACAAATTCAGTATCTTTTAGTCTGCTATTTTTAGCAAAATAATTAATTGCCGTATTATGAACTGTTTTTTGAATATAGCTAATAATTTGTGCATCATCA
>WPCI01252937.1_pt1 | contig 18924 bp, 13 predicted proteins | sample 5399871 | NCBI WGS metagenome assembly WPCI01 (sample SAMN12869469, study PRJNA574797) | sludge metagenome | isolation source: wastewater treatment of pH7 | place: China:Beijing | collected 2019-05-20 | reverse complement strand
AAGGAACTCGTGAAAAAGATCGAACACTTCGTTGACCGTTACAACGAGCACGCCACGCCATTCGTCTGGACCGCCACCGCCGAATCCATCCTCGCCAAGGTCAAACGAATTTGTTCGCTAATTTCTGGGACATCACACTAGCGCGTCAGGGATATTAGGAGAAGGCTACTTAGGACGATGCATTGCCCATAGAGAGCGGTCTCGCCAGTCGTCAGGGAACCCCATTTCGGCCACATTGATGGCGTGGTGATCGATGAGCCCGATCAACCGTTCCCGCCAATGATGATGGGGGTTCACCACATCCATCAGATACAGCATCAGGGTGAGGGTATTGTAGATACGACGCGAAGCGTCGAAGGATAGCGTGTCCAGCACCCCCGCAGGCCGATCCTTTGGCAGCTTGGGAAGAAAGGTGAACTCCCGGTTCCACAGGCGAGCATGGTGGGCACACTGGTTGCGTACCGTACTCAGGTGGTGCAGAACCGATGTCATCACGCTCTCATCGAAGTCGTACTCGCGTGCCACGGCATTGCGATCTCGGCGCTGACGTGTGTTGGCGTACCACTGGGACAGTTGGCCGAACGTCATGATCTCCACCAGGGCCCAGATCGGAGGCAGCGGCTCGTCGTAGGTAGCGCTCAGATGGCGAATGAAGGTTTCCTGACTGCGCCGCACCTCCCCTCCCAAGGCACGCAGCCGTTCCTCATGACGCCAAGAACGGTGAGGTGACTTGAACAGGGCCGGATCAAGATGGCAATGGGGTCCGTATGTATGGGCCATGTGGTAGGCCCAGCGGGTGCGAATCGAGACCTCGATGCGTTCGATGGCGTCCATGACCAGCAGCCGGAACTCCCGGTCGAACACGTAGAGATTCAGCACATCATCCAGGGTGGTGCCGGGGCGCAGGCGATGCGTACGGTGATCGGCCTCGAAGGGCAGCCAATAGGCACCCAACCGGTAGTAGTTGAGGTGGTGCAGATAGTGGAGCGCCCGCTGGCGGTCCGGCACCGTCAGCCCCCGCTGGATGAGCCGGTCGAGCTGATCATCTAAGCTCAGCGGGGGCTTGTTGAACTGCAAGGCCGGCCTCCAAAAAAAGTAACCCCCCAAGGTGCGCTTCAGGGAGAGGCGTGGGGGGTGTTGTTACTGAGCAGTATAAAGCGATGGCCGGCCGCCGCCAAGCCTTGCACCACCTCCTGCATCGTGGCCGAGGTAGCTTCAGATGCCGAGCGCCTCGATCTCCTCACGGTCATACACTCGGCCATAGCTGCCTATCAGCCCTTTGGCACCCAGCATGGTCAAGCTGACCACTGGCGTTTCGATCTTGGCGAACCCGGCATCGAGGGCCTGCTGTTGCTGTTCCAGGGTGAGCAGCCCGATCCTGTCCGGCGTGTAGTGCTCCCCCAGCTCCATCAGCAGGAACTGCGTCCAGCCGGGCGTCAGGCGCACGCTGCGACCCCGCTGGTTCTCGTGGGTAATCGCCTTCACCTGGGTGCGACAGGCGCCCTCCAACAGATCGTAGCCCGGATTGGAGACTCCCTCGACCTTCACTGGCCGCTGGCCCAACGCCTCCAGGAAGCGCAGTCCGATGAACTCACCGATCCGGCCGATGATATTGTCGTTGCCGCCGATCCGCTCCGGCACCTCGCGGCCCAGCGCAAGGAGCTCGCACCGCGCTTGCAGATAAGCCTCAATGGCTCGCTGAATCTGCTGATCGCGCTGCTGGGAGGGCAGAGAGTCTGATACGGGAGGCAACGGCGAATTAGTCACGCTGGCTTGCCCCCAGCTGTTCGCACTGCCAGTCATTCTCCATGGCCATGATGGCACGCAGGTAAGACGCGACGGCTTCCTCGATAGCCTCCCACTCCATGGATGGGAAGCCATGGTAGAGGTTGTACGAGGTTCTGCCGACTTTATGCTCATCGAACTGATTGCAGTCGATGCCCTTGCCTGCCAGCTCAGCCAGATCGCCGTTCCGCCTGTCGATGTAGGTCTGGACCCATACCCGCTTCGGGGTTTGCGGCTCCAGATAAATGACTACGCTGGAGTGGCTCTGCCAACCATTGGGGGCGAAGCGTAGCGCCGGCCCGACCGGCCAGTTCTCCTGCCAGGAGGTGATCGGCAGGCCCAGGTCATCAAGCCGGGTGTTGAGCCCCTCCTGTAACCGAAGGCGAAGACTGGCCAGCGCATCGTTCTTCGCCTTGGTCAGCGCCTCGATCTCTCCGAGGTGCTCCAATGCAAACTGCTCCTGAGCGTCGGTCAGGGTATCGGTCATGGTCAGGTTCTCCAGATGAATCACGAATTCGCGCAGGAACAACAGCCACTTGCTCTCGCCGTGCTGCTCGTAGAGGGAGCCTGCCGCCGATCTCAGGCGCCGCAGGATGTCGGGATAGCCGATACCCAGCCAACCGGGTGCGTCCGGCGCCTGCCCACCCGGCGACAGCACGACACACAGCACCTGGCGGCTGTCCTGATCCGACAACCGCAGCGCGAGATCATCGCCATAGTGCGCGAAGTCGTTGTGAAGCCCGTGATAGACCTTGTGCTCCACCGCTATCACCCAGCGATCTGACTCCAGCACCAGGTCAATGCGTTGCTGCCGGGTGGTCACCCACTCGCGAACTGGAGGGCGCGTCAGGTATCGCTCACAGGCGGCGGGCTGCAGCGGCTCGGGCAAGCTGTCCAGCAGCGCCGAGAGAACAGCGTTGCCGAAGCCATGCTCTGCGGCGGGGTCGAAAAAGAAGGCCAGCAGGTCCGTGGTGGGGTTCTCGAAGTAGCCGCGAGCCCCTATGTCGAAAAGGGTTTGCTCGCGGGCTGGCTTCCGAAGCCGGGCAGCACCTTCAAGCAAGGCTTTCATACGCTCAACGTCCATGTTGTCTCCTTGTCGCTATTCGGAAGCGGCCTCTGCCGCTGCACTCACCTGCTGATCCTGCCACTCGCCATAGGTCATGCCGCTGCCCTCCGTCTTCCAGGAGATGCGCCCATTGGCGCTGCGGCCGGAGACCACCGCGGCGGCGGCGCTGGGGCTGCTGAAGCTCTGGTCCTCGTTGAACACTCGAGTGCCGTTGCCTTCCACCAGCACCCCGTCCTCGCAGAGCTGGTTATAGAGGCTCTGATAGCCGCGCTCGGTGCCGACCCAGCTGCCCCGGGCCAGGGAGCCCTTGAAGACGTAGAACTCGCCGTCGATCTCCTGGCCGATGGCGCGGATGCCGTGCCGTGGCACCTCATCGCTCTCGCCGATGTAGACCAGCGGACGCAGGCTGTTGTCGGGGTCGGGGCCGACCAGGAAGTAGATCCCGGTCCGACCGCACTCCGGGCGCTGCACCAGCTCGCTGAGCTTGCTGCGCGGCCCGGTGAGCACGTGGCCGGTCCAGTTCATGATCTCGGCGGTGAGCAGGCCGTTGGGCGTGCCATCCACCAGGAAGAGCCGGATGCTGCGTCCTTGGGTCATACCGTCTCCGCTTAGGTGGCCTCAGTATGGGCCGTTGAGGTTGCCAGTGTATGCTGCCTTCACGGGCCAAGCCCGAGCTTCCCTCGAGTCGGATCAGCACTTTGGCAGCAGGCTGCTGCCTCACACATGGATCCCATATGTAAGGATAATACCCCCGGATTTACACAAAGATTCCTGTATATCAATTTCAGCCACCGTGCCTTACATGGCCGATGATACGGTCGGTCATGAGCGGAACAGCTGCATGTACCGCTCGAAAACGAAGATCCGGTTGCGCTGGTAGCCGGTGATCTCACTCAGCATGTTGTCCTCGACCATCTTGTTGAGCAGAGCAGAGGCGGTCTGGTGGGTCACACCCAGCAAATCACTGACCTGGCCGGCCGTTACCGCCGGGCGCCTGTAAAGATGCTTGAGCAGCTTCTGAACGTTCTCAGCCCGCTTCCCGTAGCCGAATGCCAGATGGTCCCTCTCCTGGCGCAGCGCCAGGATGCCCTCGAAGGTGGCCTTGCCCTTGCCAGCCGTCTCGATGATGGCTGACAGGAAGAACTTGACCCAGTGCACCATGTCGTTCGACATCCGCACCCGGGTCAAGGCGTCGTAATAGCTGGAGCGGTTGCGCTCGAAGAAATCCGACAGGTACAGCGAAGGCTTGCGCAGCAGCCCCTTGCTGACCAGGTAAAGGGCGATCAGCAGCCGGCCAATGCGGCCGTTACCGTCGAGGAAGGGGTGAATGGTCTCGAACTGGTAGTGGCTGATGGCGATCCTGATCAGTTCAGGAACGCTGACATTGTCGTTGTGCCAGAAGAGCTCCAGATCTCCCATCAACGCCGGCACTTCATCGGGATGAGGCGAAATGAAGGCGGCATCGGCCAGACTGCTGCCGCCGATCCAGTTCTGGCTGATACGAAATTCACCTGGTGGCTTGTGCTCACCACGCACCCCCTGCATCAGGATGGCGTGGGTGTGCTTGAGCAGCCGATTGGACAGCGGCAAATGCTCCAACTCTTCGACCGCCTCGTTGATCGCCTGAACGTAGTTCTGCACCTCCTGCCAGTCATCCCGCTTTTCGGGGGCCAGTTGGCTGCTGTCCAGCACTGCTTCGTCCATCTCGGTCTGGGTACCCTCGATGCGGGACGAGTTGTTGGCCTCCTTGGTGATGTGCATCTGGATGAAAAGGTCCACATCCGGCACGATCAGTGTGAAGGCATCGAGCTCAGCCAGGGCTCGAGAAGCCCGCTCCAGAAGAGTGTTGATCTGCGGGTCTTCCCAGCTCCATTCGTGGTTCACGGTGACCGGGCTGAAGCTCTTGTACTGGTACTGCGGCACCCATCGACCGGCATCAAAGGTTTCAAACTTCATCGCTAGGCTCCTTACCATAGACGTAGGCGGCCCGCTCTTCAGCAGCCAACAATACCTCGGCCTGTTCGGCATGTTGACCGACGTGCCAGCCACGAACGTCGATCTTGCCGGTGACGGCAGCGGAGATCAGGGCGGAGCGTCGCTCCTCAAGCCTCTTCTGTAACTCTAGTGCCTGACCAGCCAGATCCAGCAAGCTCCACGTCTGTTTTATGATTTCATCGCGGATTTTTGCCTGCTCTTCAAGTGGAGGACAAGGGAAGGGCATCTCAAGCACGGTGCTTTGCCCAATATTCAGCATTGAACTGCTAGCTCCGGTTGCCTCCAACTCAATTTGCTGCCTAGTTTGCGGAGCGCCCATGAAAAAAGCTAAAAACCGTGGATCTGCAACCGTCTCGCGAACACGAAGCCGAAACAGCTTGTCCGACAACATTAAGTTGGGATAGGAAACAGCAGGGACTGCACAACTACCGACCAGCTCTCGCGTATTGGCACGAGAGATCAAGACATCATCAGCCTTGATGCACAAATCCAACCTCGGAGAAAGATTGTCAGGAAGCTTCTTGTTCTCTTGACTGACAAATCTACCATGGTTGACGCACCCCACTTTAAGCACGCCCCACTCACTCTCACTTTCGACCGGGCTATTTTCACACTGAGGGCTCCATCCTTGCTCAACGGTGTGCACAATATGCTTGACTCGAGTGATTCTCCAATGCGCCGGCACTTCACCCAGCCACTCCACCCCGGAGTCCTTCATCGGCACATGGGGATCCAGCCCCTTGGTGACGGCATGGGAGATCACCGCCTGGCGCTTCTCCTTGAGCAGCTCGATCAGCCGCTGCTGCTGCTCCACCAAGGCGTCGATACGAGCGGTTTCGTGGTCAAGGAAGGAGGCGATCTGCATCTGCTCTAATCGCGGCGGCAACAAGAACCGATTGCGAGAAACATACTCTGTAGTTATTTGTGGTATCGCAGTCCTATCAAAATGAAATAGAATTTCTCGAAGCCCTAGGCTCCAATAATAAGTAAACTCTCCAGAAGTTTCGTTTGGATTGATATTGTTCGCTACGATTGTTGTCTGTGTCGAGGTTGATCTTTCATGCGCAAGTTTCACGTGGCCAATAGAGTTTCCGCGCGCAGGGATAACCAAGTCACCCGCCTTAAGCAAAGGTGATCGCCCGTTCACGTAACCATAATATTTGTCTTTCTCCGTTGCTGAGTATACCGGCAGGAGGCCATCTTCAATGAGCTCTGATTCAGGTATTGTTTCTCCCATTCTCACAGCAAAGTGACGGGAAAACTTTGTGACTGTCCAATGCCTCGGCACCTCCCCCAGCCACTCGACGCCGGAGTCCTTGTACTCGGGGTATTTCGGGAAGCTCATGCCGACAGCTCCTCGATCATCTGCTTGATCCGGTCGGTGCAGGCCTTGAGGTCGGCGTCAATCTCCTCCAGGGGGCGCGGCGGGGTGAATTGATAAAAGTGCCGGTTGAAGGGAATCTCAAAGCCGACGATGCCGATGCGGCCGTCCAGCGGGTCGCGCTTCTCCTCGTCGATCCAGGCATCAGGAACGTGGGGCTTCACCTCACGCTCGAAGTAGTCGAACACCGACTCGTCCAGGGGCACGTTCTCGTTATCGCGAAGGCCGGTGTCGGGCTCGGGGTTGCCCTTCTTGTCGAGGCAGACGTCCGCTTCAGGGTCGCGCTCGGAGAGGGCGTTGAGGATCGCCTTCTGCACCGGGGCGCCAATCTTCAGGCCCGCGGCCTTGAGTGCGGCCTTCAGCGCCTTGATGAAAGCGTCGCGGTTGGTGAACCGCTGCTCCGGGTCCAGGGTGACGCAGGCGGCCTTGATCGCCTCGCGTTCGCCCTCGTCCAGTTTCTGCAGCGGCTTCTCGTCATCGAGCTTGGCCAGGCGCTCGGGGCTGGCCTGGAAGTTGAGGCGCAGCGGGCGCTCCACGGTGATGCGCCGGTAGCCGAAGGCCTCCACCGGGAACAGCTTGCTCTCCTCGCCCTCCTGGCAGGTGCCGTAGAGGCGCACGATCTCCTCGATGTCGCGGTCGGCGACGAACTGGCGCTTGCTGCCCAGCGACTTGCGCATCTTGCTGGCCCGGCCGGTGGCATTGATCAGCTGCACCTGGCCGCGGCGCTCGGCGGGCTTGTGGTTGGAGAGGATCCACACGTAGGTGGCGATGCCGGTATTGTAGAACATGTCGGTGGGCAGGCCGACGATGGCCTCCACCAGATCGTGCTGCAGCAGGTAGCGGCGGATCTCGGATTCCCCGCTGCCGGCGCCCCCCGTGAACAGCGGCGAGCCGTTGAGGATGATGCCGATGCGCGAGCCGCCCTCCTGGCGGGGGCGCATCTTGCTGACCAGGTGCATCAGAAACAGCAGCGAGCCGTCGGAGACCCGCGGCAAGCCGGGCCCGAAGCGGCCCTCATACCCTTTCTGGTTGTGCTCGTCGGTGATCGCCTTCTGCACCTTCTTCCACTCCACGCCGAAGGGCGGATTGGAGAGCATGAAGTCGAAGTGCTCGCCGGGGAGCTGGTCGTCGGAGAGGGTGTTGCCGAGCTTGATCCGCTCCACCTTCTGCCCCTTGATCAGCATGTCGGCCTTGCAGATGGCGTAGGACTCGGGGTTGAGCTCCTGGCCATGCAGCGAGACGGTGACGTCGCGGCTGACCTGCTGGATGTACTCGTCGCTCTCGGAGAGGAAGCCCCCGGTGCCCGCGGTGGGGTCGTAGACGGTGACGATGCCGTGGGGGCGCAGCTTCTCCTCCTGGCCGGTGAGCACCAGGGAGGTGGTCAGATGGACGATGTCCCGCGGGGTGAAGTGCTCCCCCGCCGTCTCATTGGAGCTCTCGGCGAACTTGCGGATCAGCTCCTCGAACACCAGGCCCATGCCGTAGTTGGAGAGCCGCTGCGGGCTCATGTCGATGGCGGCGAAGCGCTGCACCACCTGGTAGAGCAGGTTGTTGGCCGAGAGCTGCTGGACGAAGCCCTCGAACTCGAAGTGCTCGAAGATCTCCCGGGCGTCCTGGCTGAACGACTGCACGTAGCTCATCAGGTCGTCGGCGGTCTGGGTGTCGGAGAGGGTGCCCAGGGTCAGCGGAGAGGCATTGAAGAAGGGCTGCTCTGCCGCACGCAGCAGCAGCTTCTCGCGCACCGCCTCGGGCTTGGCCTGATGGGCGTGGGCGGCTTCGAGCACTGCGGCCTTGGTGGGCTCCAGCACGCACTCCAGGCGCCGCAGCAGGGTGAAGGGCAGGATGATGCGGCCGTACTGGGACTGCTTGAAATCGCCGCGCAGCAGGTCCGCCACGGACCAGATGAAGGCCGCCAGCTGAGAGTGACTCTCCGTGTTCACGATGCTTCCCCGCGTGTTGATACAGATGATGACGTTGTAACGGCCATCATACACAGCGCGGCGTAGCGGTGGGCAGTGGCGTCAGGCGCGACTGGGCAGTGATTCCGGCAGCGTCAGCAGCGCCGCCAGCGGCATCGGCCTGGCGAAGTAGTACCCCTGCAGCAGGTCGCAGCTGCGGCGCACCAGGTCCTGCTGCTGCTCTTGCTCCTCGATGCCCTCGGCGACCACCACCAGATCCAGGTGGTGGGCCATGGTGATGATGCCCTGTACGATGGCGGCATTGCTGCGGCTGGTGAGGATGTCCTGGATGAAGGCGCGGTCGAGCTTGACCTTGTGGATCGGCAGGTCGCGCAGGTAGCTCAGGCTGGAGAAGCCGGTGCCGAAGTCGTCCAGGGCGACCCGCACGCCAAGTGACTTGAGCTGATTGATCAGCGTAATGGCCTGATCGGCACCGTCGAGCAGCACGCTTTCGGTGACCTCCAGTTCCAGGAGCTCCGCGGGTGCACCCGACTCGGCCAGTGCCTCCTGGACCTCCTCCAGGAAGCCCCCGCGGCGAAACTGCAGCGAGGAGATGTTGACGGCCACCGGCACCACCGATCCTCCGGCCGCCTTCAGCGTGGCAATGTCCCGGCAGGCCCGGCGCAGCACCCAGCGACCGAGCGGGATGATCTGTCCGGTCTGCTCGGCCAGGGGGATGAACACGCCAGGGGAGATCATGCCCTTCTGGGGATGACGCCAGCGGGCCAGCGCCTCAACGCCGCGGATCCGTCCGCTCATGGCATCCACGATGGGCTGGTAGTGCAGTTCGAACTGATCCTCACACAGCGCGGTGTGCAGGTCATGACGCAGCAGCACACTGTCTTCGGTGGTGGCTTGGCCGATGCCCTGGTACCAGTGCCAGGTGTTGCGCCCCTGCCGCTTGGCCTGGGCCATGGCCTGGTCAGCGCGCTGCAGCAGTTCGAGGGCCTGCTCGGTGACGGGGCCGTTGCAGGCAATGCCGATGCTGGCGGTGACATGCAGCGGCTTGCCCTCGATCAGGAAGAGGCGGTTCAGCGCCTCCAGGCAGCGCTCGGCCAGGGCGATAGCGTCCTGCTGGCTCGCCAGATTGGGCAGCAGCAGCGCGAACTCGTCGCCGGCCAGGCGCGCCAGGCTGTCTCCTGGTGCGACCAATGTCCTCAGGCGCCCGGCGACCTCGCTCAGCACCCGGTTGCCGATGTGGTGGCCCAGGCCATCATTGACGGCCTTGAAGCCGTCGAGGTCCAGGTGCATGACCGCGAGGAGGCTCTGGTCATCTTGCGCCTGGGTAAAGGCGGCCGCCAGGCGTTCATCGAAGGCGGTGCGGTTGGGCAGACCGGTCAGCAGGTCGTGGGTCGCGTGATAGGCGATCTGGGCCTCGTGCTCGCGCTGCCGGGTGATGTCCTGCTGGATCCCGATGTAGTGGGTGCAGAACCCTTGCTCATCGACCACCGGGCTGAGCGAGAGGTGGTTCCAGAAGGGGGTGCCGTCCTTGCGGTAGTTGAGCAGGACCACCTCATGGCGCCGCCGGGCGGCAATCGCCTGGCGGATCGTGGTCACCGCCGCGGGGTCGGTGTCGGGCCCCTGCAGGAAACGGCAGTTGCTGCCCAGCACCTCGTCGGGGGCATAGCCGGTCAGCGCATAGAAGGCCTCATTGGCATACACCAGCGGCATGTCGGGCTGGGTGGCATCGGCCAACACCACGCCGTTGGGGGTGGCCTGGATGCCCCGTTCGAGCAGGCGACGGGCGGCCTCCTCGCGCTTGCGCTCGGTGATGTCACGGCAGATGCCATAGACCCCCACCACCTCGCCATCGATGGTCACCGGGAAGTTGATGACCTCAAGGTGGTAGGCGTGGCCATCGCGGTGGGTGCCCAGGGTCTCGTACTGCTGTGAGCCCCCCTGGCGGGCGGCATCGAAGCCGGCCTGGGTCACCTCCCAGTAGTCGGGTTCGATGAACTCGTTGAAGTGGCGCCCGACCAGGTCGGCTTCCGGGTAGCCGGTGATCCGGGTGAGGGCGGCGTTGCCACGCTGGAAACGCCCCTCCAGGTCGAACTCGTAGACTCCATCGGGGTGGTTCACGAACAGCGAGCGATGCCACTCGGAGAGCTCGCGGTGGCTGGTGGCATCGCGATCGCGGATGAGGGCCAGGGCGACCAGAGCGGCGGCCTGCTCCAGCCGTCGCTTGCTGGTCTCCGAGGGAGTGCAGGGCTCTCGGTAGTAGGTGCCGAAGGTGCCAAGCAGCTCGCCGTCGGTGGTCATCACCGGGCTCGACCAGCAGGCGCGCAGACCTTCTTGCTGTGCCGCCTTACAGAACGGCGCCCAGTGCGGATCGCTGGCAATGTCCTCGGTGACCACCAGCTCACGCTGGAAGGCGGCGCAGCCAAAGGAGGCCGTGTCGGGCCCGATCGGCACCCGCTGCAGGCGTGCCAGGTAGGCCTCGGAGAACACCGGATTTGGATAGAGGCTCAGGGTCTGACTGGCCGGATCGAAGCGCATGAAGGCGACGATGGCATCGGGCAGCATCGCCGAGATCCAGCGGGCAATGGCGGACAGCGTTTGTTCCAGAGGGGCCTGCCGAGCGATCAGCTCATGCACCTCCTGCTGGGTTTCCATGAGCGCGAGCTCGTTGAGCATGCCGGTGTCTCCCTGCGCGACAGCGTTGTTGCTGGTCTTTTTTAACAGACGCTAATAATGGGTTAACGGCAGATGATGGGCAAGATAGAGGGTTTCCGTTGACCTCTCTATCCACTGAGGTGGATAGCGTTGCCGGGGCGACTGGCGGATACTGCGCCGCGCCCTGGGCGTCTTCGGGTCGCCTACCGTTCGCTTAACCGGCGGCCAGCGCGGCATCGACCGTTGATGCTCTTTTCGTTCTTGAATCCTTTTGAGACCTCGCCGTTGACGCCGACATCGCTTTGGCCGCGCCTGGTGGTGGCCACCCTCGTCCCAGTGGTGTTGGTGACCGCACTGCTCTATCCCATCTTCACGGCTCAGCTGAAGGAGCGCGTCGACGCCACCCGCACGATGGCCGAGACCAGGCTGGAGGCCGAGTATGAGGGGCTGCTCCAGCGCATGAACGAGAGCCTTAACCAGGTGCTGGCAACGGCGGAGTTCCCGCTGCTGCGTCGCTACCTGGATGGCGCTCAGCAGACCCGCTCCCCGGCACGTGACCTTGTGCTGCAGCGCGACCGCGAGCAGGTGAATGCGCTGTTCAACACGTTGCTGACGCACTTCGGGCGCTATACGCGGTTGGTCTTGCTCGACCTGGAGGGGCGCGAGCGCCTGTCGGTGACGACGGCGCCCCTGCTGCCTCTTCCTCCAGCAGTCGATTACGCCGCGACGGCGCTTTTTCAGGAGGCGATGGTCCTGCAGCCGCGGGACCTGTACGTCTCGCCACCACTTCTCGGCGTTACCGGGGGCGAGACCGCCGTCACCACCGTCATCGACATCGCCACGCCGGTGTTCGCCCCCAGCGGCCGGCGGCTGGGTGTGGTGCTGTTCACCCTGGACTGGTCGCGCCTCACGGCCAACCTCGCCGACGTCACGGAAGACGGCGACACGCAGATTCTGCTGACGGATGCTCAAGGCACCTGGCTGTTGACGGGCAGCGATGAGCAGGCGATGCCGTTTGGCCGTGCCTTGGCGAGCGAGTGGCCCGCGGCCTGGCAGGCCCTGGCCGAAGGCGCCTGGGGGGAGGCGAGGCTGGATGAGCATCTCTTGTGGCGTCGCACCCACGACATCCGCACCCACCACTTTCAAAGCCAGGCCGGCATGATCGTGAGCGAGCCGGAGTCGCAGCCCTGGCGGCTCGGCATCGTGACGCCCAAGCCCACGTTGGCGGGACTGCTGATGGAAAGCCCCGGACAGCTGCTGGCCATTGCCCTGGTCTATCTCCTGTCGGTCACGGTCGGCGTCTTCTGGGTGCTCAGCCATCACCGGCAACGGGAGCTGCGCAAGCGTGCGCTGCTGTTCTCCCGTGAAGCCCGCCAGTACGCCGGTGAGGTCCAGGACCTCTACGAGCACGCGCCATGCGGCTATCACTCGCTGGACAGCGACGGCCGGGTGGCCAAGATGAACCGCACCGAGCTCGACTGGCTGGGCTATCGCGCCGACGAGGTCATCGGCAAGCGCCGCTACCGTGACTTCATCACCGTGGAGACCCGCGACGCCTTCGATGCCGCTTTCCAGCAGGTGCTGGGCCAGGCGGAGGAAGGCGCCGCCGAGTGCGAACTGCTGTGTCGTGATGGCACCACCCTGCCGGTGGCGATCCAGGCCACCGCCCAGGTCACCGATGACGGCTTCCAGTACACCCGCGCCACGGTCTTCGACCTGAGTGAGCGCAAGGCGCTGGAGGCGCGCCTGGCGAAGCAGGCCATGACCGATCCACTGACCGGGCTGGGCAACCGCCGCTACCTGGAAGACCAGGCCGCGCTGGAGATCGCCCGGGCGCAGCGCAGCGGGGCGCCGCTGTCGCTGATCGCCGTCGATCTGGATCACTTCAAGCGCATCAACGACACCTACGGCCATGACGTGGGCGATGTGGTGCTGCAGGCCTTCGCCACGCTCGCCCGCCAGGTGCTGCGCGACGGCGACGTGCTGTGCCGCATGGGCGGTGAGGAGTTCGCCGTGCTGCTTCCCGACACCGACCGCGAGCAGGCCCTGCGGATTGCCGAGCGGCTACGCGTGGCGGTTGCCACCACCCCCGCCAGGGTCGGCCGGGACGCCACCGAAGACGGCACGCTGGCCTACACCGCCTCGCTGGGCGTGACGCTGGTCAGTGCCGGAGAGACCACCCTAAAGCCGGCGATCAAGCGCGCCGACCAGGGGCTCTATGCCGCCAAGGAGACGGGGCGCAACCGCGTACGGTGGGAGGAGGCGTGAGGCATGTGGAAAACGCACCTGGAGACGAAGCAGGAAGCGAACGTCATCGTCGGTGGTGAGCTGCCTCAGGCGCACCGGCTCGTGGCAGGGGGGGCTGAATCAATGCAGTGCGTACCTGGTGGGCCCAGCAGGACTTGAACCTGCGACCAAGGGATTATGAGTCCTGCCAAGCTACCTGTAGGTCATACGAAGGTAAAACTTGGAGGGTCTACCCCTGTCAACCCTGAACGGCACTGCAGCGTGGAGGGTTCCGCAAGAGCAAAAACGCCTTAGCCACATTGCTTCTATTGCTTCCACCGTCCGTTATAGCTTGGCAATGCGTACAGGTCAACCCGGCCATGGGATGGATAATGCGCCATACCCAGCCTCTTGGTGCGGCTCAATTTTCTCATTGGGTTGAAGGTATTGCTGGCAACATGAGGAAGTGGACACAGCATCTCAACCTGCCTGACACCTGACGCCCACGGCCGTGCCTCAGCTGGAAGCCCCCTCCGAACTGCTGCCCAGACCACCGCCAACGGCTGCGCCTGCACTACGGTCTAAAAGCGGGTCATAGCCACAGCTGAACAGCAACCCAGCGGGAAAGATCATACCGATGGTTTTGGATGGGGGTATAGCCCTCGCCTACACTCGGTCTCCAGGTGTGAAACGCAGGTTGAATTGGTGATAGTCCTGCTGGAGGCCGGCGGGAAGCTGTCGGATCTTAGGAAATGGCGCTGCTGCTTCTACAGCCAAGAGGACTGAGCGGTCAACGTCCGCATTACCACTGCTTTGCGTGATTGATGCAGAGTAAAGCTCGCCTGCTGCTCCCAGGCGTACGGCTACCTCTACCACTGCTCCTGACTCAGTAACTGGTGGGATCACCCAAGCCTGCTGGACCGAGAGCCTGACTGAGTTGATGAAGCTGTCGGCGCGACCCTGCCCCTGAACAATATCGGCTATCTTATTCTGACGTATAGATCTCTGGCTAATATCTACTAATGCTTTTTCTTGGGCGGAAGCCACTTCCAACTGGCGCCGGACCACACTCAGCTCGCCCTGCACCTCTGCAAGGCTGTCTTCCAAGCGTAATAGCAACGCTTCAGACACCGCGGACTGCGTGGCTTGCGGAAGAGCCTCTTGCTTCATAGCTGTCATCACGCAAAATGTCGCCACCCCAGCTCCTAAACCACTTGCAGCGAGGCATAAAACCACCAGCCTGCCATTCATCATATTCACGCGAGAACCCCCTCTTAATACTGACTTAAAAATATACGAGACACACACTACATTTTTCACCCACCAAACACTCTTGGGCAAGAAGTTTTTCATCTAGAAAAGCATAGCTGGCGGCAGCTCTCCAAACATGCCTCACAAACGCCCATTAAAAGACCACCTCACAACTCTCTTGCAACTTTCTAATGACCAAGAAATTATAAAACCAAGCCTGCAAGCCAACGTGCTTACCAAGAAGCGCCCGGCACGTTCGACGACCTGAGGACCTTAGGCACACATGAAACATTACCGGGCTCGAAAAAGGCTACTAAACTACCTGTTCTCCAGGTGCGGCCTCAGCATTTCAACATCCGTGTGAACATACTCCAGCGTTGTCTTCACGCTCGAATGCCCTAGAAGTGCTTTTGTGATATGAAGGTTTCTATCAGGCTCTCTCATCAGCTCAGTCCCAAGAGTATGCCGAAATCTATGCGGGGTAATTCGACAACCACAAGCCTCTGAAAGCAAATCAAAGAACCGCTCCACTTGCCAGGTATTCATTTTCTCAGATCGGTGTCTTTCGCTAAAACGATTCACATTAAAAAGCTGATCCTCCCTCTCGAACCCCATCACTCTAGCCGAGTTCATAAGCATCTTTAAATGCGGACCCAAGGCAGTCGAGATGGGTATCGTATGCTCTACCCGGTTTTTTGCCCCTTCAGATGAAGCCACGATGTATCCATCCCTAATATTTACATCACCCGGGGTAAGGTAAAGAAGCTGCCTAAGCCGCATTCCCGTGTGATAGAAAGTTTCAAACACAACCCTCCAAAACCATGCAGGATGTATCCTTTCTGGCTTCCGCCTAGCCTGCTCCAGCTTTTCTGAAAGCATCAGGCATTCCCTGGCAAGCTTTATCTGGCCCTGCGTAAGCACTTTCTTTTTTTTCTTGTAAACAGAAACACTGACACCTGCAAATGGGTTTTTCATGACGGGAAGGTAGCCGTGATCTATCCCATGCTTATATATTGCTCTCAAATGCCTCACATAGTTGTTCCAAGTTATTTCAGATATTTTCCTCTCGAAAGCATTACCTATGGACTGCTCTCTCCACTGCAAAACGTGATCACGAGTGACTTCACAAGCGAGAACATCGCCACCAATATATGATTTAAAAATACCCAGCCTACTGGCATATGTTTTCTGGGTTTCCGGACGAAGCCAGCGATCCTTAAGAAAAACTGCCAAAAGCTCATCCAAGCTCAAAGCGCTCATAGCTTGCCCTCAGAGTAAAATAAAAAGTGTTACCTGAAGTATGTAATCCCAGGCTTAATGGGATAGCTGTGTAGCTTTCTTGCTATCAGAAAGCAGCCAGGCTTCTCTCAAAACCGCCGAAACAGCTTCACCGGTACGCTGTAGGAAATACGGCTCCTCTCAGTCAGCCACCGCTCAGAAAAATAGGATTGAAGCAAGTCGTCAAAGGTAAATGTTTTCATTCTTCTTCCTTCCCATCAATCAGTTCAATGAAGGGGTTATCCAACATCTCCCCTCCCCGCTGTATCAGGTCATCCTTACCCACAAGATACCCAGAGAGCGTGCTCGACTTCTTATTTGGTCCGACCACCTTTACCTTGTGAAAACTTCCACCATCCTTGTTTTTCTTGTGCAGCTTCAGCTTCTGGAATGAATCCTGAACCTGTTTCCAGCTTCTCTCTTCTCCTTGCACCTCCTGACAATAGCGCTTGAATACCTTGGGGCTGACCACCAGCAGCATGCCATCCACGGCATGCACCAGGGCCTTGGAGTCGTTCATCAATATCTTGTGAGTCTTCAGCCCGTCTCGCAGCCAGGCTAAAAACGCTTCACCGGGCTCTTGCTGCTTGTCCGACACATGATTTGGCAGGCTCTCTGGACTCTCTTCAGGCAGGCTTTCCTGCTGGACGGTCTGGCTTTCCGATGCTTTTTCAGCACCGCCCATGGCGATGTTGATGATGGAAGCCTCCAGGTCCTCTTGGGGTTTTTCGTCACTAATTGAATCCTTCACCTCACCGGCGGCTTCCACAGTCGAATGCCTCACCTCAGGAGCCGACCTGGCAACCTCTTTACTATCCTGCTCACCTCTATCGCCACCTTGGTCAGCGCCCAAGACCTCCACGCTTCCCGAAAAAACCTCTGGCGCTTCTTCGCCGCTCCAAACGAGGGACTTGTGAACCTTGAGCATGAAGAGTTCGGTCCGCCACTCTTCCACCTCGACGCTGCACTTCCAGACCGATCGACCCTCCGGGTTCTCCATGATCAGGCCATGGGACTGCATTTCGTCATAGAGGCGAGACTCATTGGATGGCACGCCCTCGATACCATGGGAAAGGAGGTAGCTCTTGATCTCTCGGGGTACCAGCGGCGTCACCAGCCACAGCGCCTCGGAGGTGACAAACCCCTGAGCCCCTTTTTCATTCAGGCGGATCTTTTCTGTGACGATGTGGCGGATGGCCCCCTTGAGCTTGCTCTGCAGAGATTCCCTGGGCGCCTTGTCGATATTCGAGACCTTGCCGCCCAGTGACTTGGCGACGCTGGCCCTGTCGGCCTGGCTGACGATTTCCCCGATCACCCCGGAGCGCTCCGCGTGCCCACTGATGGCGTACATTACCAGTCCAAACAGCTCCGGCTGGCTTCTCAGCCACTCGAGCCCGGCATTGCCCATCACTTCCTTGCACAAGAGTGGGTTGGCCGCCGCATGCAGGAAGTAGTCTCGCCCCTTGAGGTAGCGAACGCGATACTGGTCGGGAATCGTGCCCTCCCATAGGCACCACCTGCGGCCAGATTTCAGGTGTATATCGACGTCGACGATGACCTTGGCGATATCGTGCAGCAGGCAGGCATAGATGACCGCCACGCTCCACAGCTCCCCGGTAGAGGACTGCCGTTCCGGGGACTCCTTCGGCGGGAGCAGGTGCTGTCGTCGGAGCCGGAGACCGAACACGCAGGTCTCGAGGCCGTGATCCAGCATCCCGCCCGGATAGCTGTGGTGGTGAGATTCCGAAGCCGGCAGCAGTTGGACACGCTCGGCGTATCGTTGCAGCGGCTCCTTGACGTAGGCCTCGAACACCGGCGCCGTCAGGGACGTGCTTTCCTGTATTGCCCGGAGCAACTGCTGCCGATAGGGTGTGGCCAGCAGCTGCGCACCGGTGCGCGGGCTCTCCCAGCCGGTGTCATCCTGAACGCTGTCGGTGCCGGCAGCGTTGCGGCGCCCGCGTAGTAGTTTACGAATCAGCAATTTTCGCTCCTCTGGATGCATGCAGTCCTTGCATCAAAGCGGCAGTCCCTGACGGGCACCAGCGGAAACGTTAAATGCGATCAGAGGGGTTTACCCCAACATCCAGAGCCTGAACGCAATAGCTATGGAGTGCGCAAAAACGCGAATGATTTTATTTAACACTCAAATGATTGCACGGAGATATCTCAGGCTTTTTCGTTAAGCAATATCTCAATCGATATCCCAAACCACCTACAACCAAAGTGGGTTTTTTGAACATATCTTTACAAAAAAGCCCCCTCCGAAGAGGGGGCATAGGTTGGGTATCGGTCAGCTGACCAGCTGTCTGGCCAGGGCCATCTCCACGGAGTCTCCGTCCGTATTGAGGGCATCCAGGCCCGATTCGGGCACGTCTCCCGACGTGCTCTGGGCCACGGCGATCTTCTTGGCCATCAGCGACAGACAGGCGATCTGCGACGATCCGGCATAGCCGAGGTAGAGCACCTTCACCGGTTGCCGCTGGCCGATCCGCCAGGAGCGGCGGGCGGCCTGCTGCAGGGTGTAGACGTTCCAGCCCGTCTGCATGAAGACGATGGAGGGGAAGTCCAGCAGGTCGAGCCCAGTCTTCACCAGGTCCGGATTGGTGATCAGCACGTCGACACCGCGGTCGACCTGATCGGCAATCCAGTCCTCTCGCCGCTGGGTCTCCACGCTCGAGCGCAGCACCGCGACCTTGAAGCCGGCCTGGGTGAGCATCGCCTTGAGTCGGCTGCTGGTATCGCGCTTGCCGGTGTAGGTCGTGTAGACCAGCACCTTGCGCCCCTCTGCCTTCTCTTGTCGGCAGATATCCACCAGCTCGCGCTCCTTGGGCATCGGCTGCTGCTCGCAGTAGAGGCTCTTCACGAACGCCAGCAGGCTGCCCGAGCGCGGATGCTTGACCGTCTCCGGCCGGAAGCAGCAGTCCGGCCAGGCCAACAGCGCATTGAGCACCACGCCCAGCAGGGTGGTGTCCTTGCGTGCCAGCGCCTGTCTGAGCTCGGCGGTCAGTTGACCCTCGAGACGCCGGTAGGCAAAGGCCTGCTCGTCGTCCATCGGCACCTCAATGAAGTCTTCATCGTAGGGCGGCAGCACATTGCCACCGATGTCCTTGAGCTTGAGGAAGACAGTGAAGGGCAGCACGTAGCGCATGATGCCCTTGGGGCCGAAGCCCGGGGCCTTGACGGTGCGCACCGACAGCTTCTTGCCTCGCGCTGTCTTGTGCGAATCGCCGTCGCGCTCGGTGTAGATGTCCTTCAACACCCCGTGGTCACGCAGGAACGACATGGCCGCAGGCCCCATCGATCCGCGCCCGTTGGGGCGATAGCCGTCTTCGAGCATCTTCGGCGTGAGGATGCGGAACAGCAGGTGGAAC
>WPCI01117265.1_pt1 | contig 18934 bp, 14 predicted proteins | sample 5399871 | NCBI WGS metagenome assembly WPCI01 (sample SAMN12869469, study PRJNA574797) | sludge metagenome | isolation source: wastewater treatment of pH7 | place: China:Beijing | collected 2019-05-20 | reverse complement strand
GCGGTGACAAAAATGGAGCGCGGGGTGGAGTCCACGGCAGGCACTTTTGAGTAGGGGCGGGTACGCAGTGCAGTCCAGAGCCCGGACTTTTGCAGGTTGTCGCGCACCTGTTCGTCCGTCAGGCCGGAAAGCTGTTCAACCGGGTACTGGCTGAAGGTTTCCTGCTCGTCTCCATCCAGTTCGATGACCAGAGACTGGAATACCCGGCGGTCTCCCCTGTTGATTGATTTGACCACGCCAGCGCCCGGAGCGGTAAAAAACACGCCCGGTGTTTTTTTGTCCTCGAACAGGACCTGCCCCAGCTTGACGCGATCACCTTCATGCACATGCATCGTTGGCTTCATTCCGTTATAGTCGAAGCCTATGACTGCAACGCTGCGCACCGTTTGAGCTGCGTCAATTTGCCGCTCCGGCGCACCCACCATGGGCAAATCAAGCCCACGCTTTATTTTGATCATAGGTAGCCTAACCACGTTGTTAATTGATCTTTCATCAACCGGTATTTTTTGATTTATCATGCCCAACAGCACACAACAAGCACCCGGCGACCCCTTTATTTATCGGCGACATTATAGAGACCAACCGGTTCAAGTTTCCAGTCAAAACCTGAACATTATCCGAAAGTCCCGAAAAAACGCCCAAAAAATCAAGATTATAAAAAAGGGAGCCAAAAGGTTCCCTTGACAAGACCCGCGACTCGTGAACGCCAGCACCAGCCCTGAAGCCGGCCAGCCATACCAGCCCCGATCATCGCTCACACAGGTGAACAAGAACTGGAGGCTGATGCCGGCCGGCTCCGGATCAATGCATCAGCGCGGGAACACCGGCGGATGCACGCCCGCGATCTCTTCCAGCACGCGCACAACCTGGTGGCTGTAGCCGTACTCGTTGTCGTACCAGACATACAGGATCACGCGGTTATCGGTGCAGATGGTGGCTTTAGAGTCGACCACACCCGCATGGCGCGAACCGACAAAGTCGGTGGATACCACTTCCTGGGACGCCACATAGTCGATCTGCTTCTGCAGGTCGGAATGCATGGCAATCTGGCGCAGGTACTCGTTGACCTCGTCACGGTCGGTGTTCTTTTCCAGGTTCAGGCTGAGAATGGCCATGGATACGTTGGGGGTCGGCACACGGATGGCGTTACCGGTCAGCTTGCCCTTCAGGAACGGCAGCGCCTTGGCAGCTGCTGTGGCGGCACCGGTTTCGGTGATGACCATGTTCAGCGCGGCGGCACGACCACGACGGCTGCCCTTGTGGAAGTTGTCGATCAGGTTCTGGTCGTTGGTGTAGGAGTGGACGGTCTCCACGTGACCATTGACGATGCCGAACTTGTCATTGATCGCCTTCAGCACCGGCACAATGGCGTTGGTGGTGCAGGACGCCGCAGAGATGATCTTGTCATCGGCGGTGATGTCCTTGTGGTTGATGCCGTGCACAATGTTCTTCATATCGCCCTTGCCGGGCGCGGTCAGCAGAACACGGGCTATACCGGGGCGGTTCAGGTGCTGACTCAGACCTTCCTCGTCACGCCAGCGACCGGTGTTGTCCACCAGCAGTGCATCCTTGATGCCGTACTGGGTGTAATCCACGGTAGTCGGGTCGTTGGAATAGATGAACTTGACCAGGTTGCCGTTAATGTTCAGCGCGTTGCTTTCCTCGTCAACAACGATGGTGCCCTTGAATGAGCCATGTACCGAATCGCGACGCAGCAGGCTGGCACGCTTCATCAGATCGTTCTCGGCACCCTTGCGCACCACCACGGCACGCAGGCGCAGGCCGTCACCGGCACCTACGCGGTCAACCAGGATCCGTGCCAGCAGGCGGCCGATACGACCAAAACCGTACAGCACGACATCAGTGCCCTGATGTTTGTTTTCACTACGCTTGCCCACTACATCGGCCAGCTCGGCGCGCACGAATTCATCCATGGTGCGGCCATTGCCTTCAGCCTTGTATTTGACCGCCAGCTTGCCCAGGTCAACCGAAGCGGCACCCAGATCCAGCTTGCTCATGGCCTCGATCACCGGATAGGTGTCACGCACCAGCAGGTCATCATTGCCGACACGGTGACGGGCAGAACGGTGTGCCCTGAGGATGGCGATGACGGAACGATTAATCAGGCCACGTCCATAAATGGAGGTGATCACGTTATTGTTGCGGTACAACTGACCAATCAGGGGAATCATCGATTCGGCTAATGTCTCGCGCTCAATCCAGTCGCGCAGGCACTGTTCTGTTTTCTCAGTCACGTGAAATACCTGTAGTGAGATTAAAAAAGGGACTACATTATCAACTTATCGCCGCAAAGCGGCAAGCCTTTACACTGGCCGGCTGTCGACTTGCTGGTTACAATTCGCGCTTTGACCAATTTCCAAGGCTGTCCCGTGTCCCTACCTGCAGTACCCCCGTCCCCCCAATCCTCCGGCAAACAGACCTGGCACAGCCTGTACGGCTCGTCACGCAGCCTTTTACTGGCGCTGGCCACCGCCGGCCGGCAGCAGCTCAGCGTGCTGCTCACCGACAACAGCCAGAACGCCCTGCAGCTGCAGGATGAGCTACGCTTCTATGCTCCCGACTTGCCGGTGGTGCTGTTCCCCGACTGGGAGATCCTGCCCTACGACCTGTTCTCGCCGCACCAGGACATCATCTCGCAACGCATCGCCGCCCTGTACCAGCTACCACAGATGCAGCATGGCGTGCTCATCGTGCCGGTTAGCACTGCGCTGCAGCGGCTGGCCCCGAAGGAATTCCTGCTCGGCGGCAGCCTGATGCTGGATACCGGCCAGACGCTGGATATCGAGAACATGCGCGGCCGGCTGCAAGCCGCCGGCTACCACTGCGTCGATACCGTTTACGAACATGGCGAGTTTGCCGTGCGTGGCTCGCTGCTGGACCTCTACCCCATGGGCAGCGAACAGCCTTATCGCATAGACCTGTTCGACAACGAGATCGAAACCCTGCGTACCTTCGATCCGGAAAGCCAGCGCTCCATCGACCAGGTAGACAGCATCCGTCTGCTGCCGGCACGCGAGTTTCCCTTCGACAGCCAGAGCCGCACGGATTTTCGCAACCGTTTCCGTGAACGCTTCGATACCGACTTCCGGCGCTGCCCGATTTTCCAGGACGTCAGCAACGGCATCCTGGCCAGCGGCATCGAGATCTATCTGCCACTGTTTTTTGAGCAGACCGCCACCCTGTTCAGCTACCTGCCGGACGACTGCCTGCTGTTCACCCTGCCCGGTATCGAACAGGCCGCCGAGAGTTTCTGGCAGGACGTGCGCAGCCGCCACGAGGACCTTCGCGGCGACATCGAGCGCCCGCTGCTGCCACCGGCCGAGCTGTACTTGCCGGTCGAGGAGTTCTTCGCCAGCCTCAAGCTGCATCCACGCATCATTCTGGACAGCCGTGCTGCCGAAGCCGGTATCGGCCGTACCAACTTGCCGGTTGCTCCCCTGCCCGACCTGACCCTGAACGCCCGTGCCAGTCAGCCGCTGGCCGGCCTGCAGGCGTTCATCGAAAGTTTTGCCGGCCGCATCCTGTTCACTGCCGAAACCGCCGGCCGCCGCGAAATCCTGCTTGAGTTGCTTGAGCGCATCGACCTCAAACCACAGGCCGTAACCAGCTGGCAGGAATTTCTTGTCAGCCCGGAGCCACTGTGCATCTGCGTCGCTCCACTGACCGAAGGTCTGCTGCTGGACAGCCTGGCGGTGATCCCGGAAAGCGCCCTGCTCGGCCAGCGCATCAGCCAGCGTCAGCGCCGCGACAAAGCCAACGAACACGCCAGCGAACTGGTCATCCGCAACCTGACCGAGCTGCGTGAAGGCGCACCGGTAGTACACATCGACCACGGTGTCGGCCGCTACCGGGGCCTGACCACCCTGACCGTTGATGGCCAGGCCACCGAGTTCCTGCAGCTGGAATACGCCGAGCAGGCCAAGCTTTACGTTCCGGTTGCTCACCTGCACCTGATCGCCCGCTATAGCGGTAGTGATGATGACGGCGCACCGCTGCATCGCCTCGGCTCGGACCAGTGGAGCAAGGCCAAGCGTAAAGCCGCCGAGCAGGTGCGTGACGTTGCCGCCGAGCTGCTGGACATCTATGCCCGCCGTGCTGCCCGCAAGGGCTTTGCCTTTGGCAACCCGGGAGCCGATTACGCCAGTTTCAGCGCCGCCTTCCCTTATGAGGAAACTCCCGATCAGCAAGTGGCCATCGATGCCGTACGCCGCGACATGCTGGCCGGCACCCCGATGGACCGCCTGGTCTGTGGCGATGTCGGCTTCGGCAAGACCGAAGTGGCCATGCGTGCAGCCTTCATTGCCGTACACAGCGGCAAGCAGGTGGCGGTACTGGTACCCACCACATTGCTGGCCCAGCAGCACTACAACAGTTTCCGTGACCGCTTTGCCGACTGGCCGGTAAAGGTGGAAGTGATGAGCCGCTTCAGCAGCGCCAAGGACACCAAGGCGGCACTCGGCCAGCTGGCCGAAGGCAAACTGGATATCGTCATCGGTACCCACAAACTGCTGCAGGATGACGTCAAGTTCGACAATCTCGGACTGGTCATCATCGACGAGGAGCACCGCTTCGGCGTGCGCCAGAAGGAACGCCTCAAGGCCCTGCGCAGCGAAGTGGATATTCTTACCCTGACTGCCACGCCGATTCCGCGCACATTGAACATGGCCTTCTCCAACCTGCGTGATCTCTCGATCATTGCCACACCACCAGCCCGCCGCCTGTCGGTGCGCACCTTTGTCATGCCGCGCCAGGACGCCATCGTCAAGGAAGCCCTGTTGCGAGAGCTGCTGCGCGGTGGTCAGGTGTACTACCTGCACAACGATGTAAAAACCATCGACAAGTGCGCCGAGGATCTGGCCAAGCTGGTACCCGAAGCGCGCATCGGTGTCGGTCACGGCCAGATGCGCGAGCGCGAGCTGGAACAGGTGATGGCCGATTTCTACCACAAGCGCACCAATGTGCTGGTGGCCACCACCATCATCGAAACCGGTATCGACGTGCCCAGCGCCAACACCATTCTCATCGACCGTGCCGACAAGTTCGGCCTGGCCCAGCTGCACCAACTGCGCGGCCGTGTTGGTCGTAGCCACCACCAGGCCTATGCCTACCTGCTGGTACCCAGCGGCAAGAAACTGACCACCGATGCGGAAAAACGCCTGGAGGCCATCAGTAACGCCCAGGACCTGGGTGCCGGTTTCGTGCTGGCCACCCACGATTTGGAAATCCGCGGGGCCGGCGAGTTGCTTGGTGACGGCCAGAGCGGTCAGATCCAGTCGGTCGGCTTCAGCCTCTACATGGACATGCTCGAACGGGCGGTACAGGCGATCAAGGACGGCAAGGAACCGGATCTGGAGCAGCCGCTGGATAACGGTGCCCAGGTCAGCCTGCGCATTCCGGCACTGATTCCGGACGACTACCTGCCCGACGTGCACAGCCGCCTAATGCTGTACAAGCGAATTGCCTCGGCACCCGACGAGGAAGCCCTGAAAGACCTGCAGGTGGAAATGATCGACCGCTTCGGCCTGTTGCCGCAGCCGGCGAAAAATCTGTTTGCCCAGGCTTCGCTCAAACTCAGGGCCGACCAGCTGGGCATCATCAAACTGGATGCCAACGATGAAGGCGGCCGCCTGGAGTTCAGCTCCAGCACGCCGGTAGACCCGATCAAGCTGATCAAGCTGATCCAGAGCCAGCCCAAACGCTACAAATTTGAAGGCGCCACCGTATTCCGTTTCAGCGCCCCCATGGATACAGCCGCCGAGCGTTTTGCTATGCTTGATGCCCTGCTGGACCAGCTATCGAACTAACCAACCGGAAATTCAAACATGCGTACACGTTTGCTCAGCCTTCTGCTGCTTGTCTCCACTGCCCTGCCCGTTTGGGCCGCCGACAGCTCCCATGTCGAGTTGATCCTGTTCCGTCAGGGCAACATGCAGGCCAGTTATAACAGCAAGCTGGCCCCGGACAACTGGGCCGGCAACAGTCAGCATCTGGAAGCGTTCCAGCTGCGCAGCAGCCTGCTGGAAGGCCCGATCGGCAAACTGGTGCCGGCCAACGGCTATCGCGTCCTGCTGCATCGTGTCTGGCAACAGGACAAGGCTAGCGGACCTGTCCGTATTGCCCTGAGCAGTGGTGACGAGATTTTCGGCCATCATCCGGTTGAAGGCACGCTGACCCTGGAGCAGGACCAGAGCAACAAGGTCGCCCTGGACCTGTGGATCAATGAATTCAAGGCCGACGGCAACCTGGCGCGCAGCGAACGACTGCAACAAACCGCTGCCGTACCCCATAACGAGTTGACCTACATCGACTATGGCGACCTGGGCGTGCTGATCCGTATCCAGCCACAGTAATTCCGTAGGTTCGAATTTATTCGAACAAACCGGACATAACTGTGCGCACGGCGGCTCATGTGCGAATAAATTCGCACCTACCAAACAGGCAGCAATCTGCAGGCGTTACTCGGCGTCTATCACCACCGGCTCGATTTCAAGGTTGACACCATAGCGCCCGGCAATGTCCTCCCGGATCTGCGCAGCCAGCGCCAGTACATCCGCGCCACTGGCAGCGCCATGGTTGACCAGCACCAGCGCCTGTTGCTGATGTACACAAGCATCACCAACACACTTGCCCTTCCAGCCAGCCTGCTCGATCAGCCAGCCGGCGGCCAGCTTCACCTGGCCGTCAGCCAGCGGGTACTGCACCATTTCCGGATATCGCTGTTTAAGTTCAGCAGCCTGCCCGGCAGCAATTACAGGGTTCTTGAAGAAACTGCCGGCATTGGATAGCACCGCCGGATCCGGCAGCTTGGACTGACGGATGGCAATCACTGCATCACTGATATCCAGCGGGGTTGGTTCGCTGATGCCGCGACGCTCCAGCTCGGCACGGATCGGGCCGTACTCCAGCTGCAACTGCGGCCGCTTGCGCAAGCGCAGGTCGATACTCAGAATCACCCGCCGGCCCGGCTCGCACTTGAACAGGCTGTCGCGATAGCCAAACTGGCAGTCTTCAGCCGTCAAATGCTTGAGGGCAAAATCCAGTGCATCCAGCACCAGTACCTGCTGCAGCACGTCTTTGAGCTCGACACCATAGGCACCAATATTCTGCACAGGTGCCGCACCGGCAGTGCCGGGAATCAGGCTCAGGTTCTCCAGTCCGGACCAGCCCTGCTCCAGCGTCCAGCGCACCAGCTCGTGCCAGTTTTCACCAGCCTGGGCACGTACCCAGACGTGCTCGTCGTTTTCGTGCACCACACGCTTGCCGCTCATTTCCAGACGGATCACCAAACCGGGCACATCGCCGGCCAGCACCAGGTTGCTGCCACCACCGAGCAACAGCCAGGGCTGGTCGTTTTCTATCGCCCAGCGCATTGCCGCCTGCAACTGTGGCTGGATGCGTACATTGGTGAAGTAGCGGGCGCGGGCGCTAACGCCCAACGTGTTGTACGGACGCAGGTCGACCTGCTCTTGTGGCTGAAAACTCACAGGCTGCTCCTGACTTCATTCAACAGGGCTTCGCTGGCCTGTTCCAGCATGTCGAGCACCAGCTCGAAACCGTCTTCGCCGCCGTAGTAGGGGTCGGGCACTTCACGGGTTTCCAGGCCAAAACGTGGCAAGTACAGCGCCAGCTCGGCCTTGCCATCTGCCGGGCGGATCGCCTTGAGGTTGGCCAGGTTGCTTTCGTCCATGGCCAGAATCAGATCGAATTTGTAGAAGTCCTCTGCCACTGCCTGACGTGCCCTGAGTACCGACAGGTCATAACCCCGCCGGGCAGCTGCCTTGATGGTGCGCGGATCTGGTGTCTTGCCGGTGTGCCAGTCGGCGGTACCGGCCGAGTCGATGGTGACTTTATCGTCCAGCCCCGCCTGTTTTACATAACGGCGGAACACACCCTCGGCAGTGGGCGAGCGGCAGATATTGCCAAGACAGACAAACAGGACTTTCAATGATCTCTCCAAAAATTGAAGGGTTATCCGTCACCACCGCGCCTGACGCGGACATCTCCTTATTGCTGGTGGAGATTCTGGTCAAGCCCGGCAATGACGGTTGCTCTACAACAATACACACCCTGTAGGTTCGAATTTATTCGAACAAAATTAACAATATCAGACGCAGGCGCAGTTCTCGTGCGAGTTTCTCTCACAGCACCAGCGGGATGTTTTGTGTGCGAATAAATTCGCACCTACAGGACACACGGGCTGCTCCTGTGCGAAGGGGCTTGCCCCTGAGAAGGCACGCACCTTCTGTCGGGGGCAAGCCCCCTCCTACAAGAGTGCAACTCTAGCGAAGATCACCCGGTCAAACCGGCAAACAACGCCCGTACCCGCTCCAGATCTTCCGGAGTATCCACACCAGCTGGCGGAGGCTCGATGGCGTCGTCGACGTGAATCTCTTCACCGTGCCACAGGGCACGCAACTGCTCCAGGCACTCGGTCTGCTCCAGCCAGCAAGGCCCCCACTCGACAAAACGCTGCAAAAAACCGGCACGATAGGCATAGATGCCGATATGGCGGCGGAAAGGCACGCCGGCCGGCAGCTCGTCCGGCTGGGCGACAAAGGCATCCCGCGCCCAGGGTAGCGGTGCGCGGCTGAAGGTCAGCGCCAGGCCATTCTTGTCGGACAACACCTTGACCACGTTGTTGTTCATCAGCGTCGCCATGTCTTCGATCGGCTCGGCCAGCGTGGCCATGGCCGCTTCCGGGTGGGCAGCCAGGTTGGCCGCCACCTGATCGATGACTGCTGGCGGGATCAGCGGCTCGTCACCCTGCACGTTGACCACAATGGCATCCTCCGGCCAGCCCATGATGGAAGCAACCTCGGCAAGACGATCGGTGCCCGACTCATGGTCATCACGAGTCATCACCACCTGGGCTCCGAACGCCTGGCAGATATCAAAAATGCGCTGGTCATCAGTGGCAATCACCAGATGTTCAGCTCCGCTTTTCTGCGCCTGCTGCCAGACCCGCCTGATCATCGGCTGGCCGGCAATGTCCTGCAGCGGCTTGCCGGGAAAGCGGCTGGAGGCATAGCGTGCAGGAATCACCACATAAAAGGGCTGCTGCATGATTATTTTTCCAGGCGTTCGTCATTGGTCAGGGTGCGCGCCTGGCTTTCCAGCATCACCGGAATCCCGTCACGTACCGGAAAAGCCAGAGCGTCCGCCTTGCAGATCAGTTCGTTCTTGTCCTGATCGTATTCCACTGCACTTTTGCATAGCGGACAGGCCAGCAGGTCCAACAATTTGGTATCCATCATTCATCACCTCGGAGTTCGGGAAAGAGTTCAGTCATACAGGCATTCAGCCAGTCAACAAAGGCTGCCGAAGGCTGTGCATCCACCTTCAGGTACCATGCATTGTCCGGCGCAATTGTCCGGCATTTTACCGCATCTTTTTCAGTCATCAGCACCGGTAAATCGTCACCAAACCGCAAGTCTTCAGCAACAAATTGTGCATGATCGGCAAAGGGATGTTCCTGCGGCTGCCAGCCCAGTTCGCGCAGGGTACGAAAAAAACGTTGCGGGTTACCGATGCCGGCCACTGCATGCACCGTCTGGCCTGCTGGAAAATGCTCCAGCGACACGCTCTCGCCGCTTGCCACATGCACTAACGCCGTCGGCCGCAACTGCATGGCATAACCCTGCTCCTTGTCGGCCACTGCACCGTTGAACAGCACGGCATCAACCTCGCCAAGACGGCCGACCGGCTCGCGCAGCGGCCCTGCCGGCAGACAGCGGCCATTGCCCAGCCCGCGCGACTCGTCAATCAGCACCAGCTCCAGGTCACGCTGCAGTTGATAATGCTGCAAGCCGTCATCCGATAGAATCAGATCAAGTTTTTCTTGTTCCAGCAGCAACTGAATGGCGCGGGGGCGCTGCGGGTCAATCGCCATGGGTACGCCGCTGCGCTGCACCAGCAGCACCGGCTCGTCACCGGCCACGGATGGATCATCTGTAGCGCGTACACGCCACGGCCATTCGGGTGGTTCGCCACCATAGCCACGGCTAACCACACCCACACGCAAACCGCGAGCACGGCAATATTCGATCAGCCAGAGAATCAGCGGGGTTTTGCCTGTGCCGCCCACCGTGATATTGCCAACAATGATCACAGGTACCGATGCACGGTAGCTATCCAGCTTGCCGCTTAGAAACTGCCTGCGCTTGCGCTGCACCACGCTGCGATACAGCCTCTCTAGCGGCCATAACGCAACAAGCCCGGCATGCCCTGCATACCAGGCCTGTACCAGCCGTTCGCCCAGTTTCACTACTCGGCCTGTGCCTCGACGGTAGTGATGCGCAGATGCACAAAACCAAGCTTGGACGCTGCATCCATCGCCGTCACCACGGCCTGGTGCGGTGCCTTGCCATCTGCACTGAGGGTTACCGGGATATCCTTCTGGCCGGCGGACGCTTCAATCAGCGCACCCATGATGGCATTCAGGTCATTGCTGGCCAATGCTCGCCCGTTAACCGCGTAACGTCCGTCCTGATCAACCAGCACTTCCAGCGGCTGCTCGAAACGCTCCTCCGGCGGTGTTCCGGTAACGGCTTCCGGCAAATCCACCTTGAGCTGGGTTTCACGGGTAAAGGTGGTAGTCACCACAAAGAACAGCAGCAAGATGAATACCACGTCAATGAGCGGGGCCAGGTTGATATCAACCGGTTCGCGCGCCTTGCGGGGAAATTTCACGCTTTTTTGCTCCCTTTTCTGACAGCCGCAGGCTGGTTCAGCTCAACCGTACGATCACCCTGTACCGCCTCGACCAGCTTGATCGCCTCCTGCTCCATGCCAACCACCAGCTCATCGACACGGCGCTGCAAAAAACGGTGAAAGAACAACGCAGGAATGGCCACTATCAAACCGGCCGCGGTGGTAATCAACGCCTTGGCAATACCGCCCGCCAGCTGTGGTGCGTTGGCCATGCCCGACCCCATGAAGGCACTGAAAATCTCGATCATGCCCAGCACCGTACCGAGCAAACCCAGCAGCGGCGTGATTGCGGCAATGGTACCCAGCGGGGTCAGGAAACGCTCCAGCTCGGTTACAACCTTGCTACCCACTTCCTGGATGCTTTCCTTCATGATGTCACGACCGTAACGGGAGTTGGCCAGACCGGCAGCAAGGATTTGTCCCAGCGGAGAACTGGCACGCAACTCATTGAGCTTGCCCGCATCCAGCTCGCGTGCCTGTACCCAACGCCAGGCCTGGCCCAGCAGGTGCGGCGGGCTGATGCGTGAGGCTCGCAAGGTCCACAAACGCTCTGCAACAATGGCTACGGCAATCACAGAACAGGCAATGATCGGCAGCATGATCCAGCCACCGGATTTAATCAGCTCCCACACAGCAGACTCCATTTTCTAAAAATAAGCGCAACTCTACCACAAGGCCGGACAGAGTCCGACAGGATTGTCATCGCGTTTCATTGTGTTGTGATCTGGGTGGCGCACCCTCCCCCTCGAACGCTTTGACTTAACGCCAGAATCGTTGTTGTTGGGCCATGCTCCATAAAGGCGCATGCGCACCCAGCTGAATCCGTATTGCCTTGTCCACGGCAGTGTCATACAGCTGCATGCTGTTGTATTCGATCCGTGCCAGCACCAGCGGATGCGGGTGCCCGTAGCTGTTATGCCTGCCCCGGGAAATCAGCACCGTATGCGGCTGCAAGTGCTGCAACCAGAACTGTGCCGTAGAGGTGCGACTACCATGATGGCCGGCTACCAGCCAGTCTGCCTGCAGCTCCGGCCAGGCACCCAGCAGGGCCCGCTCGCCAGCCACATCCAGGTCCCCTGTAACCAGAAAACGCTCATCCGCCGCTTCCACCCACAAGACACAGGATGCCGCATTGCTGTCCTCTGCCGCCTCCTGCTGCCATTGACGAAAGCGGACTGCATCCCACTCCCAGCCAGTATTGCTACAGCCTTCCGCCTGCAGCTCCCCGTGCCTGCCCGGCTCACCGCTCACCAGACGCTCGACTGTCACATGCCGCAATACCGCAGTCGCCCCGCCGGCATGATCAGCGTCGGCATGTGACAGGATCAAGCGGTTCAGGTGCCTGATCCGCTCACCGCGCAAAAAAGGCACGACTATCGTTTCACCTGCATCCATGCCCGCAATCGAGGGCCCGGCATCGTATAACAGCGCATGTCGGGCAGTCTGTATCACGATCGCCTGCCCCTGCCCCACATCCAGCAGCCAGATCCGGGCCTGCCCTGCAGGCACAGCATCCCCGGCCGGCGGCCAGGCCAGTGGAATCAGCAGCATCAGCGCCAACCACCGCGGACGCAGCGCGCCAGGCAATAACAGCAGGAATACCGCCAATCCGGTCAACAACAAGATCCATGATTCAGGCACGGCCGATTGCCACGCTGGCCAGCCCTGCACCAGCCAGTCCAGGGCATGCCACAACGCTGATAACAAATATGCAGCCAGTTGCAAAACCGGCACTGCCAGAACCGGCCAGCCGATCAGCAACATTCCCAGCAAGACCAGCGGCAACACCACAAAGCTGACAAAGGGCACAGCAACCGCATTGGCCACTGGCCCCACCCAGCTGACAGGCAGTCCGGATGCCAGCAGTAATGGCAACAACCCAATGGCTGCGGCCCACTGTGCACGGCTCAGCATCTGCCACCAGCGCCAGCGACCCAACCGGCCGGCAAACACCAGCAACAAAACGGCAACCGCAGCAAAAGACAGCCAGAACCCCGGTTGCAACATGACCAGCGGATCCAGGACCAACACCGCCGCCAGAGCCAGCGACCAGGGTTTCCAGCTGGATAACGGCCGGTAACTCATGCGCCACAACAAAACCACCGTGACCATGATCAGCGCACGCTGCACCGGCACGGCAAATCCGGCCAACGCTCCGTAGGCAAAAGCCCCGCCCAATGCCAGAGCGCAAGCCGCCGGCAGCCATGGAACACGCATCGGCCAGAGCCCCAGCCGCACAAGCAGTACTACCAGGCCGTAGCCAAGCCCTGCCACCAGGCTGATATGCTGACCGGATATGACAAACAGGTGCACCGTTCCCGAATCCTGCAGTTTTTGCCACTGGGTACGTGACAACACCGAACCATCACCCAAGGACAGAGCCAGGACTCCGCCAGCAGCCGGGTTGTCAGGCAACATTGTCAGCAGCCGCTCACGCAGCCGTTCACGCCAGGCATCAACTCCGTTCCCGTCGGCCTGCCACTCTCCCGCTTTTACCGTTCCGGTCGCACCAATCCTGCGGGCAGTCAACCATTGCAAATAATCAAAGCCATGGGGGTTGAGCAGCCCGTCCGGCTGCTTGAGGCGCACCGCCAGTCGCCAGCGCTCACCCGCTCGCAGTGGTGGCGGATCACGCCATGACAGGCGCAAACGGGGTGGCAACGTCACTCGTCTTGAGCTCGCCTCTTCAAGCTCGAACCTGACCACCTGCCAGCCGGCTTCGCTCTGCCATTGCGGCAGTCCGGCAATACGCCCTTCAAGCCAGAGCGTTTGTCCATCCCGGTTTATCTCCAGGCGTTGTTCCAGCAATGTTGTTGCATGCCAGCCGGACCAGCACAGCCCCAACATGGCAGCTGCCAGCCAACGCACCCACTGCTGCCTCAACAATAAAAAGGCAATAGCACCACCGCCAAGAAGCAACAACAACCAGGACGGCGGAACTGCCGGCAAAAAGCGCAATATCAGTACGCCTGAAGAAAATGCTAGCGCATACAACCCCATAAGCCACCTCCCTGTAGCTTTTTACTGCGATTTGTCTAATATTCCATCCACTTCACGAAAACAGCGGCCAAAACAATAAAATAAAAACTCGTTACATCTTGCCACAGATTATTGCAGTAACAAGTGCCATAATGCGCTGATCCACAAGACTGGGTACCACGATGCCGCGCGAACTCTTCAAACGTTACATGCCCGATCCGGAGGCCATCAAGCACAACAAATCGTTGCGCTTTCTTGGCAGCCTGATCCACGACAGCAATCTCTGGCAGCTAAACCGGCACTCCATCGCCCGGGCAGTTGCCATCGGACTATTCTGGGCAATGATTCCCATGCCCATGCAGATGTTGGCCGCAGCCCTGGTTGCTATCCCCCTGCGCGCCAACCTGCCCCTGTCCATCGGACTTGTCTGGCTGACCAACCCGGTCACCATGCCCCCGATTTTTTTCGCCAACTACAAACTCGGCTCATGGATGCTGGGTACACCTACTGTCAACATGCCTGACAAAATCACCCTGCAATGGATCATGGAAGTCACCACCACTCACTGGCAACCCCTCTACTTTGGCTCCCTGGTAGCCGCCATCATTCTGTCTGCCGCGGGCTATTTCGCTACCCTGCTGTACTGGCGCTGGTGGGTGGCACGCAGCTGGAAACGCCGGAAACAAAAACGCATGTAATCGTAAGCCATTGTTTTTTGACATCCCGCATATTCTGTGTATAATAGCCGTCGCGGGATGGAGCAGTCTGGTAGCTCGTTGGGCTCATAACCCAAAGGTCGTCGGTTCAAATCCGGCTCCCGCAACCAAACATCTTAAAGGCGAATCAGCAATATCACTGATTCGCCTTTTTTGTATCTATAGATCCGCCATAAAACCGCATGAACAAGAAAAAATCCGAAGTGTTTTTTGCCATATCGGTCTACGCAATTCTGTTTTTGCTGGCCATCGTTCTTTATCTGGGGCAACCGGGGTAAAGGGTCAGCCGGCCAGCAACAAGAAACATCCTCAGATCCGCCAGACAACCTGACTGACACCGTCCGCATCAACCCTGAGCCAGTCGTCTGCGCCATTCTCGCCCTGCTCTTCCTGCCAGCCACCCGGGGCACAGCGTACTTCAACGCCAAGAGCAGCATATGCGGCTTGTGCACATTCAAGGTCGTTTGCCCACGGAGTCCTGCTGCTGTCGAACAACAAGGAGCTCCACGAGCCCGCTACCCGACCATACCAGGCAACCCGGATACCATCACACCTGCACCTGAGGACCTGGCCCAGGGGCTGCCATTCAGTGCACTGCTCAAACACCTGCGCCAACCACTTGCCTGCCTGTTCCGGAGTGCATTCTTTCAGGTAAATTTCAATATCTGGCTGCATCTCACTGTTCTCCGGTATGCCGTACCCGATCAAGACGCACCGAGACCGTAACATTTTTCAATCCTTCCACCACCCTGTCATGGCACTCTGTCCGAACACGCTGGCCATGCGGCGTCATAACCAGCAGATTTTGCCGGTCTGCATCCTGCTCAAGACCAATCCTGAAGCGTAAAAACTCTGTCTGTACGACCTCCAGACCCTCCGGCAAAGAGGCAAGATGCTTGGCATCATCATAGGGGCGCACTTCTGCGTAAACCATTTGCCGCAACTCGATCAGATGATCTTGTGCCGGCCCCAAATGCAGCAGCACGCCTTGCCCTGACAGCAAACGCTTTGCCTCATGCCAGTCCAGCGGACTGAAAACGCTGGTCAGCAGATCCATACTACCCGTTGCCAGAGGAACTCGCGCCATGCTCGCAACCAGCCAGTTGATATTCTTGCTGCGCTTGCAGGCCTGCAGGATGGCATCCTTGCTGATATCCAGAGCATAGCCGTTTGCCGGCCCCAGCCTGCCGGAAAGAATTTCCGTGTAATAACCCTCGCCGCAGCCAATATCCAGCCAATTTTGCGGATTTCCCGTCACTGCATGTCTTGACAAGAAATCTGCAACGGGACGATAGTGGCCGACAGACAAGAATGAGCGGCGCGCCTGTACCATTGCAATATTGTCTCCCGGCGCACGACTGGCCTTGTGCTGCACCGGCAACAGGTTCAGGTAGCCCTGGCGGGCACGGTCGAAATTATGGCCGTTTTCACAGACAGCGCCTGCAGGCATGCCACGCAACATGGATTCACAAATCGGACAGATAAGCACAGACTTTTCCGGTTATTGCTGAAAGACAAGCATGATAAATCACTGCGCAAAAGGTTGTGCGAATAAATTCATACCTACACGATGCCCCTCACCGGATCATTACACACTTTCTCCGACACACGGCATTCAGATCGAGCATGACGGCCTACATGCATGGCCATTCAACCCTGCGCCATCCTGGCGGGACCACTCTTTATCTGTATGCGTCCGGTAATCCCATCTGGAACCCGGCGCTTACCCAGTCCGATAGTGTCCACTTGTTTTTAAGTGGATACTATCCGGCGGGATGACTGCGTGCTTCCAGATGGGATGGCCTGACGGTTACATTTATTCGCACACCGATTGTTTTCATGTGCGAATAAATTCGCACCTACAGTTCTGCAGCGCCAAGGCGTTCTTCTGGTCCAGACACAAAAAACCCCTGCAGATGTCTGCAGGGGTTGTTTGTTTGAAGCTTGACGATGACCTACTCTCACATGGGGAAACCCCACACTACCATCGGCGATGCATCGTTTCACTGCTGAGTTCGGAATGGGATCAGGTGGTTCCAATGCTCTATGTTCGTCAAGCAATTCGGTTGGGATCTGCAGCTGTTTTGGCTTCAGCTCCCGAATTCGGTCATGTGTGATTGTAAACGATCGGTGTTGCGGTTCAACGAATTTTCGTCTTTGCTTGTTTGTTACTTATTACTGTTTCTCTTGGCTTGTAACACCAGATTGTTTGGGTGTTATATGGTCAAGCCTCACGGGCCATTAGTACTGGTTAGCTCAACGCCTCACAACGCTTACACACCCAGCCTATCAACCTTGTAGTCTTCAAGGGCCCTTCAGGGAGCTTAAAGCTCCAGTGAGATCTCATCTTGAGGCATGCTTCGCGCTTAGATGCTTTCAGCGCTTATCATTTCCGAACTTAGCTACCCGGCAGTGCCACGGGCGTGACAACCGGAACACCAGAGGTTCGTCCACTCCGGTCCTCTCGTACTAGGAGCAGCCCCTCTCAAATCTCAAACGTCCACGACAGATAGGGACCGAACTGTCTCACGACGTTCTAAACCCAGCTCGCGTACCACTTTAAATGGCGAACAGCCATACCCTTGGGACCGGCTTCAGCCCCAGGATGTGATGAGCCGACATCGAGGTGCCAAACACCGCCGTCGATATGAACTCTTGGGCGGTATCAGCCTGTTATCCCCGGAGTACCTTTTATCCGTTGAGCGATGGCCCTTCCATACAGAACCACCGGATCACTAAGACCTACTTTCGTACCTGCTCGACTTGTGGGTCTCGCAGTCAAGCGCGCTTTTGCCTTTATACTCTGCGACCGATTTCCGACCGGTCTGAGCGCACCTTCGTACTCCTCCGTTACTCTTTAGGAGGAGACCGCCCCAGTCAAACTACCCACCATACACTGTCTCCGACCCGGATAACGGGCCTGGGTTAGAACCTCAAAGTTGCCAGGGTGGTATTTCAAGGATGGCTCCACGCGAACTGGCGTCCACGCTTCAAAGCCTCCCACCTATCCTACACAAACAACTTCAAAGTCCAGTGCAAAGCTATAGTAAAGGTTCACGGGGTCTTTCCGTCTTGCCGCGGATACACTGCATCTTCACAGCGATTTCAATTTCACTGAGTCTCGGGTGGAGACAGCGCCGCCATCATTACGCCATTCGTGCAGGTCGGAACTTACCCGACAAGGAATTTCGCTACCTTAGGACCGTTATAGTTACGGCCGCCGTTTACCGGGGCTTCGATCAAGAGCTTCGCTTGCGCTAACCCCATCAATTAACCTTCCGGCACCGGGCAGGCGTCAGACCCTATACGTCCTCTTTCGAGTTTGCAGAGTCCTGTGTTTTTAATAAACAGTTGCAGCGGCCTGGTATCTTCGACCAGTCGGAGCTTACGTAGTAAATACTTCACCCCAACCGGCGCACCTTCTCCCGAAGTTACGGTGCCATTTTGCCTAGTTCCTTCACCCGAGTTCTCTCAAGCGCCTTGGTATTCTCTACCCGACCACCTGTGTCGGTTTACAGTACGGTTCCTGGTTATCTGAAGCTTAGAAGATTTTCCTGGAAGCATGGCATCAACCACTTCGCATTCTAAAGAACGCTCGTCATCAGCTCTCGGCATATAAGTACCCGGATTTGCCTAAGTACTCTGCCTACCACCTTAAACAGGGACAACCAACGCCCTGATGGCCTAGCCTTCTCCGTCTCTCCATCGCAATAACCAGAAGTACGGGAATATTAACCCGTTTCCCATCGACTACGCTCTTCAGCCTCGTCTTAGGGGCCGACTCACCCTGCGTCGATTAACGTGGCGCAGGAAACCTTGGTCTTTCGGCGTGCGGGTTTTTCACCCGCATTATCGTTACTCATGTCAGCATTCGCACTTGTGATACCTCCAGCAAGCTTCTCAACTCACCTTCACAGGCTTACACAACGCTCCTCTACCGCACGGATATTCCCTTAAAATCACTTGTTGTGGCGTTGCCACACCAAGATGTCTTTGTACTTCGTACAAATCCATCACTCTGCTCTCATCAGCATCAGTGTTACCTGCTGTTCCTTTCTCAACATGAGAGAGGGCTTTGCTCGCCTGACGGCTCGCAAGCTTGAGACTGAAGTGATTTTAAGCGGAATATCCGCACCCGTAGCTTCGGTGTATGGTTTGAGCCCCGTTACATCTTCCGCGCAGGCCGACTCGACTAGTGAGCTATTACGCTTTCTTTAAAGGATGGCTGCTTCTAAGCCAACCTCCTAGCTGTCTAAGCCTTCCCACATCGTTTCCCACTTAACCATAACTTTGGGACCTTAGCTGACGGTCTGGGTTGTTTCCCTTTCCACGACGGACGTTAGCACCCGCCGTGTGTCTCCCATGCTTGCACTTGCTGGTATTCGGAGTTTGCATCGGGTTGGTAAGTCGGGATGACCCCCTAGCCGAAACAGTGCTCTACCCCCAGCAGTGATACATGAGGCGCTACCTAAATAGCTTTCGAGGAGAACCAGCTATCTCCGGACTTG
>WPCI01172500.1_pt1 | contig 18949 bp, 14 predicted proteins | sample 5399871 | NCBI WGS metagenome assembly WPCI01 (sample SAMN12869469, study PRJNA574797) | sludge metagenome | isolation source: wastewater treatment of pH7 | place: China:Beijing | collected 2019-05-20 | reverse complement strand
CCCATGCCGTATTGCAGCACGTCGGACGTGGTCAGGTGGTCGTTGGCGATATCCTCCCAGGTCACGGGCTTGGCATATCCGGCAGAAGCACCCAGCAGGCCGGCGCTCAGAACAAAGCCGGCTACAGCGGTAGCAAGCGGCTTCTTGGCGAGTAAGGTTACATTTGGCATTGTCATACTTCCCATTTGTTGTTGTTCGGGTCATCCAGTGGCGACACTGAGGTTCGCCCTGACGGCTTACATAGTGTGAGAGCGTCACAAAAATGAATACGGAATTTTTCCCGATCGTTACGGGAAAAATTCCCAGTCCGCGGGTCATTTGGCACTAGCACCATTACCCTGTTTTTTACTACTTTCCAGCCCGCTACCAAGGGAGTAGATACGAACAACCAAAGCAGACTTCTTGCCGGTCGCTCCCGCCCAATAAGATGCCAGCAACCGAGCGCCGGACCGCCCCGTCGCCTTCCTGCATAACAACAAAACAGGTATCGACCCATGAAAAAAGCACTTCTTGCCACATTGCTGGCTGGCACCTTCTCCACCCTGGCCATGGCTCACGGTGATGTCGTTCCCCAGGGAGCCAATACCGATGGCCTTGATCCGCTGGGCGAAGAATGGCTGGAGGAAAACCCCTACCGCAGCGCCGATGACGGCATCAAGCAAATCGCCATCCAGATCGGCTCTTCCGCCTATAACCAGAACTGCGCCCGCTGCCATGGCCTGGAAGCCATGTCCGGCGGCATCGCGCCGGACCTGCGCGAGCTGGATGCCGACATCAACGGCGACGAGTGGTTCAAGGAGCGCGTGATCAACGGTGCGGTGCGCAATGGCGCCATCTACATGCCGCGCATGGCCGAGCACCTGAGCCAGGAAGCACTATGGGCCATCCGTACCTACATCGAACAACGCGCCGAAGACACGCTCTAACTCCCGTGTCCCATGCCAAAGCCCCGGCGTATCCTGTGCGTGCGGGGCTTTGGCATCTACAGGCATCCGGCCTGCTGGCCAGCGAGGTACCACCATCATGTACAAATCACTTTTAGCCGGCCTGCTCCTGGGCACCTGCACAACCCTGCTCCATGCAGAGGAAACGTCCCGGCACACTTCCACCATGTGGGATTACTACCACCAGCGCCTGCTGGACAACCAGGAATTCGTCTTTGATGACCGGGTGCAGGTCAACACGCCACCCTTTGCCGAGGATGCGCGCCAGGTTCCGCTCGAAATCGATGCCCGCGCCCTGCCCGGCACCACCCGCAAGATCATGCTCTGGGCCGAACTCAATCCCATCCCGCAAATCATGGTGGTGACGCCCGGCGAACAACTGGAAAACCTGATTGCCGTGCGTATCCGCGTCGAGCAGGCCACACCTATTCGTGCTGCCTTCCTGCAGGATGACGGCCTCTGGCATGTCGGCACCGGGCACATCGAAGCCGCCGGTGGCGGCTGCACCGCACCCAGCGTGATCCGCGCCGAGGAAGGCTGGGAAAAGCATGTGGGTGAAATCTTTGGCGCACGCCACCTGCGTGACAACAGCAGCTTTCTGCGCATGCGCATTTCCCACCCGATGGACAACGGCCTGTCCGGCGGCATCCCCGAGTACTTTGTCGATCATGCCCAGCTGCGTGACGAGTCCGGCCGGGTGCTGGCCGACTTCGAGCTGTTTGCTTCGGTCAGTGAAAACCCGACCCTGACCCTGGCCCTGAAGGGCGAACAGCAAGCCCGGCTCTGGGCCCGGGACAACAACGGCAACGAGTTCAACGCCCGTTTTTAAGGAGAAGCATCATGTTACGTCTTGTCTGTGGCGCTATTTTGCTGGGTTACTGTCTGATGTCACAGGCAGCCTATGACCTGCAACCAAAACGGATTGCCGACAATACCTGGGTACTGGAAGGCAGCACCGGCAATTTCAGCAACGAAAATGGCGGCAACATCGTCAATATTGCATTCATCGTCACCGACAGCCAGGTCATCCTGATCGATAGCGGTCCCTCCTTTGCCTACGGTCGCGAGCTGGCCGACGCCATCCGGCAGGTCACCGACAAACCGGTCGGCACGATCCTGCTGACCCACCATCACCCGGACCACATGCTCGGCAGCCAGGCCTTTCCGCACGCCCGGGTTGCCGCCCTGGCCAGTACGGCACAGCTAATGCAGGAGGAAGGCGATGCGATGGCGGAAAACATGTACCGCATGGTCGGCGACCGGATGCGCGGCACCGAAGTGGTGATGCCCGACAGCATTCTCGAGCCAGGCCTGCTGGAGCTGGGCGATTACCGCCTGCAGCTGCTGCAGCTGCACGGACACACCAACGCCGATCTGGCCATCTTCGACCCGCAGACCGGCGTGCTGTTTGCCGGCGATCTGGTGTTTTACCAGCGGGCCGTCTCGACCGCCCACACGCCAGGTATTGCCGTCTGGCTGCAGGACCTCGACACCCTTGCCGCCCTGCCTTGGACGGTGATTGTGCCCGGTCATGGCCCGGTCGCCAGCAATGACGCCCCCTTTCAGCAAATGCGCGACTACCTGGGCTGGCTGGACCAGCTGCTGACCACGGCTGCGGCCCGGGGTGATGACATGAACCGCGTCATGCGCAGCCCCGTTCCGGAGCGGTTTGCCGGCATCAGCCTGGCCGGATACGAACTGATACGCACCGTCAGCCACCTCTACCCCGCCTACGAGCAGGCCTATTGGCAGTCATTATCAGAGCGATGATTGGTTGCACGAGGCTCACAGCGGAAAAGCTGTACAGATGCAGCAGGACTATGCCGCCAAAAATGGCGGCACCAGACTTGCAACCACCCTGTAAAACCTGCACACATTCCCGCAGACAGGGAACAAACACTCAGCCCAATAAATGATTCAGTGTCGTCTTCAAGCGCATGGGCTTGACCGGCTTGTGCATCAGGGTATGCCCCAGCTGGCGCATTTCCTGTTTCAGCTCGTTACTGTAATTGGCGGTAATCATCAACGCCGGCACAGACACGGCCAGTCGTGCATTGATGCGGGCAATGGCTCCGACACCATCCACCACGTCATCCAGATGGTAATCGACGATCAGCACATCCACCGGCAAGCTCAGCCCGGCGGTCTGTTCCGCCAGATGCGCTTCGGACAGGGCCGTCACCACCTCGCAACCCCAGCCTTCCAGCAGGTTCTGCATGGCCTGGCAAATGGCCGCATCGTTGTCCAGCACCCAGATGCGGGCACCCTGCAAACGCTCCAGCACATGCCCCTGATACTCTGCTTCGGCCCGCATGCCCAACTCGTGCCGGTGCCCCAGCGGAACCTCGATGGCAAACACCGAGCCATGCCCGGGCCTGGATTGCACCCGCAGCCGGTGCTGCAAAATGCGGGTGATCTTGTCGACAATCGCCAGCCCGAGCCCCAGTCCGCGATCCTGGCGCTGGCTGTCGCCGCGTTTGAATTCCAGAAAGATCTCGTCCAGCTTGTCCTCGGGAATGCCGGCTCCGGTATCCCAGACCTCGATCCACAGGGCGCTGGCGGTCCGGCGGCAGCCCAACAGAATGCGCCCGCCCTGCCCGGTATAACGGATGGCATTGCTCAGGAAGTTGCGCAGCACCCGGGCCAGCAAGTGAATATCGCTTTTCACCAGCACCGAACTGGATACGAAGTCCAGCTGCAGCCCGGCGCTACGCGCCATTTCCCGGTACTCCACCGCCAGATTCGACAGCAGGTCCTCCACCGCAAAGACGCCGATATCGGCCGTAATCACGCCGGCATCCAGCTTGGAAATATCCACCAGTGTGCCCAGCAGGTTTTCCACGTCATCCAGCGAATTGGATACATTCTTCAGCATCGACTGTGCATCCGCACCGCAGTTTTTATGCTCCACCAGGGCGCTGGTGAACAGTCGTGCGGCGTTGAGCGGCTGCAACAGGTCGTGACTGACGGCTGCCAGAAATTTGGTTTTCGACAGGTTGGCCTCGTCAGCCTGGTGCTTGGCCTCGCGCAGGCGGGCCTCGGCCAGCCGCCGCTCCTCCACCTCGCCGACCAGCTGGGCGTTGAGTTCGGTCAGCTCGCGGGTACGCTCGCGCACCCGCTCTTCCAGGTGCTGATAGGCCTGATGCAACGCTTCGGCATTCCTGTGGCGTTCGGTGATGTCTTTGACCATGACAAAGATGCCGTCAACACTGCCATCAGCCAGCCGGTTGGGCACATAGGAGCGCTGCATGTGGCAGTTCTTGCCGCCCACGCTGGTTTCTGCCACCTCGAAGGTCAGGGTTTCCCCCTGCAGGGCCCGGCTGATGTACGGCTGCAGGCGCCGGAAATGCTCGTCCCGGTGCGCCTCGCGCAGGCTGCAGCCAAGGGCGCTGTTGTGCGGCCAGTTGTACCACTGTTCGTATACCTTGTTGACGAAGCTGTAGGTGAAGTCATGCCGGACATAGGCGATCATGGCCGGAACATGGTCGGTGATCATGCGTATCCAGTGCTCGCTTTCACGCAGCGCCTCGGCATGACGGTAACGCTCGGTGATGTCACTCAGGGTATGCACGCTGGAGCCGTCCGCCAGCACATGCAGGCGCACTTCCAGCACGTGCCCGTCGTCCAGATGATGTTCACGGGTCATGCCGCGCAGTTGCGTGTCCGGCTGGCCGAGCCCGGGCAGCAGACTCTCGCGCATCACCTCGGCAAAGGGCATGCCGCTGCGATAGCCGCCGGCGATGTTGGCCAGTTGCAAAAAACGGTAATTACACAGCTCCAGCACTCCCCTGGCGCTGACCAGGGCCACGCCCTGGGACAGGTTGTCGACGGTCTGCTGCAGCAGCCGGGTTTTCTGCGCCAGCTCGCGCTCGCGCCGCCGGGTTTCGCGCAGTTTGAGGTCGGTGATGTCGGTATGCACCACCACCAGTCCGCCATCCAGGGTGGGCCGTTCGGTGACCTGTAGCCAGCGCCCGTTGCTCAGGCGGTATACCACCTGCTCGGTGCTGGTGCGCAGCTTCTCGGCGATCATGCCGCTATCGGCAATCACCCGGTTCAGGGTCTGCATGCTCATCTGTTTGCTGATCTGCAGGGTGCTTTGCTGCCAGAAGCTCTCGAAATGCCGGTTGAACAGCACGATCTTGCGCTCTGCATCAAACAGGACAAAGCCGTCACTGATGCTGTCGATGGCATCCACCAGATGCTGGTGCGCCACCTGCGCCTGGTGGCTGGCCTGCGTCAGCAGGGCATTGCTGGTTTTCAGCTCGTGCATGGCATCACTCAGGGCATCGGTACGTTCACGCACCTGCTCGGCCAGCACCACCGAATGCTTGAACGAGGCATAGGCTTCCGACTGGTAGGAGCGGCCCGACTCGACCCGCTCGATCAACGCGGCATTGATGCGCTTCAGGCGTGCATTTTCCTGGCGCAGAGCCTGCAGCTCGTCAACGCGGTCATGTTCTGGAGAATGTACGCTGTCCAATGGCCACTCCGGTAAAGGTCTGGTTGATGTGCATGCCGTTGAATTGTTCGCCATAGGTATTGAAGCCGGTTACGCCGTATTGCCGGAGTATCGCTGCCACCTGCTCCTGCTCGCCACGCCCCTCGGCCTCCAGGCGGCGCAAGAAGCAATCGCAGCCGATGGTCAGCAAAGTGTCGCCGAGCCGCTCGTGCAGGCCGGCAAACAGCTGGTGCAGGTTGTCCTGCAGCGAGCCGGGCCGCATGGCGGTCAGCACGATGCCATTTTCCACCGCACAATAAAATGTCAGGCTGTGGTCACTGTTGACCTGCTGGATCGAACGCGGGTAATAGTGCTTGCCCATGCGCACCGCCAGCGGATTGCTGGCAAAGCTGTACAGGTCCAGCTCTTCGGGCCTGCGTCCAACGCAGCGGGCATAGGCCTCGGCAGCCGGCTCGGCGTTCAGTTCCAGCACCCGGCGCGAACTGCTGTCCACCCGGGTCACCACCAGCTTGTCGGCGGTCGGCTGCAGGTGATGGGTGGTAAACACCTCGAACTCCAGCAGTGTGTTGAACAGCACCACCACTGCCGCATTACTGTAAAACTGGCCGCCGTAATACACCGACGTCAGGCTCAGGTGATTGTCATCGGCCGCCGAGCCGCCAAAATGCGGAATGCCGCCCATGGCCGCACTCAGCGCGGCCAGCACCACCTCTTCACGGTTGGACAGCCCGTCCAGCAAGGTCAGGGCGAAGCTGTGCCCCTTGATCGGGGCCAGCGCATGGTTGCGACAGTTCCTGACCAGCCCCTCGACCACTTCCTGCGCATCATGCAGGCCAAACCTTTCCATCCGGTCCACCAGCACGCTGGCAACCGTGAAATGACTGCTGCTGAAGCCCAGCGCGGTAATGCTGCTGCGTTCATAACCCGCAGTACTGATCTCGCCGGCGGTGGTGCAACCGACCACCGGGACGGCACCGAATTCCTGCTGCAGTCCGGCCGACAGCACCTCAAGGTCGTATTCCGCCGAGCAGAAGAATAAAACCAGCGCCAGCGGCTGCCCGCGCAACTGGCCAGCCAGCTCCCGCGCCGCCCTGAGCGCACCGGACTGCCGTGTCACTGCAGTCATGACCGGCGGCAGTGCGTTGTCCGCCATGCTGTTGTCGTGTTCTGTACATGCCTGCATGGGGTATTCGCTCCTGCCGTTGCCTGGCTGCACTGCTTGCCTGCAGTAGCCTGTGTGCTGTTGCGCCCATTATATAAAGCGGTGAATCCTCGCCCCATTGCACTTGAGCGTCAGGCAGATGCTTCCAAAGTAGCAAAACACGTTGGGCCCCAGCCCAGCGACGGTGCTGGCGACCCATTCAACCGCCGTTTGCAGGATAAAAAAAAGCCGGAACCCCTTGCGGGTTTCCGGCCAAGCGCTTGCTTCAGCGTTTCGGAGATAACGCGACCTGCTTACCAGGTCAGCACGGCCCCCAGAGCCATGGTCCTGGTTTTCTCATCCATGGCGCTGTTGCCTTTGCGGCCATCGATATCAAACTGGTTGTACTCGGCGACCAGCGTCAGGTTGTCGTTGATGGTACGGAAGTAGGCCGCACCACGGGTTTTATAGTGAGCGGCATTGCCAAGTACGTTGCCGTCATCACGGGTACGGCCGGTGCTCAGCGCAATGCGGTTGGCACCAAACTTGTAGGAGCCCTGCAACAAATAGCCACGACTGTCGATATCACGCAGGTTGGCCTTGCCCGGATTGTTGGTAAACAGCCCGTTGATGCCTTTGGCCTTGAAGCCGGATGCGGTTAACGACATGCCACCGTGCTTGACCTGAACACCGTAGCCGACGCCTTTTGAGCGCAGCTTGCTGGACTGGTCGTCACCGGCAATGTCGCTGCGATCGGTGTTGCTGGAGGTCTGGTGCATGCCATTGACCCAGGAGTAGATTTTGGTCTCGCCCAGCTCCACCTGATAGGTGACCTCGGACTCGAAACGTGGATTCTTCTGATAAGACTTGCCCAGATCATTACCGGCCGCATCTTTGCGAGTGGTGGTATCTGACGGATCCAGAATACCGGCGGCAATGCGGAAACCATTCATTACCGGCGAGCGATAGGTGATCTGTGCATTGGGAAACGGATAAGGGTATCCGGTACCGATGTTGCCAAAGGAGACACCGCCACCATCCACCAGCCCCAGGGTATCGCTGACCTGGCCATAACTGGTCAGCAGCTCGTCAAGAAAGATATTGGAACGGGCAAACAGGCCGAAGTCCTTACCGATCAGCACTTCACCCCAGTCGCTGCCGACGGTGCCATAGAACTGGCGCACATCAATATCGGTACCGGTGCCGTTGTCATCACTGTCATTGATGGTAACCCAGAACGAGGCACGGGCACCCAGCTTCAGATCACCGGCCTGCTTGCCCATGTTGAAGCCGATATAGTTGGGCAGAAAGCCCATTTTGACGCGGCTCTGGCGACGGTCGAAGTTGTCTCCTGCCCGATCGACCTTGCTGTTGACATAGAAGGCGTTGATATAGCCATCGGTGGAAAAGGTGGTGTCATCATTGTCATACAGAACGATTTCGGCAGATGCAGTCTGGCTCACGGCAGCCACGGCTGTTGCCAGCGCCAGCGGCACAAACATACGTTTGGCAAGTTTATTGTTGTTCATATCTCTCTCCACTGTATTAAACGACCGAGGTTCCCGGCCGCGTCAGGGAGATTATTGAAATTACGCCCGCCGGCTGATACAGGGAGTTGGTAGCGATTGCCTGCATCTTTGTCATTGCCGCCAAATATCCGCTACGGCCCATAAGCTTTGGTGCTACACCCCTGCACTTTGGTGCCGACACCCCGCACGGACGCCAGGCTGCACCTCCTGATGGCAGAAGCGGATCTGTTTTGTTCTTTTGCACACGGGACTGTCCGCGACCGGAACCTGTCCGGCCGCAGGGAGCATGGCTCATTGCCTTGTCGGGAAGGAGGGAGTCAGGCGCCGGAAGCCGGCTGGTTGCTCAGGACCACCCAGTGACGGTCGTCCAGCACCTGTTGCAGCGCACGGGTCACACCGGCTGCATCCGTGACCGGCAGGACGGTATCCGTCGTGGCTGGTACTGCCTGATACCCGCTGCGCTGCCAGGCGGCAAAGCACCACTGACTCCATTCCTCCGGCGTCAGCCGGCCCTGTTCCGCCTCATGCCGGAATGCGGCAACGGCTTCCTGCAGCTGTTGCGCCGGCAAGCTGGCCATGCTTTCCTGCATGGCCAGCCGCAACGCCCGCAACAGCTCGCCGGCAGAAACGCTGGACGACTGGGTGGCCAGCAACAAGCCGCTCACCGCACCCTGCTGCCAGGGCATGGCGAAGATCGCGTAACACAGGCCATCCTGGCTGCGCAGCCGTTGCTGCAGCGGCCCTTGTAGCAGTGCTGCCAGCTGCTGGTACAGCAACCCTTGCGGTCCGTCTGCCGCAGGAACAAGCACCACCAGCAAGGCTTCGTCCACCGGTGCAATGCCTTCCCGCACATGATGCCAGCCAGCGGCCAGCGGGCGTACCGAAAGACAGGCCGGCTTAGCGCCAGCAACCGGCGGATTCAACCGCAATGCTGCCATGGCGACGGGACTGCCCAGCCACAGCCCCTGTTGCGGACACCTGTTGAGCCGGCGCTGCCAGCCGGCAGCCGGTTCTGCTTCAAGCCAGAGCGGCAACTGCTGCATCAACTGGCGCAGGGCAAACGGGGATTCGACCTGCACAGCTCGCGTCTGCTCCGGCAAAGGCTCCTCCAGCAATCCGGAACACTGGTTGAGCGCCAGCGCCAGACAGTCCGCCGGCCCGTGCGCGCGCAGAAACAGCATGTCACCCGCCGCCTGCAACTGCCAGCCGATCCCGTGCCAGCGCCAGGCCCGAGCCCAGCCGGCCAGCCGCTGCTGCACTAGCGGCAATGCCGCCTGCGCCGCCCCCACCTGCCAGCCGAGATAACACAAGGCCTGTCCCTCTGGCCAGTGGGGCGGCAACAGGGTGCTCATGGCCCGGCCGGCATTGCCTGCATTGATCGCCGCTTCCAGCACCTGCTGCGGTTGCGGGGTAACGGCAAACCGCCTGCAGGCTGTTGCCTGCACCTGCATCAAGGCCGGGGTCAGCTCCTCGATGGCCAGCGGCAAACCCTGATCAAACCGGTCGCTGACGGCCTCTTCGCCCCAGGCCACCCGGGCAAAGCGGCCGGCCTGCAGCTGGCCGATCAACGCATCCAGGCTGTCCAGCGCCGCCGCCCCGTCCGTCTCCTGCAGTACCTGCTGCACCCGCTCCAGCGGCGAGGCCATCAGCCAGCGGTGTTGCCTGGCCCGTTCCAGGTAATCACGCGCCTGTTGCGAGCCCAGGTAGTGCCGCCATTGCCCGAGCCAGTCCAGCCACATTTCCAGCAGTAGCGGCCAGTCCGGTTCCCTGCAGCCTTTCCAGCTCAGGGTCACCACGCCCTGTCCGCCGTAGACATAGGGCAATCCAGCCTCAACACCGCTACAACTGAAGTGCCGCTGCAGATGCGTCAACAGGTAATCGTCGCCCTGCTGGTCCAGTATCTGTTCCAGCCACTCCACCAGCAGCGGCAAACCGGCTGCCTGCTCCGCCATGGCCACATGCAGCAACAGTCCGTGGCCGGCAGCGTCAACCTGCATGCGGGCTCGCGCACCCGGCTTGAACGCCAGAGAAGGCAGTGACTCTTGCCGTGGCCAGCGCTGTGTCAGCAGCGGCTGCAGGCCGCTTAGTACATCCGTTTGCCAGTCTGCCCAGCGACCCGGTACCGATACGGCAATGCATAGCGGGCTGTGCAGGTAGGCTCGCTGGTGAAAGTCTTGTAGTCCGGGCAAAAAACCGGCCTGTTCCACCGGCAGAGTGCTTCTGTTGCCGGCGTGGAACTTGCCTGCCGGATGCCCCGGCTGTAACAAAGGCCCGGCGCTGGCAGCCAGCAATGCACGCGGCGTACGCGCATACATGCGGTACTCCTGCTCCAGCACTTCACGCTCGCTGAGCAGCGTCTGCGCACACAGCAGCGGATATGCCAGCATGTCGGCCAGACGGGCCAGTGCCGGTACAAACCGGGCGGAGTCCACTTCAAAATGAAACCCTGTCTGGCGGGCTTCGGTACGTGCGTTGACGCGCCCGCCTGCCTGCTGCACCCACTCCATCAGGCCATCGCCGGCAGCGAAATTCCGGCTGCCACGGAACACCAGATGCTCGAGAAAGTGCGCCATGCCCAGCCATTGTTCCGGCTCGTCATGGCTGCCACTGGCCAGCGTCAGGGCCAGGGCACAGGGCTGGCGTTCATCCGTTACCAGCACCTTGAGGCACACATGGGGCGCCAGCTGCATGGTGAGTGAAGGGCCAGTGGCGAGGGGCTGATGGAGCGTCATGGAATATTCCGGACAGAATTGAATGGATAAAAACATTCCCTGATTTTCCGCTTGCCGGCAATAGCACTTTGGAGCCGGCTAGACTGTCGGCTAGCTGTTGCCGAACTACAAACTGGCTTATGCTAACTGTCCCATTATTGATATCAGTCAATGACTCAAAGGCCGAGCATGTCTTCCGGATTAGGTCAGGTACGCAAATTTGTTTCACCCGAAATTGTCTTCGGTACCGGCTGCCGCCACCGGGTTGGCAGCTTCATCAGTGGTTTCGGTGCCAAAAAGGTGCTGATCGTATCCGACCCCGGCGTGCTGGCCGCCGGCTGGGTACGGGATGTGGAGCACAGCCTGCAGGAGCAGGATATTGCCTACCACCTGTTTACCGCTGTCTCGCCCAACCCGCGCGTCGAGGAGGTCATGCTCGGTGCCGAGGAATACCACCAGTACGGCTGCACCGCGATTGTCGCGATTGGCGGCGGCAGCCCGATGGATTGCGCCAAGGCCATCGGCATCGTGGCCGCGCACGGCCGCAGCATTCTCGAATTCGAGGGGGTGGATACCGTCAACATTCCCAGCCCGCCGCTGGTGCTGATCCCGACCACCGCCGGCACCTCGGCCGATGTGTCGCAATTCGTGATCATTTCCAACCAGAGCGAACGGGTTAAGTTCTCCATTGTCAGCAAGGCAGTGGTGCCGGATGTATCCCTGATCGATCCGGAAACCACCCTGACCATGGACCCCTTCCTGGCCGCCTGTACCGGCATTGATGCGCTGGTACATGCGCTGGAGGCCTTCGTGTCGATTGGCAGCGGGCCACTGACCGATACCCATGCGCTGGAAGCCATGCGCCTGCTCAATGCCAACTTGGTGCCGATGATCGCCAACCCGCAGGATATCCAGCTGCGCGAAAAGGTCATGCTCGGCAGCATGCAGGCCGGCCTGGCCTTTTCCAATGCCATCCTCGGCGCGGTGCATGCCATGTCGCACAGCCTGGGCGGTTTTCTCGACCTGCCGCACGGGTTATGCAACGCAGCACTGGTCGAGCATGTGGTGGCCTTCAACTTTGCCGCCGCACCGGAACGCTTCAAGGTCATTGCCGAAACCCTGGGCATCGACTGCCGCGGCCTGACCGAGCACCAGGTACGGGCGCGGCTGATCGAGCATCTGGTCCAGCTCAAACAGGCGGTCGGCTTCAACGACACCCTGAGCATGCATGGCGTAAGCCTGTCCGACATTCCCTTCCTGGCCAATCATGCCATGGCAGACCCGTGCATCCTGACCAATCCGCGCAAGTCCAGACAACGTGATGTTGAAGTGGTGTATGGCGAAGCACTCTGAACAGGTACTGACCGGCCTGCTCGGGCTGGGCGAGCAGTCATCACGCAAAAGCCACTATCCGGAGCTGCTGCAACAGCTGCAGCAGCTGGAGCGCGAGCGCAACCGCTACAAGTGGCTGTTCGAGCATGCCAACTACGGTGTATTCCAGGCCCGTGCCAACAGCGGCTTTCGCGCGGCCAACCCGGCCCTGCTGAACCTGCTCGGCTACGACAATGCTGAACAGCTGATGGCCGGCGGACCCGACATTGCAGAGCAGATCTTCTGCGGCGGGCGCAATGAAATCGAACAGATCAACCACCAGCTGATGAACGACGGCAGCGTCCAGGGTTATGAAACCCGCTTTCGCTCGCGGGACGGGCGTGAACACGATGTTGTCATCAACCTGTTCCTCAACACCGACGAACCCGGCCTGATCGAGGGTTTTGTCGCCAACATCAGCGAACGCAAAAAAGCCCAGCGGCGCATGCTGCAACTCAACCTGGAACTGGAACAGCGAGTCACCGAACGCACCGCCGAGCTGCACGACAGCAACCAGCACCTGCAGCAGCAGATTCGTCAGCGCGAACAGGTCGAACAGGCACTGCGCGAGGCCCGTGACGCCGCCGAAGCGGCCAACCGCAGCAAAGACAAGTATCTGGCGGCTGCCAGCCACGACTTGCTGCAACCGCTAAACGCCGCCCGGCTGCTGATTTCGACCCTGCAGGAGCGCGAGCTGCCCGCCGCCGAGCAGCATCTGGTCCAGCGTGCCCACCTGGCACTGGAAGGTGCCGAAGACCTGCTCAATGACCTGCTGGATATCGCCCGGCTCGACCAGCTGGCGGTCACGCCGGCCTATGCCACCTGCTCGGTGGCCGAGCTCTATGAAAACCTGCTGTCAGAATTCGAGCCGATCGCGCAACAGTCCGGGCTGCGGCTCGGTGCATTTTCCAGCCGTTTGCTGATCAGGTCCGATTGCCATCTATTGATGCGCATTCTGCGCAACTTCGTCAGCAATGCCTGCCGCTATACCCCGCGTGGCCGGATTTTCCTCGGCGTGCGCAAACGGGGCACCCATGTGCGGCTGGAAGTCTGGGATACCGGGATCGGTTTGAGCAAGGAGCAGCTGGGCGCGGTGTTCCAGGAATTCCGGCAGTTCTCGCAGGTGCAAAGCGGCGTGCGCAAAGGCGTTGGCCTGGGCCTGGCCATTGTCGAGCGGATCGCCGACATCCTTGAAGCCCGCATACAAGTGCGCTCGGAGCCGGGGCGAGGCTCCTGTTTCAGCATTGAGGTGCCGCTGGTCTGCCGGCTGGAGCAACAGCCGCCTCCCCTGCTGCCAAATGCCGTCAGCCAGTCGGTGAATGTGCTGCAGGGCCGGCGCATTCTGGTGGTGGACAACGAACCGGACATTCTGCTGAGCATGTCGGCCCTGCTCGAACAATGGCAATGCCAGGTGTGTGTGGCCAGCGGATTCGGCGAAGCCCTGCGGGCGCTCAAGGATGCGCCGCCGGAGATCATCCTCGCCGACCTGCATCTGGACGACGGCAACAACGGTCTGGAAGTGGTTGCCCAGTTGCGCCATTACTTCGCTGATGACATCCCGGCAGTGCTGATTACCGCCGACCACAGTGACGAGCTGGCTGCATTGCGCAAGCAACTGGACATCCCGGTGCTGAACAAGCCGGTGCGGCCCAGCAAACTGCGGGCGATTCTCAGTCAGCGGCTGGGCAGTCCGCTGTCACTCCCCGAGTGACGGCAACCTGCCAAAACAGCCCTTGCGTTCAGCAATGCTTGCCAGACCGTTCACCACGACGGACAAACTGCTGCCGGTAGAACTCCAGCTCGGCCTCCAGGGCAAATGCCATGCGTTCTGCACTGCGAAAGCCGTGCCCCTGCTCGGGAAACTCGTGGCATGCCACCGCAACACCCTGACGGCGCAGCTGCTGCACCATGCTGCGGGTTTGTTCCGGCACCACCACCACATCCTGCCCGCCCTGGAAGAAAATCACCGGCGTGACCATGCGACCGGCCAGCGCCAGCGGCGAGCGTTGCCGGACCGATGCGCGGTTGGCTGCAGTCAACGCCCCCAGCAGCCAGCCCAGATAGTCACCCTCGAATTTGTGCGTCACCTTGTCGAGCGCCAGCGGATCGCTGACGCCATACCAGCTGGCCGCAGCGGCAAAACGGTCGCTGGCCGCCAGCGCCAGCAGACTGGTGTAGCCGCCGGCGCTGGCACCACGCACGCATAACTGGTGCGCATTGACCAGTTCCCGCGCCACCAGCTCATCGACCAGGGCCAGCACATCGGCCACCTCCAGCTCGCCCCAGCGCCCGGCCAGCACCTGCCGATAGGCCCGGCCAAAGCCGGTGCTGCCGCGGTAGTTCAGATCAGCCACGGCAAAGCCGCGCTGCGTCCAGAACTGGATACGGGGATCAAACACCGGATAAGCCGCCGAAGTCGGCCCGCCATGCAGGAAAATCACCAGCGGCGGTTTTTCACCTGCAGCCAGCTGATAACCCGGGTTACGGGGCGGATAAAAAAACGCCCGGGCCTGCTGCCCCTCGCTGGTGGCAAACTCTAGTGCCTGCGGGCGGGATATCTGGTCGGGCGCCATGCCGGTAGAGGTCTGTGCCAAGACACTTGTCACGCCGCTGCAACGGTCAATCGCCATCACGGATGTGCCCTGCGCCGGATGTGAGGCAATGCAGTAAAAGTGTGTGTCATCCATGGCCAAGTGCCGCATGCGGCTGCAATCCGGCAGGTAGCGCTGCACTAGCTGCCCGGCCTGCAGGTCAAACAGGCCCAGCTTGCCGAAACCCTGCTCAAACCAGCTCAGCAGGCAATGACGCTCATCCACCGGCAGGAAGTTGCAGCCACCCATCTGCCAGGGCGCACCGGCGTGGTCAGTCTCGACCCCCGGCATGGGATGCAAGGTACCCTCAGCTTCTCGCCATGGCTGCCAGAATCCGCCCTGGTCATTCAGTGCCAGCACCCGTTGCCGGTGATCAAACAGCGGCTGCTGAATGGAAGCATCGCCCTGCCCGCCCGCCAGCAACTCCGCAGCCTGCCAGCCGCCCTGCCCGTCCGCCCACGCAGAGTATAACTGCGTCTGCGTCCAGGGCTGATGCGGTCTCTGCCAGCTGATCCACAGCAGTCGCCGGCCATCCGGGCTGAGCCGTGGCGAGCTGTAGAAATCATCACCCGCCACCAGCATCTGCGGTATGCAGGCCGATGCCTCAAGCCCCACCGAGACAATCCGGTGCCGTACCGGTGTCCGGCCGTGGTCTTCTTCCACCGCCACCAAATAGCTGCCACAAGGTGCAATCTGCATGTCGGCATAACGGCAGGCCGGCTGGCAGGTCAGCGTCACGGGCGGCTGCTCCGGCCTGTCCAGCCGCTGCAGGTACAGCTGCTGGTCAGCCTCGTTGACAAACACCAGAGTCTGGCCAGAAACGGCAAAGCTGCCGCCGCCATACTCGTAGACCCTGCTGCGCACAGAGAAGCCGTCCGGCGTCAGGCAGCGGGCAGCATCGCCGACAGCCGCCTGCCACAGCAACGTGCGCCCGCTGGCCGGCTCATGACAACTCCACACCACGCCCCGCGCTGCCGTCCGGAGCTCGACAAAGTCGGTCATGGCGCTGGCTGCCTGCCCTGCGGTCAGACGTGACGGCCAGAACCCGGCAGGTGGAGCAGCTTCACGGCGCATCACTCAGCCCCTGGCAATTATCGCCTGCGAGGCTTTTTCGTTGCGGTACACCAGCCGTGACGGATCGGATACCGTTCTTTGCGCCTGCGCCCGGATATCCAGAATCAGGTCATGGTGCGGCGACTTGCTGCACACCGGGTCGGCATTGGCGGCATCACCGGTCAGCATGTACGCCTGGCAGCGACAACCGCCATAATCCTTTTCCTTCTCGTCACAGGAGCGGCACGGCTCCGGCATCCAGTCATGGCCGCGAAAATGGTTGAAGCCGCCGGACGCCCGCCAGATGTGCTCGATGCTGTGGTCCTTCACATTGGGAAACTCGATCGGCAACTGGCGTGCACTGTGACAGGGCAAGGCGGTACCGTCGGGCGTGATGTCCAGAAACAGGCTGCCCCAGCCGCTCATGCAGGCCTTGGGCCGTTCGTCATAGTAATCCGGCGCAACAAAAATCAGCTTGCAGGGATGATTCTGCTGCGCCAGCTTCTCGCGCCACTGCTGCGTGACTGCCTCGGCCCGTTGCAGCTGCTCGCGGGTCGGCAACAGCTCGGCCTTGTTCAGGTCGGCCCAGCCATAGAACTGGCAGGTGGCCAGCTCGACATAGTCGGCGTCCAGCTCGATGCACAGCTCGATGATGCGGTCGATACGGTCGATGTTGTGCCGGTGGGTAACAAAGTTGAGCACCATCGGGTAGCCCTGCGCCTTCACCGCCCGCGCCATGGCCAGCTTCTGGGCGAAAGCCTTCTTCGAGCCGGCCAGCATGTTGTTCACCTCTTCGTCCGCCGCCTGGAAACTGACCTGGATATGGTCCAGCCCCATATCGCTGAGCAAGACGATCTTGTCGTCGGTCAGGCCGATGCCCGAGGTAATCAGGTTGGTGTAGTAGCCCAGATCACGTGCCGCCTTGACCAGCTCGGGCAGATCCTGGCGCACCAGCGGCTCGCCGCCGGAAAAACCCAGTTGCGCCGCCCCCAGCTCCCGTGCCTGACGGAACACTTCAATCCATTGTTCGGTGGTCAGCTCCTGCTGGCTGCGGGCAAAATCCAGCGGGTTGGAGCAATAAGGGCACTGTAGCGGGCAGCGGTAGGTCAACTCGGCCAGCAGCCACAGCGGCGGGCTGACGGAGTTTTTGTCATTTGCATTCAAGCCAGAAGTTGCCATGGGCCACCTCCATAAACTGTTGCACATCGTCAGCCAGATCCGGCGCATCAGGAAACTGCGCCTGCAGGGCCATGATGATTTCACCCAGCGTGCGCACGCCGTCCACCTGCTGCAGAATCAGCGCGGCGCTTTCGTTAAGCTGGATCATCCCCTCGGGATACAGCAAAACATGGCAGTTCTGCGCCGGCTCCCACTGAAAGCGAAAGCCACGGCGCAGGCGGGGCACCTGTTGCAAGTCAGCAGTGCTCATACACCCAGCCCCCTGTGCCAGACCCGCTCGCTCGTGACACTGTGATACGGCGGACGGTTCAGCTCGTAGGCCATGCTCATGGCGTCCAGCATGCTCCACAGTACATCCAGCTTGAACTGCAGGATCTCCAGCATGCGCTGCTGTTGTTCGTATGTGGTGTAGTGCGCGAGGGTAATGCTCAGGCCATGCTCGACATCACGCCGGGCCTCGCTCAGGCGCTTGCGGAAATACTCATAGCCCCGCTCGTCGATCCAGGGGTAATGCTGAGGCCAGGCATCCAGCCGCGACTGGTGAATATGCGGCGCAAACAGCTCGGTCAGCGAGCTGCTGGCCGCCTCCTGCCAGCTGGCGCGGCGGGCGAAGTTGACATAGGCATCCACGGCAAAGCGCACCCCCGGCAGCACCAGTTCGCCCGACAGTACCTGCTGCCGGTCCAGCCCCACCGCTTCGGCCAGCCGCAGCCAGGCTTCGATGCCGCCGTCATCGCCCTGCAGGCCGTCATGGTCAAGCATGCGCTGTACCCATTCGCGGCGAATGTCCCGGTCAGGGCAGTTGGCCATGATGGCCGCATCCTTCATCGGGATGTTGATCTGGTAATAGAAGCGGTTGGCCACCCAGCCCCGGATCTGTTCTTTGCTCGCTGTGCCGCTATGCATCGCCACATGGTAGGGATGGTGAATGTGATAATAGGCACCCTTGTCACGCAGCGCCTGTTCGAACGCCTGCGGGGTCATTGCGGTTGTCGACATGCGGTTCTCCTTAGAGCTGGATGCTCATGCCGTCAAAGGCCACCTCGATACCGGCGGCATTCAGCTGCGCACGTTCGGGCGAGTCTTCATTGAGGATGGGGTTGGTGTTATTGATGTGAATCAGCACGCGGCGGCGCTGCGGAAACTGCGCCAGCGTTTCCAGCATGCCGCCCTCGCCGCTTTGCGGCAGGTGGCCCATCTGGCGGCCGGTCTTGCTGCCCACGCCATAAAATTGCATTTCGTCGTCGCGCCAGACGGTGCCGTCAACCATCATGCAATCGGCCTGCTGCATAGCGGCTAAAATCTGCGCGTCAATTTCGCCCAGCCCCGGCGCATACAGCAGGGTCGCACCGTTGCGCCGGTCGGTAATCAGCAGGGCAATGTTGTTGCCCGAACGGGGCTTGTCGCGGTGCGGCGAATACGGCGGCGCGTTGCTGCGGATGTCGATGGCGACAAACTCAAGGTTCGGACAGGACGGCAACACGAATGGCTCGCCATCCAGCCGGATCGGCTGGTGCAGTAGCCCGCCACCATCCCAGAATGACAGCATGTTGAACAGCGGAAAGCCGCTGGTCAGGTCCTGGTGCACTAACTCAGTGCACCAGACCCGGTGCGGACAACCTTCGCGCAGGGTTAAAAGCCCGGTCACGTGGTCGATCTGGCTGTCCAGCAAAATAATGTCGCCAATGGCGGTGTCACGCAGCGCCCGCGCCGGCTGCAGCGCCGGAAAGGACGCCAGCTGTGCACGAATATCCGGCGAGGCGTTGCACAGAATCCAGTTCTCGCCATCATCGCTGACCGCGATCGACGACTGGGTACGCGCCTTCGCATTTAGCGTGCCCTGGCGCAAGCCGTGGCAGTTGTGGCAATTGCAGTTCCACTGGGGAAAGCCGCCGCCCGCTGCCGAACCCAATACCTGAATATGCATGCCGCTCTCCCGTTTTCGTTCGCCGCAAGCAAAAACCCCGGCGG
>WPCI01105937.1_pt1 | contig 18967 bp, 20 predicted proteins | sample 5399871 | NCBI WGS metagenome assembly WPCI01 (sample SAMN12869469, study PRJNA574797) | sludge metagenome | isolation source: wastewater treatment of pH7 | place: China:Beijing | collected 2019-05-20 | reverse complement strand
GAGCCTGTTCTGGGGAAACGGAGATGGGCGTGTATTTCATGCCTTCTTCCAGCACTGCGACCTTGTTCGCGTTCCTGGAACCACCAAAAGTCTGCTGCCAGGACTCACGCACCCGGCTCGGGTCTTTGATCGTGCCCGGATGCTCCAACACCCCGCCCGGTGCCGCACCGTTGGCAAAGAACGACGCGCCGTAGTCTTCGGTGGCCTGCGCCAGCCCGATCGCGTTCTTCGCCATCGCGATCGGGCTGTAGCCGACCAGGCCGTCGAAGCCCAGGCCGGGAATGTGCAACACCTCGTGCGGACTCAACCGGACGGTTTCGAAGCGGCCTGCCGGTTCATCCCAGGTGCGCTGATACTCGTAGTAGAGGCGGCCCTGTTCGTCGCGTCCGACGGTCATGCGGTTGGGCATCAACGGATACAGGCCGATAACCTCATCCAGCCCGTTGCGGAGTACTTGGGCGAAGGCGTTGCCCCACAACAGCAGGTGGGTCATCAGCGTTTCCCGGAACACGAAGCTGGTCATCTCCGGGTTCGGCTCGTCATGGAGCAGCCGGTAGAGCGGATGGTCGAGAGCCTTCACCTTCGACCCGTCCGTGCCCTGCCGGTAGACATGCAACGGCAGCCCGGCGATCGCTTCAGCGAGGATGCGCACACACGAGTAGACAGCAGTCATCTGCATCGCCGAGCGCTCCGTCACCGGCCGCCCCGACGTAGTACCACCAAAGAAGAAGCTGTACCCGGCGCTGATCGCATGATCCTCAGCGGGCCGGTTGTTGCCGCCGCGTAGCCAGTCAAGAAAACCCATGCGTGTGCTCCTCGCAGACGTAGAGTTGGAACATGAAGTTCGGGATGAGGAAGCCGTCGCTGACGCGTTCGCTGAAGGCGCGCACGACTGGGCGTGCGAAGCGTGCGATCAAGAAGGCTGTCATTCCCGGATACGGGAAGAAAGGCATGGGGTTCGTGAAGAACCCGAGCCGGTCAGTGAAGAACGCCGTCTACAAGCGCACCACATTCAGCTTCTGGGATCTGTTCAAGTAATCCACCTCAGAGCACGAGTAGCCCGCGCTCGTCGTAGACGGAACCGGCGTGGTGGTCGTTGCCGCGTCGGATGGCGCGGTCGAGTGCCATGATGGTGGCGACGACGCCGTCGATCTTCTCCGTGGACTTTTGTTTGTCAGGTTTGATGTTGCCGGCCGGGTCGGTGCGCACGTGGATGTTGTCGACCATCCAGGCGAGCACCGGATGCCCACCGTGAGCCAGGCGGCCCTCCAACGCCAGCTTCATTAGCTCCTTGCTCGGTGGGGACATGTCTTTGAAGCCCTGTCCGAACGGCACGACCGTGAATCCGGCATCGTCCAGGTTCTGTGACATTTGCACGGCACCCCACCGGTCGAACGCGATCTCCCGGATATCGAACCGGGTGCCGAGTTCTTCGATGAACGCCTCAATCGCGCCATAGTGGACAACGTTCCCTTCGGTCGTCTCCAGGAAGCCTTGCTGCTGCCAGAGGTCGTAGGGCACGTGGTCACGCACGACACGGAGCTTGAGGTTGTCTTGGGGTATCCAGAACCAGGGCGCGATCACATATGGCTCGTCGCCAGACTCGGGTGGGAATACGAGGACGAACGCGGTGATGTCCGTCGTGGAGGCGAGGTCGAGGCCGCCGTAGCAGACCCGACCTTCCAGATCAGCGAGGTCGACGGGAGCTGAGCTGTTGTTCCACACGTGCATGGGCATCCACCGCACCGACTGCTTCACCCACTGGTTCAAGCGCAGCTGACGGAACGTGTTCTCCTCAGCCGGATTCTGCCTCGCCGAGTTGCAGGCTTGGCGAACCTTCTCGATCGGCACCGTGATCCCCAAGCTGGGGTTCGCTTTCGCCCACACCGCCTCGTCGGTCCAGTCATCTTCGCGGTCGGCACCGTAGATGACCGGGTAGAACGTCGGATCGTGCTTCTTGCCCGCGATGACGTCCAGGGCTTTCTCGTGCTGTTCGTAGCAAATGCTGTGCGTGTCGGTACCGGCCGTCGTGATGAGGAAGTACAGCGGCTGGGTGCGGGCGTCGCCCGACCCTTTGGTCATGACGTCGAAGAGTGCCCGGTTGGGTTGGGTGTGCAGCTCGTCGAACACGACCCCGGAAATGTTGAATCCGTGCTTCGAATATGCCTCCGCTGAGAGGACTTGGTAGAAGGAGTTGGTGGGTTTGTAGACGATGCGTTTCTGGGAGCGCAGGATCTTCACCCGCTTCGACAGGGCTGGGCTCATGGCGACCATATCGGCGGCCACTTCGAACACGATCGAGGCTTGCTGACGGTCTGCAGCGCACCCGTACACTTCGGCACGCTCCTCACCGTCCCCGCACGTCAGTAGCAGAGCGACAGCGGCGGCGAGCTCTGATTTGCCCTGTTTCTTGGGTATCTCGACGTAGGCGGTGGTGAACTGGCGGTAGCCGTCGGCTTTGACGGTGCCGAACAGGTCACGGATGATCTGTTCCTGCCAGTCGATGAGATGGAACGGCTTGCCCGCCCAGCGCCCTTTGGTGTGCTTGAGGGCTTGGATGAACGCGACTGCGAAGTCGGCCTTCCGTTTGTCGTAGGTGGAGCCTGCGGCCATGAACCGGGTCGGCGTGTAGATGTCGAGAGTGCGTATCACGCCCGTCAGGCTCCTTCCTGCACTGGCTGGGTTAGTTGGTGTGGGCGAAGGCCCAGGCGATGGCGTGGCCTGCGTCGGCGAACAGTTCGTCAGCCTCGGCGATCAGGTCGAGTTCGCATTCAATGAAGCCTCGGGCATCCGGTCCCCAGCCAGGGATGGGCTGCTGGGCGAGCTTGTAGACGCGAGCGTCGTTTCCGATCCGGCCTTTGCCCAGGTGCCGGTATGCCGAGGCGAGGACGAAATCCCCGTAGGCGATCACCGTGCCGTAGCTGTCGGTCGCCATCTGCAGCTGCTCCATCGTGGTCTTTTCGTTGTTCATGACCTTCTCCTTGTCCTCTTGTTCGGTCATGTACATACAGCCATAGGTGTGCGCGGCTATCCAGTCGTAAAAGCCCTAGTCAGGCACTATTTTTAAGGAATCCTCGAGTGGCCAGTTGAACATGGAATCCGTCATTGTCGATCCGCTCGCGGCAGGTGGCGTTCCATGCTGATTTGGGGTCAGCTGCTGGTGAGATGCCAGGCGGGAATGAGTTGGCGTTCCTCGGTGAACGGGTCGGTGTAGTGTGCGTTAACTTCGGTCATCCCGATCAAGGTGGCTCCGGCTTGGGTGAGGTTCCAGATGATCTCGGTGAGGCCGGTCTGGTTCGCGCTGATCGTGAACTCGCCGATGCCATGCTCCTTGAGTTCGTCGAGGATGCTGGGCACGTCTGAGTCGTAGAGACCTTCGGCGAAGTCGCGCAGCTCATTGCCCGCCCGCTGAGTGTTCATGTAGGCGGTGAGCAGGCTCGTGGACGAGGTTTGGGTGCGGGTCGCGATCTGCTGGTCGAGGGCGTCAATTGTGTTCATCCCTGGCTCCTAATCCGGTTGGCGTATGACACATACAGCCATGGGTGTCGGTGCTTATCCAGTCGCTTTTCGCCGGTTCTCCGCAAGAGAATCAGTGGCCGGATTCGGGGAGAGTTTCCCTCGCGTCTTCGCCGGGGATGCGGCCGAGGGTGGAGCCGCAGTCCCAGTCCACATGCACCGTGCCAGCGTCATCGACAAACATGATGGCCCCCTCGTCACCGGGAGCCAGGCGCGTGTATAGATCGCTGGTTGACACCAGCCGGATTCGCTGCCCATCCGCATTCATCCTCATTGCACGTTCTTTGTTGTGGGCGGAGTTTTCCATGCCGCGTTGCCTTCCAGATTCGCTAGTAGGGCTCGGCGCACGTTCTTGTAGCTGTCGCCGATCATGCCGAGGCGCAGCAGCCAGCAGCGCATTGCATACTTGTCGTTCCCGCCCGTCTCGGCAGGCTTCGCTGAGACTCTCATGGCGACCTTGGCGTGCTCGAAGATCCGGGCGATCAGCACAGTGGCAGCCTCCACCACCTCCCGGTCTGGAACCTCGTCGAACCAGTCGAACTCGGCCTTGCCCGCCTGCTCGTCGAGGTGAATTGGGGTTGCTGGGATTTGGAGTGCTTTGGCGATGAGCCGTCCTTTCGCCGCCAACATTGCCTCCACCTTCCCGGCGGTTGCCTCGTCCCAGTCGGTGGTTGGGAACACCAACGTCAACCCCAACTCCTCGGCCACCGGCGCGTCTGCTGGAAATCCGGCCTGCGCGGCGGCTTCAGCTAGGACGGCGGTGTCGATGGTGCCGGGCAGATGCAGCAGCCAGTCACGATCCAATGTGGCCTCGCCCATCTGGTAGGCGAACGACGGGGTACCCAAGTACTCGGCATGCGCGCCGAGATGAGTGGCGATGAGCGCGGCGAGCTGTTTGCGGCCTTTCTTCTGTTTGGCGAACTGGATTGTTGTCATGACCATCTCCTTTACTTGTTTCCCCTGGTTGGGGTGGTTTTTGGTCATGTACATACACGCTCTATTCCGCCTGAATAGCAAGCCGTGACAGCCACCTATTTCTTGTCTCGATCCACCTCTTTCACCACATCCAGGTAGGCGAACTGTTGGCCGTCGCGTAGGCAGGTGATTCCGGCGGCATCGCCGGTGGCGTCGGCGTAGCGGCGCAAGATCACGGAGGCGTATTTCTCATCGAGCTCCATGCAGTAAGCGATCCGGTCGGTCGCCTCGCACGCCATGAGCGTGGAGCCGGATCCGGCGAATGTGTCGAGCACGATCGCGTTGGATTGGGTGGAGTTCCCGATCGGATACGCCAACAGATCCAGCGGCTTGCTGGTCGGGTGGTCGGCATTTCTGCGAGGCTTATCAAACCGCCAGATAGTGGTTTGTTTCCGGTCCGAATACCACTTGTGCTTGCCGTTCTTCACCCAGCCGTAGAGCACGGGCTCGTGTTGCCACTGGTACGGGGAGCGTCCCAGCACGAGGGAGTCTTTGACCCAGATGCAGCAGCCGGAGAGTTTGAAACCGGCATCTTGGAAAGCCCGCCGGAAATTCAGCCCCTCGGTGTCGGCGTGGAACACATAAGCCGAGGCGCCCTTCTCGCACACGCCCGCCATGTTCCTGAAGGATGCGAGGAGGAACTCGTAGAAGTCGGCATCCTTCATCGTGTCGTTCTTGATCGACAAGCCGTCAGACGATTCGAATGCGACGTTGTACGGCGGGTCCGTGAGCACCAGGTTGGCGCGCTTGTCGTCCATCAACACCGCGATGTCGTCGGGGTTGGTGGCGTCACCGCAGACGAGCCGGTGCCGACCGACTGTCCACACATCCCCGCGCTGAACGAACGCGGCGGCCTCCAGGGCGGCTGTCAGATCAAAGTCGTCATCCTCAACCTCGTCCTCGTCAAGGGAACCGATGAGCTGGGCGATCTCATCGTCATCGAACCCCGTTAGCTCCGCGTCGAAATCACTGGCGTCCAGGTCAGCAATCAAGAGTGCGAGCTTGTCCTGGTCCCAGTCACCACTGATCTTGTTGAGCGCAACGTTGAGCGCTTTCTCCCGCGTCTCGTCCAGCTCGACAACGACACAGTCGACAGTGGTGTGGCCGAGGTCTTCGAGGATTTTGAGGCGCTGGTGGCCGCCGACGACATGCCCGGTGGTCTTGTTCCAGATGACAGGTTCGACGTATCCGAACTCCGTCAGCGACCGCTTGAGTTTCTCGTAGTCGGGGTCGCCGGGCTTCAGATCCTTGCGGGGGTTGTAGACAGCGGGCGTGAGGTCAGCGATGGGTAGCTGTTCGATGCGCATGCGTTTCCACCGCCTTCCCCAGCTCGCGCTCGTAGCGCCAGGTTTGTTCCCAGCGCGTCCAGTCCCTGCCCATGTGCCCGTAGAACGCCAGATCCCTGTAGCGGGGTGTGCGCAGGTTGAGGGTGTCGATGATCCCGGCCGGACGCAGCTCGAACACATCGCGTGCAGCTGCGGTCAAGATGTGGTCGGCGTATTCGCCGGTGCCGAGCGTGTCCACCTCGAAGGCGACCGGATCAGCCTTCCCAATCGCATAGCTGATCGCGACTTGGCATTCAGCAGCCAGCCCGGCGTCGACGATCGTGCGAGCGATCAGGCGCGCCATGTAGGCCGCAGACCGGTCGACCTTGGAGGGGTCTTTCCCGGAGAACGCGCCCCCACCATGGGGTGCGAGACCGCCGTAGGTGTCGACCATGAGCTTCCGCCCCGTCAACCCGGTGTCCGCGCGAGGACCTCCCTCGACGAACCTGCCCGACGGATTCACAAACACCTCCGTGTTACCGTCCACAGGCAGATAGGGCTGGCAGGCCGGAGCCACAATCAGCGACTCGACCTCGCGGGTGAGCGCTTCCAGATCCTTGCCCGCCTCGTGCTGGACAGACACAATCACGGTGGCGATGGCTACGGGTGTGCCGGTGTCGTCGTAGCGCACCGAGACCTGTGCCTTGCCGTCCGGTTTGATCCCCGTGATAGTGCCGTCGGTGCGGGCGGTGTCGAGACGCTTGCAGATGTGGTGTGCCAAGACGAGCGGCAGCGGAAGCCGTTCGGGAGTCTCGACAGTGGCGTAGCCGTAGACGGTGCCCTGATCACCCGCCCCCTGCAGCGCGAACGCCGAGCTGTCGCCTGCGCGTGCCTCCAGGGAGGTGGACACTCCCGCGTTGATGTCGCCGGATTGTCGGCGCGTCCACACGTAGATCAGAAACCCGAGCGGACTGTAACCGGCTTTCGCGAGGGCGGTGCGCACCGACTCCCGAATACGCGGGCGGTGGTCGGTGGTGATCTCGCCGGTGACAATGATCCGCCTGCCTGCGGCCATCACCTCCACCGCCACCCGGGCAGCCTTGTCCTCCCAGAGGATGTCGTCGAGGATCTGGTCGGCGATCTGGTCGCACAGCTTGTCCGGATGACCAGCACACACGGACTCGGCAGTACGGACAGTAGACATGGGTGAACTCGCTTCCACGAAACACAGGGGGAAAGAACAGCGCCCACCCCGAATTGGGGGCAGGCGCAACGAACAGGGGCTGGGCTGGTTAGGAGCGGGCCTTCAGCAGCTGCTCCATCACCTCGTCACCGGGCGTGGCACCCGCATAGTCGCTCGTGCAGGTGGCGCGCACGATCTCGTAAATCTCGTACCAATACACATTCGCCTGCTTCCCGAACGACTGCGACATGGCGACGAACGGGGACGCGATGGCGGCACCTGTGGTGGGGTGTTTGCCGAGCAGGCCGAACTTGGAGATCGCCTGCTCGCACTGCACATAGCGGGCGAAGGCCTGCGCGTACGACTCAATCAACCTTGGTGCCACGAACTGCGAACAGCCGCGCTGATCAAGCCACTGCCAGGTTTCCCGGTAGACGATGTCAGCGCCCAGCGGTTTGCCGTCGCGCTGAACCTCGGATAGGTAGTCGGACGGTTCGGGCATGGTCTCCCCGGCGAGCACCGCACCGGCACCGATGTCGCCGCCCTCAAAGTCGAACGGTTCGTTCAGTGGGTCCTCCAGGCGGGTGGCGGGCCGTCCGGCGGCGAGCTTCTCGTTCAGCGGATCAGGTTTCGCTCCTGCTCTGACGCGGCGGCCGCCCCGGTTGGTGCCGTCCTTGGCCATGGATTACCTCCTTCTCTAGGCCAGTGGCCCGGGTATGGAGGCCAGGAGTGGGAACCCCGCTATCGGTCGTAACCGTTCGATAATGGGGATATGCGTATTGAGCGTGACATCGATTTCGGGCGGCCGCGACGGATGCGCTGCGGACGTTGTGGACACGAAGAACTCGTCAGCCACGACTGGATGGAAAGCTGGGAGCAGGGCAACGAGCTCTGCCCCGAATGCGGGATCGACTGCACCGAAGAAGACCGGGCTCGCCCCACGTACGACCCTGATGATCCAGCAATAGTCGATCATCAGGTTCTTCGGATGTTCTGGTACCACACCAGCACGATCCCGGACTGGCCCCAGAAGGAGTTCGATCCACGGGAGAAGCTGACTCCAGAGACCGTTCAGCGCATGACGAGGATGTGCGGTGCAGGCGCTGTCGACCGATGGGCTGAACAACAGAAATCCAAAGCCCTTCACGTCGGCACCTACGAGGCAGCAATCGAGAACATGCTCAGGCGAATGGATGACCAGCCCGAGGGCGACGCCCCGTTCTACCTGTACCGAGTAGTGCTCGACGACGCTGTGGGCATCGAGCCGGGAGTTCATCGCGAACCAACGAACTGGGTCGGCGATGCACAACCAGAGAAGTTCCTGAACCCCGGACATTCCGTCTACCGCTACATCAACGAACACGAGGACGAAGGCAGCATTTCGTTGGCACTTACCGCAGACGCGATCGAGTCGGTATCTGGAATTCAGATACCCGTAGCGACCAAAACGCCAGCTAGGAAGAAACAACGCCTGGCTACATGGCAGGACGTTCAGCTGAAGGTCAAGGAAGCGAGCGTACCTGACCGGGTACGGCCCCGTTTAGCAGGTGCTTTCAGGACCGTTAGCGCAAGCAATACCGACCACCTCAATCCGGATCTCCTCGACGGGCTGGTTGATCTCATCCAAAATCCCTCTCATATCCTCGCTCTCCTTGACTCCGTGGGGCCCCGACAAGTCTGAATCGGCAGCCTCGGGTCAATACCCTGTTTGATTCGGGGACTTTGTGCGCGGTTGGCCCCGCCCGCTGACCTGTCCGAAGTCCGTAGAGATCGAGAGGCCCCGACCCCCTCGCCAGCACCGCGACGTTGCCCAATGTCCGCCGAACAGCGTCGAGGTCGGCAATCTGAGGTTCCATGGTCTCGGCGCGACAGCGGGCGACGTGGCGAAGATTTCAGTAGGTGTAGACCCTCGGGGCTTGCCTCCATCGGTCGCCGTCGAGCGCCGACTGTCGGGAGTGGCACGGCTTACACAGGCTCCGGAGGTTGCCGGGGTCGTGGGTGCCGCCGTGCTCCAGCGGGATGACGTGGTGGACTTCCTGCGCGGGCGTGTACCGGCTGGTCGCGAGGCAGTTCTCGCACAGCGGGTGGGCGGTGATGTAGACGGCACGGATCTTGCGCCAGCGAGCACCGTAGCGCCGGTTGATCTTCGAGTCACGCTGCCACCGTCGGTAGCGTTCATCTTCGGCCTTGGCGTGGGCTTCGCAGAAGCGGGCGTGGGTGAGGTTCGGGCAGCCGGGCTGGGAACACGGACGGGCAGGCTTGACCGGCATCACGCACCCCTTTCCCGGACACGGCAAAACCCCAAGGCACCCAGCCGATGACCGGGCTTGCCCTGGGGCTTTTCCTACTTTTCAACCACCTACATCATTGCAGGCCGGAAACGGTAAATGCACCCGCAGTTCTTGACACCTTTTGGCGGTTGGGTTCACGCCGCCTGCCCATACAGCGCAGACGCCAGCCGGGCGAGTGCGCGTGACTTCTTCTGGTAGGCGCTGGTGCGCTCCACATAGAAGTGGTCACACACCCTCTGCACCGCATCATCCTGGGTACCGTCGCCGAGGAAGAATGCTTCGAGCACGAACCTGTCGTCGTCGGTGAGCAGCTGCCAGGCGGGAAGGAACCACGCCATGTACTCACGCGCTTGGGTGTAGCGGGCACGGTAGATGTCGATCCGATCCAACGTGGCCGCCACACGCATCTCCCCAGCGTGCAGATCCGTGTGACGTGGCATCCCGTCGAGTTTCGGTGAGGCCGGGGTGGTGACGTCGTCGTAGGCGGTCTTGATCTGCTCGTCGGTGGTGTCGATGATCTGCTCCATGACGGCGAAGTCCTGCAACGCGGAGATGGCGGCTTTGCGGGTGTCGAGGTATTTGGTCATCACATGCATGACGACTCCTTCCTGCTGGTGGTTGTGAGTTCGGTGGCGACCGCGTCGATCAACGCGGCCTGAGTCATGTCCTTCGCCTCCAGCGCCTTGAGGACGGCCTGGTCGAGGGTGCCGGTAGCGGCGAGGTGGGTGATGGTGACCGGCTCGGCCTGTCCTTGCCGATACAGCCGGGCGTTGGTCTGCTGATACAGCTCCAAGCTCCAGGTCAGCGAGAACCACACCAGCAGGTGGCCACCGGCCTGCAGATTCAGGCCGTGCCCGGCGGATGCGGGGTGGATCAGGCCGAGCGGGATGTCGCCCCGATTCCACGCCTCGATGTCCGCCGAGGTCTTGAGTTCGCGGGCGTCCGGGAAACGCTGGTGGATTCTGGCGAGGTCGTGCTTGAACCAGTAGGCGACGAGCACCGTTTGGCCGTTGGCAGCTTCGAGGATGTCTTCGAGGGCGTCGAGTTTCGCCCCATGCACCTCGACCGGGTTGCCGTGCTCGTCGTAGATCGCCCCGGAGGCGAGCTGCAGCAGTTTCCCCGACAGCGCGGCCGCGTTCGCGGCATCCACCACCTGCCCATCCAGATCGACCACCAGGTCGGACTTGAGCTGCTCGTAGACGGTCCGTTCTTTGGCTCCGAGCGACACCGGTGTGGTCGTCACCGTCAGGTTAGGCAGTGTGAGGTGGTCGGTAGTGCGCATCGACAACGTCATGTCGGCGATCGCGGCGTAGATCTCGTCCTCCGCGCCCTCGCGGGGTTTGTAGGTGAACACCTGCATTCCGTTGCGCTTGTCCGGGATGAACCAGCGGTCGCGGTAGCGGGTGATGAACCTGCCGAGGCGCTGGCCGCCGTCGAGGAGCCGGAACTGCGCCCAGATATCCATCAGGCCGTTGGAGGCTGGGGTGCCGGTCAGGCCAACCCAGCGCTTGACGTGCGGTCGCATTTTCACCAACGCCGTGAACCGCTTCGCCCGATGATTCTTGAAGCTGGAGAGTTCGTCGATGACGACCATGTCGAACGGCCAGCTATCGCCGTAATGGCTGACGAGCCAGGGGATGTTTTCCCGGTTGATGACGGTCACCATCGCCGACTTGGCGAGTGCGTCGATCCGGTCAGCTTTGGTGCCGACAGCCACCGCCACCGACAGCCCGTCAAGGTGATCCCACTTGTGAATCTCGGTGGGCCACGTGTCTCGGGCGACACGCAACGGCGCGACGACCAAGACGCGGGAGACGGTGAAGTAGTCGAGCAGCAGTTCCCAGATGGCCGTCAGGGTGATGACGCTCTTGCCGAGTCCCATGTCCAGGAGGATGGCAGCTTCGTGGTGGTCGAGGATGAACCGGGTGGCGGTCTGCTGGTAGTTATGCGGCCGGTAGCGCATCAAGCACCTCCTGGATACCGTCCACCGAGTCAACGACGAAGGTCTGGAAGCCATGGGCGCACAGTTGGCTCATCCGACGGCGCTGGATCGGCCGAGGCTTCTTGCCCGGGGCTTTCACTTCGACGAATACGACCTGGCCTCCCATCAGACATAGCCTGTCAGGTACGCCCGTGGTTCCAGGGCAGACAAGCTTCCAGCACAAGCCCCCGGAGGCTTCAATAGCCTTTTTGAGCTGGGCTTCGATGTGGTGTTCGTTCATGGTCACTCCTTGAGTGGTTTCCCACGGGGTGACGACTGGTGACAGGTGGATCTGAACTTTTCTAAAGGCGATATTTTTATGGCCTTAGTAATAGTTCAATACCGGTCGTCACCGGTCGTCACCCTCATCGGGTTTAGCTGTTGAACTCGCTGGTCAGAGCCAGTCCGTAGACGTACATGCCATGCTTGGATTTGCGTCGTTCAAACCCGGACTGTTCGAGAGTGGCGTTGAAGTCGACCATCGGCCGCGCCCACCCGCTGGTGGATTGCGCCCACGCCCGATACTCCTGGTACAGGTCACCGGCACGTTCGGATAGGGACGGGTCCACCTCGCAGCGGGCGTCGAGGAAATGGGCGAACCAGTTGTTCTCTTCCCGATATGCGCTTGAGGCAGCTACTACTTGGGCGGGCGGGGTGAGCTGGAAGTCCTCGGCGTGGATGAGCCGCGCGCCGTCCATGATCCAGGCGAGTACCGCTCCGCCAGCGGTTTCGTAGATGTGGTCGGCGTAGTTCTTCACATCGGAGCTGCCCTCGATGACCGCGTTGAACGGGATCACGATGAGCCTGCGCCAGATGCCCGCATCCATCGCGCCCACCCTGGGCAGGTGATTCGTGTAGAGGATGAGCGTGTGGGACGGGGTGAACGCGAACGGTGCCTTGTACTTCTTCTCCGCGTAGATCTGGTCGGTGGAGGCGAGCTGCTTGACCGTAGAGGTGGACAGGCGCACGCCTTCCTCGGACTCGGCGGCGATGATGAGCCGTTTGCCTTTCGCTTCGGCAAGTTCAGGTTTGACGTTCCGGTTCCCGCCAATGGTGAGCACGTCGGCGGACATGTTGCCCGCATACGTGCCGAGCACTCTCGCGATCGTGTTCCAGAACGTGGACTTGCCGTTGCGGCCATCCCCGTAGGCGATCACAAGCGCTTCGACCATGACCTTCCCGATCGCTGCCAGCCCGACGATCCGCTGCACATATCCGATCAGCTCTGGGTCGGATTGGAAGAACACGTTGAGCGCCTGGTTCCAGATGTCTGTGCCCGTATCGGTGGGGTCGAGCACAGTTTGTTTCGTGATCAGATCCGTTGGGTTGTGGTCGCGTCGGGTGCCGTCACGTAGATCCCACGTGCCACCAGGCGTGTTGAGGAGATACGGGTCAGCGTCCAGCCGGTCTGGGGTGGTCAGCAACATCGGGTGCGCTTCCCGCAGGCAGGCGGTGATCGCCCTGGACTCGCGGCGTTTCAAGACGAACGCCTCGTAGGTCTTCGCGTCCTCAAATGCCCGGTATGCGGCCCGCTGCGGTGAAGTGAAACCGGCGAGTGCTTTCGCTTTCGACGATGCGGCTGCGAGCACCGCATCCGCGCCCGTCACCGCGAGCTCGTCGCGAGCCTTTTCCAGCAGATGCCCGGCCTCGGCGAGTTGCCGGTCGGTCAGTTCCTGGGCGATTCCTTGCGCAGCAGGCGCAGACTCAGACCACACGCCGCCTTCGTAGACGAGCCAGTCCGTGGCCTCCGTGAACGCCAGGCGCGAGGAGTATTCTGCGGTCAGCATGGATGCCTGCCCCACATCGGTGAAATCATCCGGCCGCAGGCTCGTCAACTGCGCGTAGGCTTCCGGCGACAGATAGCCCGGCTGTGCCTCGACCTTGGTGGCGAACCGGCACGCCGAGCCCCAGATCGACTCCAACTCGTGATCCGACAGTGGCGGTTCACACAGGGATGCTTTGCGGTTGAACAGGTTACGGGCCTGTGCGGTCTGCCCGTAGCGGATCAGGACGCGCCCGGCGAAGCGGGACAGGGTGGCGTTGCGGGAGCCTTCCCCGATCACCTGGGTCGAGGCGTCGAACGCTGCGAACACGTCAATCTCGTCGGCCTCGTCCAGCCAGGTATTCAGCAGCTTCGTGCCGTCGTGGACGGTGGTCTCGGGGTTGGTGGTGCCGTAGATGAACCTGCCAGCATCCAACGCCTGCTGATCAAAGAAACCGAGCCTGGCCGCCAAGCGACGCTTCAACCCCGCATAGGTGTCGGCATCCGTCACTTCGGTGATCGGGAAGTAGACGTGGAAACGCGGCCTAGCCGATAAGGCTCCCTTCGGGCGCATGTGGTTACGGGAGGTGGCGGTCATGAACACCACACCCGATATCAACTCGGCGAACTTCTCCGGTGTCACCCAGTCGGATGACTCTTCGGTGTGGTCGTTGTCGATGTCCATCACCACACAGTCCGAGGAGATGAAGCTCGCCGAGGAGCGCCGATCGCTGGTGTAGGTGGCTGCGACGTGATCCAATCTGGCCACCAGCTGCAGGTCAGCCTGGTCGGTGATGTGGTGGTGGTTCGGGTAGTGGTTGTTGTGCGGGTTGCCGCTACTGGTCGCGGCGCACAAAGTGAACGGGGTCATGCGGGGTGCACCTCCTGGAAGTCGGCGTCGAAGAAGCGGATCGGGATGTCCATCTGGTGGGCCCAGTCGATCTCGGCACGCATCCCCGCACTGACCCGGCCGATGTAGGCCCATAGCTGTTCGCATTTCGACAGCAGGATGCGGCCCATGAACATGGCCAGCTCACGGCCGTCCGGGTCGGTGTCGTCCATGAACTGCGGGTAGTGCAGGTGCGGGGCGAGCGGGATCTGGCGAGCCGCGACAGCAAAGCTGCAGAACCGGCGAGCGAGTTCCACGTTCGCCTCCACATCGCCGGAGTACGGGGAGCAGATGTACACCAGCGGCCGGTACCCGTACTCGGCGCGCTGAATCGCTTTCAGTGCCTTGTAGCAGGTGGGGTCGGGGTATCCTTCGATGTTCTTCCTCGGGATACCGATGTCGAGAAGCGCGGTGGTGGTCATCGGGCGTCCTCGCTTTCACGCTCGATCACCGGCAGCAGGCCACGCTCGTTCTTCAATAGGTCGTAGATGAACAGGCGTCCTTTCTGTGTCCAGTACATGTGGGTGCGGGTCTTGCCCTCGTCGTATTCGTGTGTCTTGGACTGGGTGTAGCCCTGCTCGGCGAAGCGGGCGTAGAGGAACCAGCGGCCGGACTGGTGGAACTGCACCTGCTCCTCGCGCAGAATCTGGTTGAGCTTCTTCGCCGATAGGCCGTAGTCCTTGGCGATCTCGGTGGTGGTGATCAGCGACGGCGAGGCCAGCACCACGTCGTAGTACGACACTTTCGGTGCCGCTTCCAGCAGGGCTTGCTCGGCGGCGAGCCGCTTGGTGCGTTCAGCCCGCAGGGTGACGATGGCCTGCTCCAGGAACTCGTCGTCAGCCAGTAGTTCGTCGATCGCGTAGAGGCCGTGGCGGCGGATGGATGGAAGTACCTCGTCGAACACCCACGCCTCAAACTTCTGGGCGGCCGGCAGCTTGGACGAGACGATCAGCCGGTACAGGTCGCCCTCGCTGATGAACCTGACCTGCTGGATGCCACCAGCAGTTTCAAGGGGGTAGTGATTCACGACCCCCTTGCAGTGACGCGCCAGGGCATCTTTCGTGTTGGCGTAGCCGAGGGCGGTCGCCACGTCCTTGCCACAGAACAGGATCTGCCCGCTGGAGGTGAGGGTTCGGATCGTGCCGAACTCGTGGTTGGTGAACGCTTGTAGCGCGGTAGCCATGACCGGCTCCTTTTCTGAGAGCCGGGTAGACAATCGTGGGCGCGGGTTGCGCCAGGCTCTCACCTGTCAGGCACGGCAGGCACCGAAACCGGACACGGTGTGAGGAAGGCTCTCGCCCATACGCCCCCGAGGACCGGCGAATCCGGACGGGTCACCGGAGAATCGCTGCGGCAGCCTTGACACATCCCGCGTCGCTGGAGTGCCGGTATGAACCCGGCTAGGTTGTGGGTAACCGTTCAGCTCGACTCGACCCCTGTCGGGAGTGGGCTGGATCTCTAGTGTGGAGACGCCAACTTCGGCACGTGACGTTGACCAGGCGTCCACGTTGACGTATCGTAGAAGACGATAGATCCCCGGTCAGGCCTCTAGTCCCGCAAGGGACAATGCACAAATGACCGGGGCCTTTCACTTTCTAGGGAGCTCATGGTCAAGCGCTGGCTCAGTTACGACGAACAAGTCAAACTGCTTCAAGAACGCGGTTTGACCGTCACTGACGCCGCATCAGCAGCTGAGTTCCTATCTCGCGTGAACTACTACCGGCTCTCGGGATATTTCCGTTACTGGCAAGTTGACCCAATGGCGGGCAACAATCGCTTCCTCGACGGTTCATCCTTTGAAGTGATTCAGCGGCTCTACGAAGCCGAACAAGACCTGGTTGCAGTCTGTGACGAAGTTCTCCACCCGATCGAGGTTCTACTCCGAACTCGGTTCGCCTACTACTACGCACAGCATGTCGGAGCGATCGGAACGTTCGCCCGTGGTGACGGGTTCACGCAATCGCCTGATCCTAATGACGAACGTGTCGAAGAACATGCGCTGTCGAATCTGGATCGCAGCAAGGAGACCTTTGTGTCTCACTACCGTGATGAGATCAAGACGGGCAACGCTTACAGCATCGAAGCCTACGCACGCATGCCCGTCTGGGTAGCGGTTGAGGCATTCTCGTTTGGCAGCCTGTCCAGGCTTATTGAGGCTTCAAGCAAGTCCGGAGTGCTGCACGACATGGCAGCGTCGATGAACGTTTCTCCAACTACACTGCCAAGCCAAGTCCGATCATTCGTCTACCTACGCAACCGTAACGCCCACTGTGCGAAGCTATGGAACCACGCTGTTCTCGACCGCCCAGGACTCCTCTCCAACATCGCCCGACGAGCCAAACGAGACCACCGTCAGTTCAGCGATCATTCGATCTACAAGATCTTCGTAGCGCTTGACCAAGTCGCCACCAAGACCGGTCTCCAGCAGGATTGGCTCGCCAACCGCGTCGAGCCGATCCTTGCCACGAATGCCCTTCTCGCCGCAGGCATCGCAACCCCAGCCCGCTACGGCGAAATGCAGAAGCAGCTGCTCACCGCCGACCACTAGCTCTACACCGCCCGGTCAGTCCTTGCGGTAGTAGTCGCACTCATATCCGTCGGCATCGAGCGGAAGCCCGTCTGCCCAGTCGGGTGGGGTGGTCATGAGAGCGCAGGCGTCGGCGACGGTGAACCCGGAGCCCATGGGTTCGTCGATGACGATTTCGTCGTGGACGTGCATGACGATCCGATGCCCGGCCCCTGCGACGAGCCCCATGGCGTGGACGAGGAGGTCGCGGGCGACTGCTTGGACTATGTTCTCGACGAGTTTCCCGCCATAGGTTTCCAGCCGACCCCATTTGCGCCCGGTCGTGACACCGCTGTAGGTGATGGAGGTGCCGCCCCACCGGTTCTCACCCAGGCACGGCTGCACATACGCCAGCCGTCTGCCCGAGGGCAGGGTGATGAACAAGATGCCCGACTCGACCGAGAAACACAAGTTGCGCAGCCGGACGGTACTGCGGGTGGTGATCGCGTCCAGCGCGGCCTGCTCGACGTCCGCCCACAGTTGCACGATGTTGGGGTTCGCTGCCCGCCAGGCGTCGACGATCGGTTTGAGCTCGTGCTCGGCCAGCCCCATCCGCAGCGCACCCATCGCCTTGAGCGCTCCGACGGAGCCGTTGTAACCGCAGGCCAGCGTGGCGATCTTCCCCTTCTGGCGAAGCTCGGCGTTGACACCGTGTTTTTCGACGGGCACGCCGAACATACGCGACGCGGTCTCGCAATAGAGGTCTTTGCCGTCGCGGAATGCTTGGAGGGTGGATGCTTCTCCGGCGAGCCAGGCGATGACTCGGGCTTCGATCGCGGAGTAGTCGGCCACGATGAATCGGCACCCAGCACTGGGGATGAACGCGGTACGGATCAACTGGGACAGCGTGTCCGGGACAGAGTCGTAGAGAAGTTCGAGCGCGTCGAGGTTGCCTTGTCGGGTGAGGGTCCGGGCTTGGTCGAGGTCGGGCAGGTAGTTGCGCGGCAGGTTCTGCACTTGGACGAGGCGTCCGGCGAACCTACCGGTACGCCCCGCGCCGTAGAACTGGATCAGCCCGCGTGCCCGCCCGTCCGCGCCTGCGACGTTGTGCATCGCATGGTACTTCTTCACCGAAGATTTCGCGAGGTCGCCGCGCAGCTCCAGCACCTCACGCACCACGCCGGTGGCAGTCTCTAGCGCAGCTGCGACTTCTGCCTTCGCCAAGGACGCCAACTCGCAACCGTGGGTGGTGAGCCAGCCCTTCAACTGGATCGGTGAGTTCGGGGTCTCCAACCCGGTCAACTCCCGCGCCCTCGCCAACGTCACCGCACGATGCTGGTCGTCGAGCGCGACGGCAGCATATGCAAGGGTGTGGTCGAGCAGGATGCCCGTGTCATTGATGCGCTGATCTAGCACGTAGGCATCCCACTCGACCTCGGGCATCGGAAACAGGGAGAGCCGGTCGTGGATCGCGAGCTCGACCTCGACATCGCGCCGGTTGTATTCCACAAACGCTTGCCAACCATCTGGGTCGCTGCCGGGCAGGTTGCGGGTGCCGCCACCGTTCAACACGCTGGCCATTGCCGGGGTGCAGAACTGTTTGATCAGCCGCTTACCCGCCGTGTCCTTCTGAACGTCAAGGTCAAGAGCCGTACCGACCGCATCCAAGCTCATCGGCAGGCCGAGGTAGGCCGACCACACCATCGTGCAGCGCCACTGCGCCGGATCAAGAAACTCCTCAGTGAGGAGGTCGGGGTGGTGGCGGCGCAGCCACGCCGAGAGCACGACCCTCTCAAACGCCGCATTATGCGCCCACTTGACCACGCCCGGGTCCACCAATGCTGCGAGCACCTCATCGGGCAGCTGCTGGCCGCTGGCGAGATCGACGACCTCCACCGGGCCGCCGTCAACGGAGTAGCCGAAGATGAGGAGGCGGAAGTCGGGGGGTTCGGCATACGGGTAGACGCCGGTTTTCGCTAGGGGTGCTGGGCTGAAAGTTTCAATATCGATAGAGATCTGGCGCATCAGGGATCCTGGGCAGTCGGGTAGGCGAAGGTGAGGGAGCCAACCGGTGTTTGGTGGCTCCCTCACTGCTGGGGTGTTACTTCGGGTCGAGGTTGTAGGTGGCGTTCATCCTGTCGAGCTCGGTCTTCTCCTTGGCGATCAGCTCATCGATGCGCTGACGTTCGCGGCGTTGGGCCCGCTTGTCCTTAATCCAGTAGTAGCCCCAGACCATCCAGAACGGGATCAGGACGTAGACCCACACGGCGAGGGTGATGGCGTTGAAACAGTCACTCATGATTCAGTCTCCTTAGTTGAGGAAGTCGTCGCTGGCGGCAGGGCTGCCAAAGTCGGACTCGGCGGAGATGCGTTCTGCGCCGAGGGGTTCACCGTCGCGGAGCTTCTGAATGTTGCCCAGCCCGCACGCCACACCCTTGTTCCCGTTCGTGTTGAACGCGTAGAACGACAGGGACACGCGGGCGTAGCAGCCCGAATACACCTCGGAACGGTCGAGGATCGGAGCGACGTTCTCATCCACAACCTGCGGCGGCGTCAGCGAGTTCGCGTTGACGAAGAAGCTGTTTGCGTAGGCCTCGTC
>WPCI01140959.1_pt1 | contig 19012 bp, 17 predicted proteins | sample 5399871 | NCBI WGS metagenome assembly WPCI01 (sample SAMN12869469, study PRJNA574797) | sludge metagenome | isolation source: wastewater treatment of pH7 | place: China:Beijing | collected 2019-05-20 | reverse complement strand
AGCGATATATTTTCTGGCTGAATTTGTCCATGAGAAATCCTGAGACATGCCATTGAGCTGCATTTTTTTCCAAACCTTCTTTTCCGCGTAGAAATCTAATACCCGCATGAACCCGCTGGCGAAAGATGATGCTTCTGCATTAGCGAACAGAAATCCGGTTGGGTTTTGAGAAGAATCAGGATCTAAAACGGTATCGACCAAACCACCGGTAGCTCTGGCAAATGGCAGGCAGCCGTAACGCATGGCGAACATTTGCGACAAGCCGCAGGGCTCATAACGAGAGGGCATGAGCAGCACATCTGCACCTGCGTACATACGGCGCGAGAGTCTGGTATCAAATAAGATCGCGGCTCTTACTTTCAGTGGGAGTTCTTCTTCAAGGTCGCGGCAAGCGAGTTCGAGGGATTTATCGCCAGTGCCAAGTAAAATAACCCGCCATGGTAGGTCTTTCACCTTGCGTAAACCTGCAAGCGCAATATCAACACCTTTTTGTCTGTCCATGCGGCTGATCAATACAAAAAGCGGGGTGTCGGGTTCGTGTGTAAAACCAAATTCTGCTTCAAGGGCAGTTTTGTTTTTTAATCGGTGCTCAAGGGTTTTGGCATCGAAGTTGGCTGCTATGTTAGGGTCAGTAGCTGGGTTCCAGGCGTCAATATCGATACCGTTGAGAATACCCGTAAGGTGGTTTTCTCTGGTTATTAGGAAATCCTGCAAGTCGCAGCCAAATTCAGGCGTCAGAATCTCGCGAGCATAGGTGGGTGAAACAGCAATAATCCGGTTTGCCGCTGCCAAGCCCATCGGCAGGGGCAGTGTTTTTCCCCAAGGAGGCAAGTTCTTGTCTTGAGCAGGTTTGATGCAATACTCATTGAGCGCTTTTTCAGAACCAGTGCCCATAAATGGCAGGTTATGAATACCGAGAATGGAACGGGTTGCCTTGAGGTGCGGGTTCGCATTACGTTGTTGATGCAGTTGGTGAACGGCAACTGCTGTGTGCCAATCGTTGGCATGCAGTATGGCGCAATTCCACTTTAGCGCAATCGGAATCTGGAGGCAAGCCAGTGAAAAAAAGACGAATTTTTCTGCATCGGCAGAAAAATCGCTGCCATAAATGCCATCGGTACACGAAATAGGATGGCCAGATACGAGATAGGTGGTAACTCCTGAAAGCACAGTAGCATATATTTGCGCTTTGACTCTACCCGTTAAAGTTTTAATATCAAAACTTGAAACCAAGGTGGGGTCAATCACTTTTTCACGAATATGTTCATAAAATGGTATTGCCAGACGAATATCAATATTAAGGTTGGGGTCTTCATTCCGTAAATTGTGGATTGCAGCCGGAAGAGAACCGGCAACATCACCCAGACCGCCTGCTTTAACAAGCGGATCGGCTTCAGAAGCAATAAATAGAATGCCAAGATCTTTAGGGCTTTTCACGATCGTTTCCATCGACCTATGGTTTACCTGACCATTTCAATATAGTCTTCTGACGTCATATCATCTTTGTCCGCTCCGAGATATTCAACCAACTCCGTAATCAGATGTGATTTAATTTCAGCATCTTGACGGCTCCAGGTGCGGCTCTTAATTTCAACAAACTGACCAATATCTGGTGTAATGATCTCATCAAAGTTGATAAAGAATTCCATTTCACGATATCTCACCAGGTATCGAATTCGGTCTTTGATGATTTCTTTAACAATTTGAGGTTTGAAATACTCCCGATAGAATCGCGGACTCTGCGTGGCTGGCGCAAGGTAGCGGCTGCGCGATAATAAAACCTCCTGTTCAAATTTACCTTCACTGCTCGGACCGATGAGGGTTAGGCGGGAGCGGACTTGCTCAATCTGGTTCATTTCATCAAGGAATTCGTCTTCACGATAGCGGAGAATTCCCTGATCAAGATCAGCAAAAAAGAAATAGAGATCATATTCACGGTAATGGCGCTTGCGAATGATTTCGATCTCAGAATTTTTGAGTTTGTCAATCAAGAGTTTTCGATCACTGACCCGAACTTTGAGCTGAATCTCAAAGCTCTCTTCTTCTTCTGTTCCGCCGATGGCAACCAGTTTGGAAAGCACAGAGGATTCACGATTGATCAAAAAGTGGTCGATTTTTCGCGCATACTCTCGGCTTTGCACCAGTAAATCTTCCTCATCCAGTCCGGCGATTGCTTGATTGCGCATCAACCACTTGCCATTGACCATTACATCTTTTACATCGTTGGCTTTTGCAGCGTAGATAATCTGCGCGTAGATATTATTCGGATCATGGTGGAACCTGGGGCTGTTATGCAGCGGTGAGATATCAATCAAAATCAGGTCGGCGCGTTTACCAGCTTCAAGTGAACCGGTAAGGTCGCCGATGTGCATCGCCTGCGCACCGAGGCGTGTTGCCATCAGCAAGGCGGTGCGGGCGGGTAAGGCTGTTGGGTCTCCACTGAAACCCTTTTGCAGAAAGGTAGCGAGGCGCATTTCCTCGAACATATCTAAATCGTTATTTGATGCCGGACCATCTGTGCCGATGCCAACATTCAAGCCGATCTCGAGCATGCGCCTTATCGGTGCAACACCAGAAGAAAGTTTCATGTTCGATGATGGATTGTGAGCAACCCCAGCGCCTGAGTGAAGCAAGGTGTGCATTTCGCCGTCATCTACATGCACACAATGAGCAGCTAAAACTTTGGCATCAAATAGATTTTGTTTTTTTACAAATGGAATGACAGGCATATTGTTTTCGGCGCGCATTGATTCAACTTCAAAGGCTGTTTCAGCCAGGTGAGTGTGGAGCGGGACGTCAAATTCTGCGGCGAGAGCGGCAGTTGCGCGCAATATTTCGGGTGTGCAAGTATATGGCGCATGCGGCGCAACCGAGGGTACGATGAGGTCATGGTCTTTCCAACGAGAGATGAAATCTCGCGCCATCTCAAGTGATTCTTCAAAGAACTGCGCGTCAGGCGAGGGGAATTTCAATACAGTCTGTGCACACAACGCGCGCATACCAATTTCTGCCGTTGCTTTAGCTACATCCTCTTCAAAGTAATACATATCGGCAAAAGAAGTGATGCCAGAGCGTATCATCTCTGCACAGGCTAATTTTGTTCCCAGGCGGACGAAATCTGGTGAGACAAATTCACGCTCTACGGGCAGCATATAGCCCATCAGCCAAACATCAAGCCTCAGGTCGTCAGCCAAACCGCGGAGAAGCGTCATGGGTACGTGTGTATGCGCGTTAAGAAACCCTGGCAGCAGTACCTTGCCTTTACAATCCACTTTCTCGACGGCATCATAGCGAGAGAGAATTTCTTTTTCTTCACCAACGGCTTCAATCACTTTACCGTTTACTGCTATCGCACCATTCATAAAATGGGTGAAGTTCAGGTCCATTGTCAGAATCTCAGCATTGTAAAGCAGGATGTCAACTTTTTTCATTTTCTACTCCGCTTGATAGTTTGATTAGTCTTCGCCACACAAAATCCAAAAACATATTTTCCGCCCATCGTTCAACCTGTGATGCAGGTCCGTTGTACAGGCGATGCGATTTATCCTCATCACCTGCCCCGACGACGGATAACTCCAAGTTTGCGGGGCTGTTTGTTTTATTAAGCAATGCGAAGAAATTGATTGTATCGATGGAATGAGAAAGGTTTTGGGCAATTGCAAGTGGAGAGGGAGATGGGTTGATCAATAGGTTCGCGCCATCCAGAGGCATTTCTATAGTGGGCGTGTCAAGAGAAAAGCCCGTGGTGTACAGATTTACCGAAGGCTTTATTTTTGATGCTCGCAAGGCAATCACTTGTAGCAGGGTGTCATCATCAATACCATAAATGCAGCCTGCAAGTCTCTGGCAAATGATGCTCTCCACCCCGCGAATTAACTCCTCAGCTTCAACTTCTGAGTTTGCTTTTGCGGTGATGCGAATATCTACGCGGCCAGGGTGCGCAGAGAGACCCACTGTGGGGTTGCTGTTAGATTCGAGATCGGCGATCAGATCATCAATCACCGATTCTCCGATACCGCTTGTATGAATTACGCGCGGTTTGATCACCTGAGAGAGGGCATACTTTTCTGTGAGCAGAGAAATAACCGTTTCAGAGAAAATTGTTTCCATTTCCCCGGGAACCCCGGGCAGGCAGATAACGATTTTTTCATGGTCGGGAATATAAAAAGCAGGTGCAGTACCCACTGGATTATGAATGGCAACCGCATTAGCAGGCAAGTAGGCTTGTTTTTGGTTGTTCTCTGTTGGAACGATGCCCCTCAAACCGAAACGTTTTTCAATTTGCTGCCATAGATCTGTGTGAAAAACCATTTCAACATTAAATGCAACCGCAGCAGCATTCCGTGTGGGGTCGTCAATCGTTGGGCCAAGGCCGCCTGTGGTGATGACGATATCGGCACGCATCAGGCTCTCCCGGATCATTTCTGCGATCCGCAGTACATTGTCACCAACGGTGGTAACACGGTAGAGATCAACCCCGATCTGGCGCAAATGCCGCGCTAAAAAACGCGTATTCGTATCCTGAATCTCGCCGAGTAGGAGTTCCGTTCCGATTGTGATTATTTCAGCTTGAGCCATTTGTTCCTATTAATTAATCCATTTTATCAGTTTTTCATGATGAAGATGATTCCCCAGGATTCTAAAGCAACTATGGTAAATAAGGTAGAATGTTTGTACTTTAATCGGACGATTTACATGAAAACAGCGAAAAACCGAATTCAAAACCAGCAAACTGGCAAATGGGGTGAAGAACTGGCATTGACATTTCTGCAGCGGAAGGGTTTAAGGCTGCTCGAGAAGAATTTTCGTACTTCGAGTGGAGAAATCGATTTGATTTTCATGCAAAAAGAGGAGCTCATTTTTGTGGAGGTGAAAACAAGAAGGTCGCGTAATTTTGGCTCTCCCGAAGAGGCAGTGGATGACGATAAACTTGAACACCTCGAATTTGCCATAGAGGCATATTTTAATCAGCATCCTGAACATGATGAAGAATGGCGGCTTGATATCATCTCAATCGTCGGACAGCCCGGCGATGTAAACCCAGAAATTGAATGGTTTGAAAATGTCATTACCGCATAGTGAAGCACCGGTCATTATAATTGTTGGACCGACTGCCGTTGGCAAGACTGCTTTTGCGATTTCACTTGCCCAACGTTTGCAAGCGGAGATTATTTCGGCGGATTCTCGTTATCTCTATCGCGGTATGGATATTGGGACTGCAAAACCAACCGCAGCAGATTTGGCTAAAGCTCCTCATCATATGGTTGATATCGCAGACCCTGGCGATACCTTTTCATTGCCGCAATACCTTGAGGAAACCTTCGCTTTGATTCATGAGATCCACGGACGGGAGCGGATTCCAATTATTGTAGGTGGTACCGGTCAATATACCCGGGCATTAATTGAAGGCTGGCAGATTCCTGAAATCAAGCCGAATGAATCATTGCGCAAATGGCTGCAGGATTGGGGCGATGAAATTGGAGCCCTTGCCCTGCACCAAAAACTGGGTTTGCTCGACTCTGAGGCAGCAAACATGATCGATGCCAGCAACTTGCGCCGGACAATCCGGGCTTTGGAAGTTGTATTTTCCACCGGAAAGAAATTTTCAGAACTACGGATTAAAGACGGGCCAGCTTACCGCTATCATGTGATTGGGTTGACCATGGATCGTGGTGAGCTCTATCAACGGGTAGATGAGAGAATCGATTTGATGCTGGCGCAAGGCTTTGAAGAAGAGGTAAGAACGCTGTTAGCCAAAGGGTACACGGCAGAATACCCCGCCATGTCGGCGATCGGCTACCGTGAGATGATTCAGTATCTTCAAGGAGAAATTGACTTGGAGTCTGCAAAAGCATTGATGCGGAAAAACACCAGGCGGCTTATCAGAAGGCAAAACAATTGGTACAAGGCGACTGACCCGCATATACGCTGGTACGATATTGGTTCTGCCACACTAAATCAGGTTATAAAAGACCTGCAAGCCATTGGCGTGTTTACCCGAACAGAATCTGCATAGAGAGCAGCTGAGATAAAAAGAAAAGGGAGCCGAAGCTCCCTTTGGTTAGTTATCAACGACAACGGGTGTACCCGAATGGTGGGGTACAGGCGGTGGGAAGATGCTTTCAAACTCATCGCGAGAGAGAGTCTCGACTTCGAGCAGGCGCAATGCGACCGCATCTAACTCAGCACGATACTTGGAAAGAATGGCTTTCGATTCCAGATAGGCATTGTTCACCAAAGTGCGTACTTCTTTGTCAATTTTTTCTGCAACCGATTCAGAGTAATCGCGTTGTTCCGATATTTCTCTGCCGAGGAAAATCAATTCTTCTTTTTGACCATAGACCATTGGGCCCAGTTCAGGGCTCATGCCCAGGCGTGTGACCATATTACGGGCTAACTTTGTCACCCGTTCGATGTCATTCGAAGCGCCTGATGTGATATCGTCAAACACGATCTCTTCTGCTGCACGCCCGCCGAGCAAACTGATCATTTCTGCAATCAAACGTTTGCGCGGTGTCAATGTGCGGTCTTCGAGCGGCAGAGCAAGGGTATAGCCGGCTGCCATGCCACGGGGGATGATTGTTACCTTTTGCACCGGGTCAGCTTCTGGAAGAGCGTTCATCACCACTGCGTGACCAGCTTCGTGGTATGCGACGATACGTTTTTCTTCTTGGCTGATGAGACGGCTTTTACGCTCGGGGCCGGCTATAACGCGTTCAATCGATTCTTCGAATTCGCTTTGACCAATACTCTTCTTATTACGCCGGGCAGCCAGAATCGCGGCTTCATTGACCAGGTTCTCGATATCTGCACCGACAAAACCTGGTGTTGCTTTACTGAGCACGGCAAGATCAACTTCAGGGTCAACCGGTTTGCCCTTAACATGAACACGTAGAATAGCTTCGCGGCCACGAACGTCTGGCCTGTCCAACACTACACGCCGGTCAAATCGGCCGGGTCGCAGCAGCGCTGGGTCGAGAATGTCGGGGCGGTTGGTAGCTGCAATGATGATGATATTGGTATCAGTATCAAACCCATCCATTTCCACCAGCATTTGGTTGAGGGTTTGTTCGCGTTCATCATGCGAACCTCCGAGACCGGCTCCGCGTTGACGCCCAACGGCATCAATTTCATCTACAAAAACAATACAAGGAGAATTCTTTTTTGCCTGGTCGAAAAGGTCGCGCACTCGGCTGGCGCCTACACCAACGAACATTTCAACAAACTCAGAACCTGAGATCGAAAAGAAAGGTACACCAGCTTCGCCTGATACCGCTTTTGCCAGCAGAGTTTTGCCAGTACCTGGAGGGCCGACCAACAAAACACCTTTAGGGATTCGGGCGCCAAGCGCAATAAATTTTTGAGGTTCACGTAAAAATTCTACAACCTCTTTTAATTCGTCTTTTGATTCTTCAATGCCGGCAACATCGGCAAAGGTAACCGTTGGGTGGTCGCCAGTGAACATGCGCGCGCGCGACTTGCCAAATGACATGGCGGCGTTATTGCTTCCCTGCGCCTGACGGAAAATGAAAAAGAAAGCTCCGCCAAGCAGAAGGAAGGGAAGGATGTACAAAAGTGCATTTAGAATCCCTGCAAATGCTCCGGGGGGTTTCACTTCGATCTTAATCCCACTCTGCGCATTCAGATTTTCGGCAGTTACGCCGAATGCGAGCAGTTGATCTACCAGAGTGGTTTCGGGTTCTTTGGTAGCAGTTTTCTCATCGCCATTATCTAAGACAATCGTTAAACTGTTTTCTTCGGTGATGATTCTGGCGACGTTCCCTTGTTTAACTTCATCGGCTAATTGATTAATTGTCAGTACGGTATCTGTGGTGTTTGAATTGTTAAACCCGTAGACTACCAGAATGATGATCGACATAAAAAGCAACAGGTAGACTACGTAAGATGGACTTCTTGGTTTCAAATGTTCCTCCATTTGCTAATCAGGCATACCAGATTATACCAACCCTTACCTTAATCTGAAGTTAAAAAAACCTTCAACAAGAAGATTAATAGAATTCTAATATTCAGATTTCGTAGGGGAAAAAGTAGATTATCGCAAATTTCTTGGTTGTGTGGGATTAATCCTGCTCGAAGAAGCTTATTGAATGGCAGGAACCGCAACCGATATGAGGTTCAGCGACATTTGATTTTGCAAGTTTGCAGTACGCATTTACTGAAACATAACGTCTGAACAAGCCTAATGACCTTTTGATCGTGGCGTTGAGCTGCATGTTCTCACACGCATTGGCGCGTTTGATTGAGGGCACAGGGCATGCTTTACAGAGTTCGGGCTTCCAGTTTTGCGGGGGTGGATGATTGCCAATCAGTCGACATTCTTCATCATGTCGACCTCTGAAATAGTTACCGTAAAAATACGGGCATTCCGCTCCAAATGGTGTACGCATTATTGCCTGTGTGTTTTCGATTTTTGCAAATGAAAAGGCTAAACCCTGGTAACGTAATCTCCTGTGCGTGTATCCACGCGAACGACATCGCCCGTCTGGACAAAGTATGGCACGCTCACTTCGAGACCAGTTTCAGTGGTTACCTTTTTGGTTACACCTGTGGCGGTATCTCCCTTGATTGCTGGTTCGGCGTAAGTAACCTCAAGGTCAACGGTAGTCGGCAATTCAATATCAAGCGCCTCACTTGCATAAAAGGTAAGCTTTACTTCCATTTCCGGTTTTAAAAAGCCGGCATATTCACCAACAACTGAAGCAGAGATTGCCGGCTGATCATAGGTTTCAAGATCCATAAAATGGAAGATTTCGCCATCGTTATAGAGGTATTGGACATTGTGAAAATCCAAGCGAACATCTTTGATTCTCTCGCCTGATGAAAAGGTTTTGTCAATCGTAGACCCTTTCCGCAGATCCCGCGCTTTAATGCGAATGGTGGCGTTTCCGCGACCGGGTTTGTTGAACGAATAATCCAAAACACGGTAGAGAGCGCCATCCATCTCAAATATTACACCCTTGCGCAGTTCATTTACATCAATCATAAAATACCTTTCCAAAACCTGAATTGATTTTGGAATTATAGCCCAGCGTTTAATGCTTGACAAGCCAGTGATTGGTTTAAAACCTGAGTTTATTCTTTTTTTCTGGCTGCAAGCAATGCCGGACCGACGAGGTCTAAAACAGGTGCAAGGAGGAACTCGAGTAGAGGGGATACGATCATGTATCCGGGAACGTAAACGAAACGCCGCGGGTGATTGAGAGTCCTGCAAATGGCATTGACAACTCTATCCACGCTGATGGCAAATTGCTCAAAAGGGACACTCCCGCCATTTTCCAGTTTTCGGGCAGTATCGAAAAATTCGGTTTTGACCGGACCAGCGCGAACGACTGAAACGCTTACACCGCTTCTTTTCAGGTCGCGCCGGGCTGATTTTGTAAAGGCATCAACATACGCTTTGGTTGCTGAATAAACCGCAACACCTTGTTCGGGTAGTTTGCCTGCGATTGAGCCGATATTGATAATTCTGCCGTAATGATTTTTCAACATGTTGGGTAAGAACAAGGTAGTGAGGTGGGTGAGGGCTTCAACATTGAGGTTGATTGTGTTTTTTGCGATTGGCCAAGGCATCTCCTGAAAATACCCATACCAAGCCAGGCCGGCATTATTTAGCAGGATGTCTGGCAGCTGCTGCGTTTCTTGCAGACTGTTAAAGAGGTTCACCCTATCTGCTTCGATTGATAAATCGGCTTTTAGAATGGTTGCCTTACCGCCAGCAGCACTGATGGATTCTCGCAGCTTTTGCAGGCGTTCCAGTCTGCGGGCTGTGAGAATGACATGGATGCCTTTTTGAGCGAATCGAATTGCAGTTGCCTCGCCAATTCCACTTGAAGCGCCAGTGATTAAGGCTTTTTTATTAGAAAATTTTGATTCACGTTGCTGGCTTCTATGAAATACCATTTTACTTTTAGTGGATTCCTAATTTTTTGTGATTATTCCACCAACTAACGGTATCTCTGACAGTTTCCTTTGGCGGGCGCGGATTGTACCCAAGGCTTTCGCGGGCTTTTGAATTACTGATAACCGCGTTTGTCTGTAATGTATCGATGCTGTACTTGGTCAACTTTGGTTTGGCATGAGAAATCTTATAATAAAGTTCTGCAAAGTAAGTGGCGAATCTCGCCAATTTGACTGGAATGTGAACTAAATAGGATTTTACTGACAGAATTTCTTTTACGAGTTCCCATAAATCTGCCACCCGCAGCAACTGACCCGATAGAATGTAAATCTGTCCGATGGTGCCTTTGTCGCGTGCCTGAATCATCCCTTGAACAACGTCTCTGACATCCACAAAGTCATACTTACCATCGATCATGTAATTGACTTTATTGACCATCCAGCCATGCATCAATTCGCCCAATTCAGAGCCTTTATAGTCGTACGGTCCGATTACGCCTGTCGGACAGACGATAACGGCTGGCAGCCCCTTTTTAACATATTCCTGAACAAGTAAAGTTGCTTCTGCTTTTGAGCGGTCATAGGCACCGATATTCAATTTGGGATCAATAGGGATGGATTCATCGATGACAATGCCGGTTTGAGTGCGTTTGAAGGCGTGAATTGAACTGGTGTAAATAAATTTCTTCACATTTCCATGCATGGCGGCATGAATCATGTTTCGCGTCCCCTCCACATTCACAGCTCGCACGGTCAGGTCTTCACCCTCAACGATTGAGATAAGCCCAGCGAGGTGGAACACTGTATCAATGTCTTTAAACGCCTCGACGAGGCATTCAGGGTCAAGAATATCGCCATAAACGATTTCGACATTTACGTCGTTAATTGGGGTCAGGTCTTCACCTGGCAAAATAAGAACTCGAACGGATTCTCCACGTTGGGTTAATTCTTTTACAAGCACATTTCCGATGTGTCCGGTTGCTCCAGTAACAAGGTTCATGGTTTACTCCAGTTTGAACGCCAAGGCGCCATTATTTTGTACGCTGCTTGCCCGCGTGCGAATTGAGGTATAGGCAAGTTGAAACAAGCCACTTTAAATCGGGTTGTCGTTCGCTTATATTCTAAAATCAAGTTCTCTGCTTGTGATGTGACTTTAGATACATCACCAGGCACATTTAAAGGAAAAACCCGGGCAAGTTTCTGCCCGGGCAAATTTTTATAAAATCAATCATTAACCAATCGATGGTTCAATCAACCCAAAATCGCCGTCGCGACGCTGGTAAAGGACATTAATTGAGTTGGTATTGACGTTGTAGAAGATGAAGAAATCTTCGTGGTCGAGCAAAGCCATCTGCTCAATGGCTTCGTTTTCGTCCATCGGCACAAGCGTAAATGTTTTTCTGCGTACGATGACATTTTTGACCTCGGGTTCGTCATCAACAGGTGAAGGCGTTACGACCTCTGAGGCAGGGACGCCGGTTCCTCGTCCTCGGCTGCGTTTCCCTTTGAATCGTTCAATCTGGCGCTGCATTTTATCTACAGCCCTATCGATTGCCGTAATGATATCTACGTCTCGTTCTTCGGTGCGTAAAACGAAGTTCTTACCGGTAATGGTAATTTGGGCAATCTCCCGGTCTGCACGGTTGCGAGCATTCTTCGCAAACGAAAGGTCAAATTTTGTTGACTCAATGTCAGGCAATAATCTTTCGAACCGTGGAGTTTTCTTCTTAATGTATTCTTCCACCCGATCTGTTAATTCCATATTTTTTACGTTGATTACCAGTTTAGTGTCCATTCATACCTCCGTAAATTATGAATTTCAGGAATTGACATTACATTTCTTGATTCTTTTGGTTTCGAAGGGCCTTTGCGAGTGAAATCACCATTACTTTTCCTGCTCCAGCCTCCAATAAGGTTTTCGAACATGCTCTAATCGTAGCTCCGGTAGTAATGATATCATCTACCAGTAGAACCTCTCTTTCCTTTAGTTTAGCAGGGTTTGCGAAAAAAGCATCTTCTAGATTTGTTTTTCTTTCAATTGAATTCCTTTTATATTGCTCGCCGGTATCCTTCGTCCGCATTAGCGCTGAATTGCTATGTTCAATTGAGAAAAATCTGGCGATTGGGCGCGAGAGCAATTCAGATTGGTTGTAGCCCCGTTGTTTTCTTCGGGTTCTGGAAAGGGGAACGGGAATTACTAAATCAAATTGCCATTGTTTTTCAGCTAAAAGCGAAACAAGAAAGGCAGCAAAGAAATCTCCAAGGCCGACGTCCTGGCGATACTTTAAGGCGTGAATCGCCTCACGCAGGCTGCCGCCGTAGGCTGCCCAAGAGCAGGCGTCAGAAAAGTAATAAGGGGTCAGTTGGCACTCTTTACAGATGAATGAATTGTTGGGGGTATTCTTTCCACAGATGGAGCAGTGGCTCTCAGAGAAAACTGTTACTCCGGCGAGGCATTCCTTGCAAAATCGGTGGCCATTCTTGCCGCAACCGGCACAAACTGGAGGATAAATCCAATCAAGAGCATTCCAAAACGAGCGATGCAATTGATAATTGATGTTCATTAACCATATTCTACATTCTTTCCGTTTTCATTTGGTTTTTTAGGAACAGAAATTTGAGATAATTTTGCGAATTATTTCACTGAAAATGATGAATACGATTCTCGAGTTTAGGTAATTAATAATAAAAGAGACTCAAGAATGAGTCTCCATGATAATAAATATCACATGCCCTTAGGGCACTTCGGTTGCGTTTATCATCTCATTGATTTTTAGCAATAAATCGTTGATATTGGGTTTAAGCAAAGAAACTACCGCAACTACAACGATGATGATGAGAATAACGATCAGGATATATTCAACTATGCCCTGGCCTTTTTCGTGCTTTGAGAACGACATGGAAATGATCCTCTTTCTGACAGATGATTCAACCTGAGGTTTCCATCACGCTAGGAATCCTCTGCTGTGGATATTTTCAGTATAGCACAAACCTGTTTCACAACTACAGGCAGCTTGATTTTCATGTGACCTTTTTTGAAGTTTTCCGTATAATATATATTAGAAAACATCGTAAACAGGAATAGTAAGTAAAAAATGGAGGTTTTAGAATGGGTGATCTTTTAGAACGGGTTGTATCACAACAAGATGCGTTGAAAAAGTTGATCGCAAAGTTGCCAGGTTTTAAGGGCTATTACGCCAGAAATGACCGGCGCTTGGCTGATAAATTGCTCCGCGAGACGATTGCGGACAAATTTCAAGCGCAATGGGCGAGATTATCAAGCGTACAGCGCGATCTCATCTCTGGTGGTCATATTGATTTAATTGATGACGTTGAAATTGGCGCAATTCGAATACGGCAATTCATTGATCGTGTGAGGACTGCGGTTTACGGCTATTCCGGTTTTTTTGATGCTGTCAAAGTGGAAGAAGCAGAACTGGATAAAGTTTATCAATACGATTTGACTTTGTTGGAATTGGCTGACGAAATAGCCGCAGCGGTAGATAACCTTGAAGCCAGCATTGGAAGCGACGGCTTGCCGGCTGCAATCAGAAATGTTAACCAAAAAGCACAAGATAGCCTCGATGCGTTCAACCAAAGGGCTGAACTGTTCAAATTTGGTGAATAACGCGTTAGCACAAGGCAATAATTATTTATCATAAGGGAGTAACCACATGGCGAGAATATTTGATGTAGTTGAATATCCAAATGAAATGACCGATGAGTTGGTACGCCGTTTTCCTGAAACCGGCGTGGCTGATCTGCGCATTGGTTCACAGGTGATTGTTCGCGAGTCGCAGCGTGTTGTCTTTATGCGTGATGGACATGCGCTCGACGTATTTGGTCCTGGCCGGCACACCATCGTAACTGCCAACATACCATTGTTAGTGAACCTGATAGGCAAAGCATTCAACGATAGAACGCCTTTCACGGCAGAAGTGTATTATGTTTCGATGCGCGAATTTGTTGACCGCAAGTGGGGCACACCGCAACCGATTCTCGTACGCAACGCAGGTGTCGGGCTTGGCATCGCATTATTACAGGGGTTTGGAACCTACAGCTTCCAGGTTTCTGATCCGCAGCAATTTGTGACACAGGTTGTCGGTGCGCAGGGAATTTACCGTATAGCAGATATCGAAAACCGATTGCGCACCATGCTTCTCTCAAAAATTCAAGACCTTTTGGGCGAAACAGGTGGTAAGAAGAACGTACTGGAAATGATCGGGCTGACTGAAGAGCTCGGCGCTGGGGTCCGTGTGAAGGCGCAAGAAGACTTCGCCGCTCTTGGTTTATTACTTAAGAGTTTTTATATCGGCAGCCTTAAACCTTCTGATAAATCAGCAGAGGAGCTTCGCGCCATGGGTATGTTGGATATGGCCACCTATGCCCAATTGCAGGCCTCTGATGCCATGCGTGAAGCAGCACGAAATGAAGGCGGCGGCGCTGGTTTAACCGCTGGCATTGGCGCAGGTTTGGGTATTGGCAATGTCCTTTCACAATCACTTGCTGGAATTGGCACTGCCCCCGCAGCGGGAACAGGAGCGGCTGGTGCAACACAAGGCAGTGTGATTCCTTCAGTGATGACCACCGCAGAGGCTGCTAATGTGCTCAAGGTTGCTGAAGCTGACGTAGTTGCCGCAATTAATGATGGCAGCCTGAAAGCCAAGAAAATCGGCGAATCGTACCGCATCAGCAAAGAAGCTTTGGAAGAATTCTTAAAGAGCTAAAAATTTATCGCTAACGATCAAGCCCGGTGAACCAATCCGGGCTTTTTTTATTGAGTGTATAATTTTATTGAATATTATTTTTACACGATTAAGTGGGTGAAAATGAAACTTCAAGAATACCATGCGAAAAAACTTTATGCCCGCTACAACATCCCCATTCCTAAGGGGCGAATTGCTGCCTCAGCCAGTGAGGCGCGGCAATTATGCGAAGAATTAGGCGGTAAGGTCGTCATAAAAGCTCAGGTGCTTGCAGGTGGGCGTGGTAAAGCCGGGGGCATTCGATTGGTACGCTCGCCGGAAGAAGCGGAAGAAGTAACCACGCAGATTCTTTCAACCAGAATCAAGGAGCTGCCTGTTCGGAAAGTTTTGGTAGAAGAAGCAGTCTCGATTAAGATGGAAATTTACCTCAGCATCACCAATGACCGGGCTTCGCAAAAACCCATGCTGATTGCTTCAGGCGCTGGCGGTGTTGATATTGAAGAGGTTGCGAAAAAAACACCTGGCAAGATCGCGAAAATGGAAATTGACCCATTATTGGGTTTGCGTGATTATCATATTCGCGACATTGCGCTAAACATTGATATTCCACGCCAATTATGGCGCTCATTTGGCGAGGTGATTTACTCTCTATGGAAAGTTTACACCGATTGTGATGCAACCCTGGTTGAGATCAACCCATTAGTGATTACTTCAGAAGGAAGGATGGTGGCACTCGACGCCAAAGTGGATCTTGATGAGAACGCATTGTTCAGGCACCCTGACCTGGCTGACCTACGGGATATTGATGGCGAAGACTGGGCTGAAACACAGGGTCGTAAGTTTGGCGTCACATTTGTCAAATTGGATGGTGATATCGGATGCATGGTCAATGGCGCCGGTCTTGCAATGGCAACCGCAGATGTCATCAAGCATTTTGGCGGCAAACCGGCTAATTTTTTGGATATCGGCGGCGGGGCTTCTTCTGAGAAGGTGGCTGCTGCTTTAAGGCTGATTTTGGCAGATACCAATGTAAAAGCGGTCTTAATCAATGTTTTTGGCGGGATTACGCGTTGCGATGAGGTTGCAAATGGCATAAAGTCCGCATACACTGAAGATAATCGAAAAATACCAATTGTGGTGAGGCTGGTCGGTACAAACGATGAAAAAGCCCGACTGATGTTGAAGGGAACCTCGCTTGAATATGTTGATTCACTCTTCGAAGGTGCAGAAAAAGTAACTGCATTAGCCAGGGAAGGTGCAGAATGAGTATCCTCGTTGGAAAGAATGCGCGCGTATTGGTTCAGGGGATCACGGGGAATGAAGGGCTGTTTCATACACAGCAGATGATGTTTTACAACACCAATATTGTTGGAGGCGTAAGCCCAGGAAAAGGCGGAGATTGGGTGTTGGATGGCAAGGTACCGGTCTTTGATACGGTAAAAAATGCAGTTGAGGTTTCCGGTGCCGATGCCTCTGTCATCTTTGTGCCGGCAAAGTTCGCGGCTGATGCCATTTACGAAGCTGTTGATGCCGAGATTAAACTGGTGGTTTGCATAACAGAAGGGGTTCCTATCCTTGATATGATGCGCGTTAAAGAATATTTAAAAGGAAAAAATACGCGTTTAATCGGTCCGAACTGCCCCGGAATATATACTCCAGGCGAAGTGAAAATTGGCATCATTCCCGGTAACATCACCAAACCAGGCAATATCGGTGTGGTATCACGATCAGGCACGTTAACCTATGAGGTGCTGCTGAGATTGTTAAGGATTAATAAAGGAGTTTCCACCTGCATTGGGATAGGCGGAGACCCTGTAAAAGGGATGGGGTTTGTGGAGGCGCTGGAATTGTTCGAATCAGACCCGAGAACCGATGCTGTGGTGATGATCGGTGAAATAGGCGGCAATGATGAAGAACTCGCTGCTGAGTATATTTCCCGCCATATGACCAAGCCTGTTGCCGCCTTTGTTGCGGGCATCTCAGCTCCTGCAGGCAAGAGGATGGGGCACGCAGGGGCAATTATTGAGGGCGCCGGCGGCAGTGCCAGGGAAAAAATTGAAAAACTAAAATCGGTTGGGGTAAGGCTTGCGGATTTTCCTGAGCAAATCGCTGAACTAATTAAATAAGGGAAGAGAAAAACCCTTCCCTTTGCTTTTTGTGACTTGTTAGAATCAGTTCTTATGGTTTTCGATGTAATTCACCGCATCAGATACGGTTTTGATTTGTCGCGCGTCCTCATCATTGATGTTAATTGAGAATTTTTCACAGAAACCGTCAATAAGAAAGAATTGATCCATTGAATCGGCTTTCAAATCCTCAACAAAACGAGTTGTTTGATTGATTTCTGAAGTTTCGATTTTCAATACTTCCGCGATTACCTCACGTACTTTTTCATATGTGTCGCTCATATCATTGCCTCCAAATAATTAATACATATTTTTATGTATAACCCTCAAATTACTGAATAGATAGCAATTTCTGATATTTTATCATTGTATTTAGTATATACTCAATGTCATGAGTGAAACAGAAAAGCGGAAAGACCAACACATCGTAATTAATTTGAAAGAAGATGTCCAGTCCGACCTCAACAATGGGTTTGACCTGTATTCTTTTCAACATCAGGCTTTGCCTGAGTTGAATCTGGCTGAAATCTCAACTGAAACGGTTTTTCTCGGCAAACAGATCGCTTTACCCTTGATGATTTCATCCATGACTGGCGGTACTGAAACCGGAGATCGCATCAACCATGTATTGGCTGAGGCAGCGCAAATAACGAATATCGCGCTGGGGATTGGCTCGCAGCGCGCTCAGTTGGAAAAAGGCGGAATAACTTATACACACTCGCTCAGAAAAGTTGCCGGGCCGGCACCTCTTTATGCCAACATCGGCGCAGTGCAATTGAATTATGGTTTCACAGTGAGTGACTGCCAGAGGGCGGTTGACATGCTTGAGGCAGATGCCTTGATCTTGCATTTAAATCCATTACAAGAGGCGCTGCAGGCAGAAGGGCAGACGAATTTCTCCGGACTTGCAAAAAAAATCGGTAATGTGTGCCATGCCTTGCAGATACCGGTCATCGTAAAAGAAGTTGGCTGGGGCATTTCCCTTCATTCTGCCAAAATACTGGTAGACCAAGGAGTGGCTGCTATAGATGTGGCTGGCGCTGGTGGAACCTCATGGTCAGAAGTGGAAAAGTATCGCAGCAAGAATGAAATCTATTACCGGGTTGCATCAAAGTTTCGAGATTGGGGTAACACGACCGCTGAGGCAGTGAGAGAAATTCATGCAGAATTACCCGAAACCCCGCTGATTGCTTCGGGCGGTTTGCGTAATGGAGTGGAAATTGCCAAGGCCATGGCAATGGGTTCAAATATTGCAGGTATTGCAGGTCCATTTCTAAAAGCGGCAAATGTATCAACAGACGCTGTTACCGCATTGATAGAGGAAATTCAACTGGAATTACGTGTAACGATGTTTGCGGCCGGCGCAGCAAATATCATGGAACTCTCACAAACCCCATTAAAAAAGACAAACCGATGACACTGCCCATATCACATCAACAGATGTGTTCTGCGCTGGATGCAGAATTGCTATCCTGTGTTTTAGAACACTCCAGCGATATTCCAGCGCTTTATAATGAAATGATGCTCTACCAGCTTGGCTGGGATGGCAAATGTTTTGACATTGAATTAACCGGCAAACGCGTTCGTCCGCGCTTACTGTTATTGACGGTGAATGCACTCGGAGGAGATTGGAAGAAAGCAATCCCGGCTGCTGCTGCGCTCGAGCTAATCCACAATTTTTCTCTGGTGCATGATGATATTCAAGATCGCAGCCCAACGCGGCGGGGAAGAGATACTGCCTGGGTGAAATGGGGTGAGGCGCAATCCATAAACATGGGAGATGCCATGCTTACACTTGCCAACCTCGAAATTATGCGGCTTCAGCGTTCTTATCCAGATGCGACGGTGCTTGCCGCTGCAACCACATTGGTACAGGGAACATTATGGCTCACAAAAGGTCAGTTCTTGGATATTGCCCATGAGAAAGCAGAAGATGTAACTTTGCAGGATTACTGGAAAATGGTTGCGGGGAAAACAGGCGCATTGTTTTCAGTAAGCTTTGTGAATGGCGCGCTATTAGCCGGTATCCCGCCGAATCAAATCCATGACTTCAGTGAATTGGGGAAGAAAATAGGGTTTGCATTTCAAGTGCAGGATGACTTTCTTGGCATTTGGGGGAATAGCGAAGAAACTGGGAAATCGAGCGAGAGCGACCTTGCTTACCGGAAAAAGACCTTCCCGGTGCAATTTGCGTTAGAGAATTTTCCTGAAATACGCAGCTATTGGATGCAGCATCCTCACTTTACTCAGGATGAAGTTGAG